>ENA-OQEN01000074-OQEN01000074.1-human-gut-metagenome-genome-assembly--contig:-NODE-74-length-37338-cov-2.647712_pt1 | contig 37338 bp, 47 predicted proteins | sample MGYA00242791_ERZ504627 | MGnify/ENA primary metagenome ERZ504627 (study PRJEB26092, sample SAMD00036316) | human gut metagenome | host: Homo sapiens | study: EMG produced TPA metagenomics assembly of... | reverse complement strand
GGCGCAATTTCCAAAAGCGCTTTCGCCGCCTGTTCCTGCGCGGCAAAGGAGAGCACAAAGCGCACCTTTTCCTTTCGTTTGGGCGGTAAACAAGCTACGTCCAACCGCCGCGCAGGGGTCGTCGAGCGGAAGCATGCGCTGCTCCCCCCATTTTCCACGCCAAAAATCCGCCCGGTCACAGCAACAGAAGGCGCCGTCCCCCTCTCCGCCGGTAAGCGCCATATAACCAGGCACCGCCGTATTCCATGGCGAATGCAGGCTGAGCACGCCGCCCTGCCAGCGGGATTTAATAAAGCGCGCATTCTGTCGGTCCACGCCGAGCACCGGCTCCGTGTAGTACACCGTTTCCACCTCAACCGCTCCTTTCCATTATTATAAAATTCCACTTCGCAGGTTTTCCGCATTCCGGTATCCGGCACAGCCACCGTAACAGCCGTTTCGATTTTGCCCGCCCTGCCGCGCCAAAGCGCCATGCCGGGCGAAAATTCTGCCCGCGCGCCTGAATAAGATCATAGACCTCATTCTTGACCCGCAAAAACAGCAGCTCGCCGCGGTTGCCGGTGCGCGTATCGTTAAACCATGGTGTAAGCTTATTCTCCCGGGCATTGACGGCCCAGGTGCAGCCAAGCGCTCCGCTCTCTACAAGCGTACCAAAATCAAGGTTTGCCAAAACATGGCACCAGGGAACCTCCGGCTTTTCTGTGATTGCAAACGCGCCGTTTTCCATAAAGCCGCCACGCCGGACGCAAAAATCCAGCTCCAGCCTCCGCTGAGCAGGCAGAACAGGAAACACAGCAAACGGAACAAACGGCAAAACCGGCAGCTGCATGCGCTCCGCAGCAGACGGCGAGATATACCTTGCCGCCGTTTGCAGCGCCAGAACGCTTTGTGCGGTGTGCGTCTGCAAATCCACCGCATGAATTCCGCCGGGCGCATTCAGGCTTTCAATGCAATTTTCGTGCCGCAAGGCGGTTTCCAGCGCTTTGAGCACCGGCCTATCATACGCGCCGCCTTCCCGGTATCCGATGGCAACATCTGTGGGGATTCCGCTGCGGCGAAGTTTCCGATTCAGGCGAACAAGCGGCAGCGCTCGCGCAACATCCTCCGCATTTTGAATCTGAATATACAAAATGGGATGGTCGCCAGAAATACCAAGGCTCCACAGCGCCTGCACGCCCGCGTTATTTTCCTGCGCCGCAGCGAGATATTCATTGGTTTCCTGCGGCGGATAAAAAATTTGCGGAAGCACCTGCGCAGCCAGGATGCCATCTAGGCTATTTTCATAAAACGGATTCGGCGCGCCGGCTACAATCCGCCCCTCTCTACGGGAACGCAGCAACCGGTCTGCCGCCTCAGCGCGCGTAGACGCAGCGGCCAGAAGGAGCGTCACATGGCGCTCTGCACGCGGCTCGATTTCAAGCGATACGGAAAACGCGCATGCCGGGTCTCCCACGCCGATGCCATCGCCAAGTTTCATGGGCGCGTTGCGCAAAGTAAAAATGCCGTCTGGGAAGTCGAGCAGTTTTTCCCGCGCGCCCTCATAGTGAAAGGCACATCCTCCAGCAGCCCTGCGGCAAGGCACATCGGCTCGCCGTCTCCGCGTGGGCGGCGTGTGAAGAGCTGAAGCTTGTTGCCCGCATCATATCCATGCTCCAAAAAGAGCTTGGAAAATGCCGGATGCGCCTTCGCCTCCCGTGCGGGTGCAAGGCAGGGCTCTAAATAGATCAAAAGGGATATATGCGCCCGCTCTTTCCCCAGGTTTTTCACCGTATACCGTCTATGCTCACAAGGCAGGCGCGGATGCACCTGAATAAGCGTTTCCCCCACGAGCGTTTTGCTCCATGCCGTGAGGCGCGCCTGCGTGTGTGAAAACTGTGCGCTAAACTCCGCCCCGCTGCGGTAATCAAGCGCACGGCAGAGTGGGAGCGTCTCCTCTTGTGCGCGTGCAACAGCAAAAATGCCTTCGGCCTACGCAGTAAATCGCCGCCGCGCCAAGTAATATCCGATTCGCGATAAAGAGAGACGGAGGTGCCGCAGTCGCTCACGGCCACGCTCCACTCCCCGTTGGTGAGCAAATGCATCTGCGGCTGCACGGGGTTCGGCTCCATGATCTCCCTGGTAGCCGATGTGACACGCTGAGCGCGTTGCGGCGTTTCGCGCAGCTCCACATCGTGAAAAACAGATGCGCCGGTCGGAATTTCTCTTCCAGCAGGCAGCGCGCCGCCGCCATGCGGTCATCCCGCATGAAGCGATTCTGCATGGCATAGCCTTTGAGCGCGTTGCAAACGGATACCATACTCATCCCCACATGATGCGCCATATAGCTGCGCACCAAGGCGTATTCCTGCCCGTCCACGCGCTCGGGGCTGAAATCGGCGGCTTCATAAAAGCCGCAGCGGCCCGTCATCTGCATCTGCTCCAGCTCGTCAAAGTTTTTCAGCGCAGCCTCCGGCTCGAACGGCAGCAGCAAAAAAGTAGAATACGGCGAGATCACCAGATCGTCGTTTAGTCCTCTTTTTAGGCCAAGCTTCTGCACGCCGTGCGCCTTATACTGATAATTGAGCTGCGGATCAAACGCATAAAATCCGCTTTCGGAAATACCCCAGGGAATATTTTTTCCGCGCACCCTTTTCTTCTGGCAATAGGAGCAAAAACGCATTGCCTCCTTGCCGAGCGTGCCGTCGTAAAGCGGCAGAAGCAGATGCGGCATATAATATTCAAACATCGTTCCCGTCCAGGAAACAGGGCCCGTATACCGCCCTTCGCGTGCGAGCATCCGGCCCAGCGCCCCCCAGTGCTTTTTAGGCGCTTGGCGGCTGCCTACAGCGTAATAGCTCATCATACGCGCTTCGCTCATCAAAAGGTCGTAATAGGAGCCGGTGAGTTTTTTCTCTTGCGCGTCGAAGCCAATGTGAAACAGCCTGCGGCGCGGATTATAAAGCGGGGAGAGATCGCCCTCCTCCAAAAGCCTACCCACCCGGTTTGCCTGGTCAACAAGCTTTGGCTCCTCCGCGGCATATTCCAGAAGCCCCTGCCGCAGCGCGGTCAGACAGCAAAAAAAATTGCCGCTGTCCACAGTGGAAACATAGCGCGGCTCCATGACGCGCAAGGTAGTGGTATCATACCAGTTGTAAAGGTTCCCGTGCCATTTTTCCAGCTTTTCAATGCTGGTAAGCATCCCATCGATCCGCTCGCAGAGCATGGCGCTGTCGATAAACGAAAAATCCCGCGCGGCAAGCGTGCAGAGCAGAGCAAGGCCGATATTCGTTGGAGAAGTGCGATGTGCAACCCGATGGACGGGCGTTTCCTGCACATTATCAGGCGGTAAATAATGATCCTGCACGCCGCAGAATTCTTCGTAATACCGCCATGCGGCGGCGGCGTAGGAGGTGAGGCGGTCGCGCTGCTCCCAATTAAGCTCCTTCGTCTTTTCCACGCCGCTGCGCGCAGAAAACACGGCAAACGGGAAATTACAGAGGAATAGAAAGCCGCACAGCCAAAGGCTCCCCCTGCCGAAGAGCATCAGCAGCGCACCCGTGAGAATGCTCGGCAGATACCGCTTTACAAGCGCACCCGGCCGCTGCGCAACATCACTCTGTGCGGCGGTTACCCATTCGAGCAGTTTTTTATGGCTTACGAAACGCCGCCAGAGGGCCCGGATGATCGCATCCAGCTGACAAAGGCGGTCTGTGCCAGCATGACCACACTCACGATCGCACGGATCAGATTGCCTGTGGCCACTGGCGTAACACGCGAATAATAGAGCCTGGAAAACATTCCTGGACCGCCAGAAAGCACCGCGCGCCAAGCCCCATAAAGGCTGCCAGCCATCGTGCAGAGCAGGCCGCCTAAAACCAGCAGCAGCCGCGCGGGGGCCGGTGTGAAAAGCGCTGCAATCAGGCAGAGCAGCGCTGAAACCGGCGTAAAGGAGCGGCGTAAGTTATCAAAAAGCTGCCAACGGGCAAGTGCGCCCAGCGGGCTGCCCTTTTGCCCGCCCTTTCTATTTTTTCTCCGGATAAGAAACGGCAGGTTTTGCCAATCCCCACGCACCCAGCGGTGCATCCGGTCAAGATATGCTCCCTCTCGGCCTGGGAAGCCATCCGCCACCTGCACATCGCTGACAAAGCCCGCCCGCAGGAAGCCCCCCTCCAGAATATCATGGCTTAAAACGCTCTCCGGCTCAAATACGCCCAGCAGCACACGGTAAAACACATCCACATCGATCAGCCTTTGCCGGAAAAGATGCTGCGCCCAAAGAAATCCTGATAGCGCTCGGCAGCGGCGGTATCATAAGCCACAAGCCCTCCCGCATCCGCCATCACGCGTGAAAATCCTGTTGCTCCAGCGGAAAACAGCTCCGTTTCCACCCGCGGCACAAGAATGCCATAGCCCTGTGTGACGATGCCTTTTTTCTCATCCACCACCGGCCGGTTGAGCGGGTGCATCGCCGCTGCCACAAGCTGAGAGGCCGCGTCGAGCGGGAGGACCGTATCCGCATCCAGCGCAAGGACATATTTGGTATTCTGCAAGCCGTCCGTATCTCCGCAGAGTGCGCGGAAGGGCACCTCTTCCCCCCTTAAATAGCGTATCAGCGCCTCAATCGCGCCGCGCTTACGCTCTGCACCCGTATACTCCTCCTGTGTGCGGGAATAGGAGCGCTCCCGTACGATCAAAACAAATCCGCCGTTGTGCCTGCGGTTAAGCTGCTCAATCTCCCGCCTGCTCGCCGCAAGGTCGGATGTATCTTGCGGCATCGTAGGGGATTGTGCGCCTTTGAGATCTGCAAGCACGCAGATTTTTACGCTTCCGTGCCCGTTCGTTCGCCAGAGCTGCTCTAGATGTTGCCCCAGCTTACGCGCCTGGGAAGCGCCAGGCAGCAGCGTAGAAACGGCAATCAGCGTCGCCCCTTCCTCCGGAATCATCCCTTCTAAATTTAACCTGTGCATCGGGCGCACTGCAACGCCGCTGGAAAACGCCGCCTCGATTGGGTAGCGGAGAATCTCCCAAACCGGAAAATATAAAAGCGGAACCAGATACCACGCGCGCGTTAATATAGCGGTGCATAGCGCAACAAGCAAGGGGAAAAGCGCCTCCATCAATAGGGCGGTTTTCCCTCTTCGCCGATAAGACGGGCCCGAAGGAAGCCAGGCGCCTACATGGCGCTCTCCGGGCGTTTCTCCGGCCTGCGCCTGGGAGAGCGCGGCACAGGCCGCCTCCTGTTCCGTTATGTCTGCATTCCGTGCAGCCTGCGCGGTTAAGCGGCGGTAGCAAAAGCGCGTCGTCTCATCCATCTGCGGATAGATGCCTTCCGGGTCCCGCATTAAAATCTGCTCTACGGGGCTTAGGCTCTCCAAAAGCATATCAAAATCCCAATCCTGCATCGCGCGTAGCGTCAGAACGGCATGGCTCAGCCTCTGAACCGCTGGCTCCCCTGTTTCTTCACATCCGAGGCGAGCGGTATGCAGCAGGGCGGCGCGCAGGAAAAGCGGCACAAGCTCCACCTCTGCGCTACACAGCCCTGCTTGCTGCAATCCGCTCTCCAAAATCTGCTCGGATAGATCCGCATGCTCCCGCACTGCACGCAGGCATAAGGCATAAATCCGCACAACGCCATCCGCATCCAGCGGCAGAGCCGGTGCGGTTTTCAGTTGAGAGAGCACGCCGCGCCCCTCCCGCTCCAACAGATAAAAATTATCGCAGAGCCATTCGCCCAAAGCAGTATCGTCATGGGCGCGCAGCGCTTTCGTATATTTCTTGCGCAAAGAATAGAGATCCTTCTCAATCTGCCTTTTCAGCGCGCGCGGCTTTGCGCGCCGTATGATGTCCCGTTTCAAAAGTAATCCCGTCCTTAGCCGGGCAATGGAGCAAAGCCCGGAAATTTACAATCTATTTTTCCCAAAAGGGACAAGATTACGCGCGGGATGCGAAAAAGGGCGCGAAATAAAGCGTTGCTTTCTATGCTTTACAAAAACCAAGCCCGTCTGGCGCTTCAATCGCCGCTTCTGCTACCCTCGGTGTACAAAAAGCAATACGCCTGTCAGCGGCCAAAATCAGCGCTGGCGACGTCCTTGATGGGCATCAGCCACCCGCGTTTCTTGCCAATACCGCTTTTCTCTCGCTGGCAGGTTCGCAGAAGTTTTTTAGGAGCAGATTTGGCGGCCGGCAAGGCTTTTGAGGCAGCCGGGCTGCCGCCCGGCAACGAAAGTTACGTAGTCAGCCTCCGAAGATGCCCTAAAAAACCGTGTTGCTCTTTGTACACCGAGGCAGCATCAGCTGAAATCCAACAAATCTTTAAAAAAATCCCGCCGAAACATTGCTTTTTCCACACAAACATGTGAAAATAGAAAGAAACAATTCAATCAGTTTTTCATGTGCAGGAAAGGCGAGGCGGAAAGTTTGAATAATAAATTTTCCAAACGCCTCGCGGAGAAAGGATGATCATAACAATGGCGCTGCTCACGCAAAGCATCAAGGCACACAGGATACGCTGCCCGCAAAGAGCTATCAAAACCAATACATGGAGCAATCCATGCTCGAAATTGCCCGAAATTTCGGCTACCATGAAATTCGCACGCCGGTTTTTGAACACACGGAACTGTTCCAGCGCTCCGTCGGCGATACCACCGATGTGGTGCAGAAAGAAATGTACACCTTCGACGATAAAGGAGGCCGTTCCATCACCCTGCGCCCGGAAGGGACGGCGGGTGCAGTGCGTGCTTTTCTTGAGCATGGGCTGCACAACGAGGCCTTGCCGCAAAAGGTCTGCTACCTGACCTCCTGCTACCGATATGAAAAGCCGCAGGCAGGCAGGCTGCGCGAATTCCATCAATTTGGCGTGGAATGCCTCGGCGCGGCTGCTCCAGCGGCGGATGCGGAGATCATCTCCATGGCATCCAACATCTTCGATTATCTCGGCATTGAACACCTGCATCTGGAATTAAACTCCATCGGCTGCCCTTCCTGCCGCGCGGAATATCACAAGGCTCTGCACACCTATTTCGCCGCCCGTCAAGATCAGCTGTGCGAAACCTGCCGTGGCCGGCTTGCGCGCAACCCTATGCGTATTCTCGACTGCAAAAGCCCGGTCTGCCAGGAGATTGCGCAAGGTGCGCCGCTGATGCTCGATTATCTATGCGATGATTGCAGAGCGCATTTTGGCTATGTCAAAACTTATCTCGACGCCATGGACATCGAATATACCATCAACCCTCGCATCGTACGCGGGCTGGATTATTACACACGCACAGTTTTCGAATTCGTCTCCGATGAGATCGGCGCACAGGGCACGGTTTGTGGAGGCGGGCGTTACGACGGCCTTGTGGAGGAGCTCGGCGGCCCGCATGTGCCTTCCCTCGGTTTCGCCATGGGGCTCGAGCGGCTGATGCTCCTAATGGAAACGCAGAAAACGCCTTTTCCGCAAGCGCTAGGTGCGATCTCTATATCGCCTCTATGGGGGACAAGGCATCGGTCGAGGCGGTTAAAATTGTCGCCTCTATCCGAGAGGACGGCATGTCTGCCCAATACGATTTAGCTGACCGCTCCGTCAAGGCCCAGATGAAATATGCCAACAAGCTCGGCGCGCGGTATACATGGTGCTCGGCGACAACGAGCTGGAAACCGGAAAAGCCATACTGAAAAACATGGAGTCTGGCGAAACCCAAGAGGTGGCGCTCTCCACCTTCGCGGAGGATTTCATGGGGCTGGTCGTTCATGAAACGGCGGATCAACTCGCCGATTTTATCAATGAGGAAAACGCCGGCAATTTGCAGGCGCTCTTTGGAGGGAATCTATAATGGACACAATGACAGGGCTCAAACGAACAAATTACTGCGGCGATCTGTGCATGCAGGATGTTGGCAAAGCCGTGACCGTGTGCGGCTGGGTGCAGCGCCAGCGCGATCTCGGCGCGCTGATCTTCGTTGATCTGCGCGACCGCACCGGCATTGTCCAGCTCGCCTTCGACGAGCGCACGGCAAAAGATATTTTCGATAAGGCATTTACCGTGCGCAGTGAGTATGTGCTCATGGCTAAGGGACGGTACGCGAACGATCCAGTAAAAACAGGGAAATTCCTACTGGTGAGATTGAAATTGCGGTGGAGGATCTGCGCGTATTGGCATATAGCGAAACGCCGCCTTTTGAAATCATTGAGAACTGCCCCACTGCGGAGCTGACTCGGCTGAAATACCGCTACCTTGACCTGCGGCGCCCGGATTTGCAGCGCAATCTTCTGATGCGGCACAAAATTTCCAAGATAACGCGGGATTATTTTGATGAAAACGGCTTCGTCGAAATTGAAACGCCCATCCTGATCCGCTCCACACCGGAGGGCGCAAGGGACTTTCTCGTCCCCAGCCGCATCCACAACGGCTCATTTTACGCCCTGCCGCAATCTCCGCAGCTTTATAAGCAGCTTTCCATGGTGGCGGGCTTTGACCGCTATATGCAGATCGCCCGCTGCTTCCGTGATGAGGATCTGCGTGCAGACCGCCAGCCGGAATTCACACAGATCGACGTGGAGATGTCCTTCGTTGAGATGGAGGATGTGCTGGCCATCGGCGAAGGCTATATGGAACGCGTTTTCAAAGAGGCACTCGGCGTAGACATTCCACTTCCCCTGCCGCGGTTGACCTATCGGGAAGCTATGAACCGTTACGGCTCCGATAAGCCGGATACCCGCTTCGGAATGGAGCTTTACGATCTGACCGATATTGTGAAGGATTGCGGCTTCTCTGTCTTTTCCGGCGCTGCCGCAGGCGGTGGCACGGTGCGCGGCATCACGGCCAAGGGCTCCGTAAAAGCACTCACCCGCAAGGAAATCGACAAGCTTACGGAATTTGTTCGCGGAATTGGGGCAAAGGGGCTTGCTTGGATCCGCCTCACACCGGAAGGCACAACCTCCTCTTTTGCCAAATTTATGACGGAGGATGAAATGCAGGCAATCCTCACGAAGGCCGGCGCGGAAACCGGCGACGTGGTGCTGATCGTAGCAGATACGATGGTATCCCACGTTCTTTCAGCCCTCGGCGCACTGCGCAACGAGGTAGCGAAAAAGCTCGATATCATCCCACAGGATACCTATAACCTCCTCTGGATCACGGAATTCCCCTTCTTTGAGTGGGATGAGGAGACGGAGACCTTTGTCGCTATGCACCATCCCTTCACCGCTCCAATGGACGAATGCCTCGATTATCTCGAAACGGATAAGGCCAATGTGCGCGCAAAGGCCTATGATCTTGTGCTCAACGGTGTGGAGCTCTCCAGCGGCTCCATCCGCATTACCGATCCGACCCTGCAAAACCGTATTTTCTCCCTGCTCGGCCTAAGCGAAGAGGAGGCCAAGGCAAAATTCGGCTATCTGCTCGATGCGTTCCGCTTCGGCGCGCCGCCACATGGCGGATTTGGCATTGGTCTGGACCGGCTCATCATGCAAATGCTCCGCTGTGAAACACTGCGGGACGTGGTGGCCTATCCGAAGGTGCAGAATGCGAGCGAACCGATGACAGAATGCCCTGCACAAGTGGATGAAATTCAGCTTCAAGAGCTCGGCATTGCATTGCAAAAAGCCGGCGAATAAAGCAAAAAGCGGGATTGCGGCAAACGCTGCAATCCCTTCCTCATGTTCAAATGGAGGTGTCTTTATGGCAATCAACACATGCCCGGAATGCAAACAGGAGGTTTCCTCCGCCGCCCCGGCCTGCCCGCACTGCGGCTATCCATTGCAAAAAAAAGGCCGCCCCACTCGGTGAGATACAGCGGCATCGAACCATCGGCATGGTATTTCTGGCGCTCGGCTTCGCCGCCGTCTTCGGCGGGCTGATTCTGGCGTTCACCTGGTCTCTGCTGAGTATTTTAGGCGCGCTGCTCATCATCGGCGGCTCGGCGCTGATGTCGATGGGCTATCTACAGACGACCGGCTTTTATAACGTATCCTGCCCGCAATGCGGCGCACAAGGCACGCTTTCTCCGCGCGCCAGGGTATGGAAATGCCCGCAATGCAAATGCAGAAGCCTTCGGCAAGGCGATGCTCTGGAAGAAGAATGAGGCAACATAACCGGCGGCGCATCGGAAATGCATAAGCAAAAAAACCGGATTCCCTGCCATGTGTAAAGCAGAGCATCCGGTTTTTTATGTATGAACGCAAGTGTTACATTCCATTGGCGCATTTTAAAAGCCGAATCTCGTCACTGTGATCCGCCGATACCCGCTCCAGCGTACTCACTCGGGAGTGAAGATCCTCCATTTCGTGTTCCTTGGGCAAACGCGCCACAATTCCCTGATGGCCCTCGGCCAACAATTGCAGCTGCTTCGGAATCTCATGTTCCAACAGAATCTCGACCCGATCCATCCGCCCCTCCATGCGATCCATCCGCATCTCAATGCGATCCATGCGGTTTTCCATTCGGTCTATGCGACTGCTCATCTCATCCATACGACCGCTCATCTCGTCCATGCGGCCGTTGAGCGGCTCAATTTCGGTTTTTACAATTTGCTGAATTGCCTGTAACAGCATTTTCTCATCCATGCCCTCACCTCATGTCCATTTTATCATGAACCTCACTAAAATTGCAATATAATCTATAATATTCATTATATGTTGTTTTATTACATTTTAGTAGGCGTTATATTTTTCAATTGCTGCATCAATCATCGCCATGCTGTGCTCCACAACCGGCAAATCTGATTCGGATACGGGCGTCAGCGGTGCGCGTACACCACCCACATTCACGCCTTTCCTCTTTAAAATTTCTTTCATCACAGCATAGAGGTTTGCGCGGCTGCCACACATGGTATAGATGATCTCATTCATTGCAAATTGGATTTCCCTTGCCGTTTCAAGGTCTCCCGCACGCACCAGTGCGTCCGCTTTCAAAAACAGCTCCGGCATCACCGCATAGGTGCCGCCAATACCGCCGTCTGCACCCATGGCGCGTCCACCGACGAACTGCTCGTCCGGTCCATTGAATACGATAAAATCCCTGCCGCCCTCAGCCTTGAACATCTGAATATCCTGCACTGGCATGAAGAATTCTTAACGGCCACAACACGGCCGTTTTTGCGCATCTCCTGAAACAGCGGCATCGTCAGCGCCACACCCGCAAGCTGTGGGATATTATAGATGACAAAGTCCGTATGGGGCGCGGCGGCGGAAATCGTATTCCAATATTCTGCAATCGCGTATTCCGGCAGATGGAAATAGATCGGCGGAATACAGGCGATCGCATCCACACCCTGCGCCTCGGCATGGCGGGCAAGCTCCACGCTGTCGCGCGTGTTGTTGCAGGCAACATGTGCGATCACCGTTGCCTTTCCCTTCGCCTCTGCCATCACATGTTCCAACGTAATTTTACGCTCCTGCACACTCTGGTAGATACATTCTCCAGACGAACCGCACACATATAGGCCTTCACACCCTTATCGATCAAATACCTTGCCAGCGTACGGGTGCGTTCCGGGCTTATCTCCCCCGCATCATCGTAGCAAGCGTAAAAAGCGGGGATCACACCCCTGTATTTTTCTAGATCAGCCATTGTAAAACAACATCCTTTCCTACGCCGTTTCTTTGGAAAAGCCTTCCCAAAAATCCTGTTCCATTATATAATTAGAACAGTTGAAAAACAAGCGGTATCCGCTATTATTTTAGGAAGAGGATGGATTGATCTATGAAAAATCTGGACATATTCGACCGTGTACGCGGTGGGCTAATCGTTTCCTGCCAGGCATTAGAAAATGAGCCGCTTCACAGCTCTTTTATCATGTCCCGCATGGCAGTTGCAGCGAGATGAGCGGGGCCGTCGGAATCCGGGCCAACACGGTAGCGGATATCACAGAGATCCGCAAAATGGTCCGCCTGCCATGATCGGTATTATCAAGCAGATTTATAAGGACAGCGACGTCTATATCACACCCACCATGGTCGAAGTAGACGCGCTCGTTGAAACCGGCGTTGAAATTATTGCAATGGATGCAACAAACCGCCTGCGAACCGGCGGGAAGAGTTTGGATGATATCTTTCACGAAGTGCGCAACAAATATCCCGACCAGCTCTTCATGGCAGATTGTTCCTGTTATGAGGAGGCGCTGCACGCCGAGGAGATCGGCTTCGATTGCGTGGGCACAACAATGGCGGGCTATACGCCTTATACGCAAGGCACCAGCCTGCCTGATCTTGCCTTCATCCAAAAGATTTCCCAAGCGGTCGATGTACCCGTTATCGCGGAGGGCGGTATCCACTACCCACAGCAGCTGCGGCAGGCGCTTGACGCGGGGGCTTTCTGCGCCGTGGTCGGCGGAGCAATCACCAGGCCGCAGGAGATTACCAAACGCTTTGTGGAGGTTTTATGAACAGTTGTAATACTGCCGTTGTTGACATCGGCGGCACCAATATCAAATACGGGTTTCTTCCTGCCGGCGCACAAACGCCGCAATTCACCAAAGAAGCGCCAACCAATGCACATTTAGGCGGCACAGCTCTGATGGAAACTGTTCAGGCGCTTTTGCGCGCGCTCCCCGCCTTTGAACGGATCGGCGTAAGCACCTGCGGCCAGGTTGACCGCCAAACGGGCGGTATCCGGTATGCGACGGATAATGTGCCCCGCTATACCGGCACGCCGGTACGCTCCTTATTAGAAGAGGCATTCGGCGTGCCGGTAGCGGTGGAAAACGACGTCAACGCCGCCGCTTTAGGCGAAGCGCACTTTGGCGCGGGGCGCGGCTGCCAGCATTTTTTTGTGCCTGACTTATGGCACTGGAATCGGGGGCGCGGCCATTCTCAATGGCGAGCTCTACACCGGCTTTCACGGCGCGGCCGGGGAATTCGGCCACATCGTAACACATGCTGGAGGGCGCAAATGCACTTGCGGAGGAGAAGGCTGCTATGAAACCTATGCCTCCACACGCGCGCTAACCAGGGAAGCCGAATCACTTTTGGGCCATCCGGTCAACGGGCGGGAGCTTTTTGCCCTCTTGCATCATGGAAATCAAGCGATTGTGCAATTGGTCGACAGCTGGATTGGAGAAATTGCCATCGGCCTCGCCGGGCTGGCCTACAGCTTGATCCGGAGCGCATCGTGCTCGGCGGAGGGATTATGAAGGAGCCCTATCTCCTGCCGCGCCTAAAGCAAGCACTGGACGCCCGGCTGATGCCAAGCTACCGTGATATTGCTCTTGTGCCTGCGCAGCTTGGAAACACAGCGGGCTTGATGGGGGCTTATTGGGCAGCCGCTCAGCTGACTGGCGAAAAGAACGGAGCGGGAAGTTTGCTATAATAGCTTCCCGCTCCATTCTACTATCTTTCGGCGCCTGCATGTATCTTTTCTGTGAAATCCGTGCCCATTTGGGGCCGTTCCATGTGTATTTCTGCAAACGGATGTTTGATTCCGCCGGGATGGCTCTGCAATTTTATCTCTGAGCGAGCTTTAATAGACCCTTCTCTTTTAAAACTCCATATCCAGCCCTACCATTATTCTATTTCGCATTTTTGTGATCGGCTCCGGCCAACCGTTGCAATGGAATCCTGCTTCCTACACAGATGTGTTCCTGATCTAGGATTCCCTCTCCCGGCAAATGACAAAGGCTGGATCCACCTCATAAGGGATGGCGAAAACAGGCATGCCGGAGGAATACGGCGCGATTTCATACAGCCCAAAATAAACCATGACTGCATCCTGCGTCAAATAAAATCGCCTTGGATCAAAATTCTGTACCACCAACTCTCTGTAATTATCAAAATAGGAGGAAGGGTCCCGCGCGATCTGAGTGATGATCTGCCGAAGGATCATTTGCCTGCAATCGCGATGCCTTGGAAACAGGTCGCATAGCGCAAAGCGCCTGCCCGTGCGAAGGTTCCAGTTATCCGCCGTGCGCACCGTCATACCGTGCGCGCCGCCTGTAAACTGATATTCATCCGTATACAGGCTGACGATACAGGCACGGTTCAAAGTTACGTTAAACGTGTTTTCCAATTCATAAGGCAGTGCAACGCCTCCCATTTGCTGCTTTCTGACCGCAGCAGGATAGAGCTGCGATGTGGCAAACTGCCGGCGTTGCAGCGCTTCCCCCCTATAATGGTTGTTGATCTGGCGCGCTTGTTGAGCAAAACGCTGAGAAAAAAACTGCGGAAAAACAATCCGCCAATGCAGGACTGCCTTTCTCTGTGAAAACATTGTGTTTTGCATGGTAAAGCTCTGAATGACCGCAGCAGGTAAATTCTGATTCATCCATTTACGCACCCTTCCATAAAAAATATGATCTCCTTTATCCTATGTATCCGGTATCCAGGTGTCCACAAAAAAGCAGGCTAAAAAAGGTTCTGCTTTCCAAATATGCGGAAATCAATTATAATAGAAGTCAATTATTCACCAATTTGGTCGTTTTGAGGAAAGGAATCGATAAAAATGACAGCATGGATCATGAGAGCGCTCTCCGCACTGCTGGCGGCGGCAATACTACTCGCCGCACCCACACCATCCGCCCCCGTGGCTGTATCGCAGCAATCCACAAAAACACAGCAGGTGCAGCAGGCGCCTAAAGAGGAAGAAACGCAAAAGCCGCCTATCCCCGATCCTGCAAAATCAACCCTCCCGATAAAAGCTGATCCGGAAGAACCACAGCCCACAGCGCAAAAAGAAGCCACAGCCGTGAAAACTGACGCGCCCCGACAAACGCCTGCAAAAGCGGTTCCCTCATCGGCACAGCAGGGGGAGCCTACCACCGAACCGGATGCGGCGGATAAGCCTCTCTTGCTGATCTGGGCCCACAATTTTGGGAAATTGTTGAGCTGACGCTCAACGGCAAATTTATGTCCTCCCAAAACCCAAAGCTTGTGCGTTTGCGCAGCCCTTTTATCAGTGGTTGAGCGACAATGATTATTTTGATATCAATATCGTTTACGATGAAGACCGCAATGTTTTTCGAGATGACGGGCAGCGCGGCATCGTGGCCATCGGCTTTGATTACGACGCAACGCAGGGCATCTATTTTTCCGCGCACGACCCATGGATGCGCAAGCTCGGCTACTGCGAGCTATATGATCAGATTGCGCCCCATTTCGGCTATTATCTTGACACCAAGCGGTTTCAATTTGACTACGACGGTTACGAATGGATGCTTCAGGTGTGGAAAGGCGAATACCTCTGGTGCGCTACTGGCGCGGAGATGGGGCTTTATTACCGTGAGCCCGGTTCGACCTGACGGATGATTTTTACAACACTATCCCGGATGAGAAAATGATCCCGATGGAAATGACGCTCTATCACAATGGAAAATACAAATTCAAGCGTGAGATGGAAAAAACATGGTGGCAGACCGGATTCATCTTCTGCTATATGTGTGAGCCGGAGGAAGTCGCCGTTGAAGCAAGGTTGAATTCCCCAATGCAGAAATGCGGGACGCTTCCTGACCGCGCTGGAGGGCGAAGGCTATGTCCGCAACGAAACCTATACGTTGGACGGAAATGTTGTTTGCTTTGCATACTAATTATTTTTGGAAAGGGGCGGCGCAATGCTTCGTGTATTTTTAATTGCTGACCCGCACTATTTCTCCCCTCAAATTTATGAGCCGGATAGCCGCGCTACCTACTCCGGGAGCAGGGCGATCAAATCTGTTTAAAGGAATCCCCAGCCATTATTGACGCTGCGTTTGATTTTATGGCACAGTGCGGCGATACTGATATTATCCTAATCCCAGGCGACCTGATCAACTGCGGCGAAAAAATCTGCCATATGGAATTCATCGAGCGCCTTCAGGCACTGCGCCGGGCCGGGAAAAGGGTTTATGTGACGACGGCTACCCATGACTACATCGGCAAAGGCTACGATGAAAATGATTTCTTCCGGGCGATGCGTTTCAGCGGAACCGAACCAACGCCGGTGGAGGCGACGCACCGGGATGACCTTCGCTCGCTCTATGCGGAGTTCGGCCCCAATGACGCGCTCAGCATCCATCAACAAAGCATGTCCTACTGTGTAAAGCTGGGGGAGGGTATCCGCCTGCTCGCGTTAAACGACGATGGCAACGGGCGCTCTTTCATCGGCTTTTCTGAGGATTGCCTCCATTGGATTTTTGAGCAGATCAAGGCCGCCAAGGAGAGCGGGGATTACCTGTTCGCCATGTCACACCACCCATTGCTTTATCCATTTGAGCTTTTGGAGCATATTCCCGGCTACGATGTGATCCATGGCGGCAAAGAGCTCGCCGCCCGATTGGCGGACGCCGGCATTCAGCTCTTTTTAACCGCGCACACCCATCAGCAGAATATCACAAAGCTCACCTCTGCACGGGGCAATGAGATCTACGACGTGTCAACTGCATCCCTGGTTGGCGCCGGCGCTTGTATCCGAAAAATTCAGTTTGATGCTGGTAAGATTTTGATCTCCTCTCTCCCGATCGTTCACGTTCCGCATTGGGATATGGAAGGCTAACCTATGCCGAATATTTTAGAAAGCACCATTTACTGCGGTATACCGGTCATTTCTGGAAGCAGCTGCACACGACACGCGCAAGCTCGCCTCCATGCTGGATGTTTCCTCCCGGCCGGTCAGGCTTCTGCTGCCGCTGCTGAAAATTCCAGCCCGGTATTTTGATAAGCTTACCTTTGCAGCGCTCGCCAAAAAGAGCAAACGGTACCATCAGATTCCCCCTGAAAAATACGGCGCCCTCATGCAGCGCTATGTGAAAGACGCTGTTTTTCAAATCATTGAATGTTTTTGCAGCGGAAACCCGCCTTATCACCCGGATACAATGGAATACCAAATCCTCATGGCATATTTAAAAAAATTAGAGCACAGGCTGCATATGCTCCCGATTCCCATGCCCAAGTTTTTGGCGGAAAAACCGCTGGCAGAATGGATCCGGCCATTTTTGTACAACACCCGGACGGGGGATGACAACCAGCTGATAATTGCCCGGTCGGATCAAAACTGATTCCCTTTATGCCACAAAAACGTGCGAGGCAGGAGATGCATCTCCCGCCTCGCATCATTTTTATCACATGAACAGATGAACAGGCTAAAAGGGCCGGCGGAGACGAAATAGAAGCCTCCGCCGGCCTTGTTTTACGATCAAATTTTTCTATGCCGTTGGAAGATTTAGCCTGGAAAGGATCTCCCTTTTCACGCGGTTGATCGCATCCCGTTGTTCCTTTGAATAGCAATTGAATTCATTTTCCTTCACATCCTGGAAATAGATTGTCTCGCTTTCATCCAAGATAGGGGGCTCGGTGATCTCGGGCAGGAAGTAGGAGGCTTCCAAGCTCGCCGCCCGGTAAACGTCCCGCTCCAGCCGCGCCTGATAGGCAGGATGAAATATAATCTTTTTGGCAAATACAATGTATTCCCTGCCTGGCTGCATCGGATTAAAGGGCGATACGTCAAAATAAGTAACCTTGCCTGTTGCCGCCTTTGAGAAAAAGGAAATCTCGTAAAAATCAATGAGATCGCCGGCCTTTACATCACCCTTAAGCACCTCTTTGATCCGAAGCGGAACCAGAAGCGCCTGGAATTGATACTCTTCCGGCCCGGCTACCTCGGCGCGGACGATGATATCCGCTTGAAAAAGCGAGTCCTGGAAGGTTCCAGTCCCCTCTTTGTCGCCCGACAGAATAACTTTGCTGTGGTACAAAATCTTTGTATCCGGTGATTTTGCCGCGTCCGCCACATCGTGCCGGTAGCTTGCGCGGGTCAACGCCCCCAAAAGGAGCGCGCCCACTGTCATCACCGCCATCACAAGGCAGAGCAGCTTTGCAAGCGTAACCCGTTTGGCTTTTTTATTCAATGCACCTACCCCCTCTTCGGATCCACGACCCTGCCCGCTTCCATCGGATGATCGTGTCGCAAAAATCCGGAAAATCCTCCAGCGAATGGCTGGCGATCAACACCGTCGCGCCGCGCTCCTTCTCCTGCCGGATAATCTCCTTGAATAGTCGAACTCCCTCCGTGTCCAGCGCGTTCGTCGGCTCGTCCAGAATCAAAAGCTCCGGCTTTTCCATAATCGCCTGCGCGAACACCAGCCGCTGCTTCATACCGAGCGAATATTTGGCAAACTTTTTGCCGTCGTTTGAAAGGCCGACCCGCTCGATCACAGCGGCAATCTCCGCATTGCTTAGCTCCCTGCGAATGGCGGCGAGCGCGCTCAGGTTTTCAAACGCTGTCAGATAGGGCCACAGGCCGTTGTTTTCAATCATCACCCCGAGCTTGGCCGGATAGCCGGATTGGGGGGAAACCCGCTGCCCATTGATCCGGATTTCACCGGAGGAGGGCTGCGCAAGGCCGGTCAGGATTTTAAACAGCATCGTTTTGCCCGACCCATTGCGTCCGACGAACCCATAAATCCGATTTTTCTCCAGCTTTAAATCGATATGATCCAGGATGGTTGTTTTTTTAATTATCTTGGAGCAATCGTTGATTTCAATATATGCCATTTTAATCCTCCAATAATAGCCCAAATTCCAGCCGCCGCGCCCGCCAATACCCAAGTGCAAACAGTGCGGCGTCCAGCGCGCTGAAATAGGCGAGCGAATGCCAGACCTTCAGCCCCGGTAGCAGCGCTTCTGCCGCTTCCTCCGACGCCTGCCATGCAAAGGACAAAAACTCCGCATGGCAATTCAAATAAAAGTGAATAGCGGGATTCCACTGCCAGCCCGTTTTGCTTTTCATCGCAATGCGCATCTGCAAAATGAGGATAAAGAGGACCGTCAGCAGCGCCGGCACGAGCCACCGCGGCGCAACGGAAAAAGAGAGCAGGTTCAGCGCCAGCGAAAAGGTGAATACAAACAGCCAGGAGAGCAAAAACAGATACAGGTTGGGCGCCAGCGCCCCCGCAAGCTCCCGCGCCGCGCTCTTGCCCGCAAGCAAGATGACCGCGGTGACCGATAGCTGCATCAGCAGGATGGCGTAGGCGCTGACTGCGGCCAGCAGCGCGCACTTTTTCGCAAACCAGCGCAGCGGCTTGCGGTGGCGCGTCAGGCAATAGGTCGCCTCAATCCCAATATCCTGCAAAAAAAGATCGGCCAGCAGCGCGATGATCATGATATGGGGCAAAAACATCAGGATCAGTGAAATTAGGTTTTCCACATTGGCCGTGAAATAAAATGCGTCGATCTGCCGCTCAAACAAGCTTTCATAGGGGATATCCAGATTGACCGCCGTAAAAAACACCCCGCAGGCAATGCATACGAGATGGAGCAGCAAAAAACGCTGGCGATAGATTCTTAGCTTTTTCATCGCTATTTCCCCTCGATCTCCCTCAGCTTTTTCAGGCAGACCGCGTGAGCAGGGCTGCCGCCAGGAGCATCACGCCGAAAAACACCAGCAGCATAAAGGGCCGCTTATGGGGCGCGTCGTTAAATGCGATCAGATAGTCAAACGGCGAGATGTTGATCGGCGTATATTGCGCGAACAGGATCAGAAAATTATTGAGCAGAAACGGCAGGCAGAGCAGCACGATCCTGTTTTTGGCGATCAGGAAGGAGCATTGATACGTTACCACGGCGCAAATCACACAGAAGGCCGTCAGCATCAGCAAGAAAACCAGATCATAGAAATAGGGGTGGTCTACAAACAGGCCGGGAAATAAAATTTCCTTCATGTGATAGGTATAATATGCCCCTTCACTTCCAGGCGAAGAGATGAACGCATAATTTGTGCTCGTCAGCGGGAACGCAACCAGCCCCAGCAAAAAATTGAGCAAAAGAGGCACGAAAATGACCGCGCCCGCTGAAAGCGCCACGCAGGAGAGCTTGCTGAAATAATATTGCCTCGCGGAAGCACGGGAAAGAATCGCCGGCAATATGTAATGCTGCCGGTCGGTGATGTAGGAATCCGCAAAGGGCAGCACAAAAAGTAGCGGGAGCAAAAACGGCAACAACACCGCAAGATCATTGGATCCATTCCGGCCGAGGAAGAGCTTATCGGCAGAAATATATCGCGTCACATCGGCGCCATATTGCTGAATACAGTTGAACACAAAGCTCCCAACCGCAAGAACCATCATGCAAAAAAACGAGATCAAAAATTCCTTCCGCGATCGCAACTGTCTGATTTGTGATTGAAAAAGCATAGCAGCCCTTATACCCCTTCCAAAAAAGGGCCGGGTCCCCCCACGGCAGGCCCGGCCCAAAAAATAATTGAGAACCCGATGATAAATTACAGATAAACATACCCGGAAGCCGTTTTACTCGTCACATTCTTCTGTTTACCCATCATGGTCAATCCGGTTCCTTCACCTAGGGTCGTGGTAAAATAAACTGGATAGCGGTTCCCGTCGTTGTATGCCGGAACCCATTCTGAAACTGGAGCGCCTGTACCACTCAATCGAAGCTGGGCATATACGATGTTGACGGTTCCGCCCTTCACCCAAATATCACTATACTGTCCATGCCCATAGCTTTCCCCGGTAAATAATTCTACACTGCGCTGCAAATTCGGGAGTGTTACGTTAAAATTTCCCTCATGTTTCGCGGACACAAACAGAGACGTCTGCACGACAAAGCAGGCAACCAGAAGAACCCATGTAAGCATCTTTTTTGATCTTGACATCTCTTTTTCTCCTTCGCTTTTCAAATTACCATTTCTCCCCCACAAATGCGCGCGCTTTCATTCATGAAAGATTATATGATTATAGTATAATTCTGGATGCTAAAAATGTCAATAATATCTCTACTAATGCTTATTTTCTATGGTGTTTTTTATCTAATCCATATAATTCATCCAATTTTTTATATTCCGGTTCTTCCCTTACAAACGCAAATTCCTCATCCACCCGGAGCGCTTCCAGCAGCCTTTCCCGCAACTGCTCCGGAATCACTGTGCTTTCCCGCCCCTCGATATGATGGTAAAGCGGCGAAGACGAAAGCTTCCATGGCTTTTCCAGCAAAGGCAGCATTTTTTTCAGGAGCGTGATGCACTGCTTTGCATCCTTGCGCGCCGCCGCAAGCTGAAACGGCACGGCATATGCCAAATACTCGCACAGCCCATAGAGCCGCACTGTGTGCTGCGCGGTATCCGCCAACGTGTCCGCCAAAACGCCGTTCCCCTCCTCCAATGCGATCTCCGCAAGGCTCAGCAGCGCGTTAAAGCAATCGTTCGCACCATGCAGCAGCTTGCCCTCCAGCAGCTTTGCCGCTTCAGAGCGATTCCCCTGCTTCCGGTAAAGGGTTGCCTGCATGGCTTCCCTGTCATAAGGAGGCTGTGTGGGCAAGCAATCCAAAAGCGATTGTGCGCCCGCAAAATCCTGGCGCTCCATCATTTTGACGCCAGCATATATTGCGCTTGATCCCGCAGCGGGCCACTCCCGGCCTGTGCCACGCGGCGATAAAGCGTCTCGAGCCGCTCCCCATATCGCTCCCGTTCTTCCGGGGCATACAAAATAAGCGCCCCTTCTAAAGTAGCCGCCGTGTTGTACAGCAGCAAATCGGAGGCCGGATATTCCCGAATCTTTTCCATCGCCATCTCAAAGCCGGCGCTAATCCCCTCCTCCTTCACCTTTTGTACCAGCCCATTGCAAAAGCGGCCGATCTCCTCCGGCGTTAGATCCTCCTGGAAGGATAAAAGCGTATTCAAATCCACTCCGAGCAGCCGCGCCAACGCGGGCAATAACGTAATATCCGGGTAGGAGCTCCCCTTCTCCCATTTATGCACGGCGGATGCCGATACCCCCAGTGCGGCAGCCGCCTGCTCCTGCGTCATGCCCTGTTCCCTGCGCTTTGCACGGATGATCTCATTGATTTTCATCCCCTTGCGCCCCCTTTCTGGTTTCTTGTGCTGTCCTTTACCCATAGCATATCACGCTAAGGCCCGCGGCTCAACGGAGGATTGGTCGCAAAAACAGCCCGTAACTGAACCAATGGTTGAGAACCGGCGTTTTTTCAGGATAAAAAAGGGGGGCCTCTTCCCGTTTCACCGCTGTGTTGCGGCAAAAACTTCCTCTTGACAGTTCGTATTATCTGTATTAATATTTATAATACAAATAATACAAGTAGGGGTGGTTTCATGATCCTCAAGCTCAATATGTCCAGCGAAACTCCCATTTATGTGCAGCTGCGCAATCAGATCGTGCTCGGCATCGGCCGCGGCGAATTGCAGCTTGGAGAAGGCTTGCCCACCGTCCGCCAGCTTGCACAGGACGTCGGCGTCAATACGATGACAGTCAACAAGGCCTATACCGCACTTAAAAATGAAGGATATATCGAAATTGACCGCGTCATGGCGCACGGGTGAGCCCTGCTGTCCGGCTGGACGGCGAATTTCGAGAGAAGCTGGAAGGGGAACTTGCGCTCCTGATTGCGGAATCCGGCCTCAAGGGGATGGAGAAGCAGGATTTCCTGACACTGTGCGGGCAAATTTTTGATCAGATGAGCGGGCTGCACCCCACCGCTCAGGGTGTATGAAGATGGTCTCTTCCGTAAATGAAAGGTTGTGAGATTCATGCTCGGTTTTTCGGTCTGCCTGGTTTTCGCCGGGTTGCTGGCAGTTTCCGCTTTTATGGAAACCAAGCCCAATAAAAACATCCTCATCGGCGTGACGCTTCCACTTGCTCATCAAAAAGACGAGCCCGTGCTGGCGATCGTAAAAAAATACCAGAAACAATTGCTGCTTTTATGCGTGATTGCCGCGCTGCTGGCCCTTCCGCTGATCTGGCTCCCTGATTATATGTCTCTGCTTAGCTTTTACATCGCGGTGTGGATGATGGGCTGCATCGCCGCCTACACGAAGCTCCTCGCCGCGCGCATGCAAGAGCTTTATGCGCTCAAGCAGGAAAACAAATGGTTCGTTGGCGGTGTGCGCACTGTCCATATCGATACGGAGGTCAGCCGGGAGAAGGATAAAATGCCCGTTTCCGCCTTTTGGTTTCTGCCTGCTTTCCTGCTCGCATCCGCCGCGCCGCTGTATCTCTGGCTGAGCAAAAACACTGTGGTTCCGCTGTGGTCCTCCCTGCTCGCCTTCATTTTCCCTGCAATCGGGCTGTTTATGTATTGGCTCTATCTGTCGCGCCCCACAGAGGTATTCTGTGAATCCACTGAGGTAAATCTCGCCTGCAATCGCGTTTGGCGCAGGCGCTGGTCGATCTGCTGCGTGATAATCGGCAACGTATGCGCGGCACTGAGCCTGCCTGCGATTCTGATCCCCGCGAGGAATCCGGGGCGTCTCTCGCCTCCTTCCTCTTGATGATCAGCATCCTAATCGTTGTGCTCTGCGCCGTCTTTTTCACCTACCAGAGTGTGCGCGACACGCAGAACCGCTATCTCGCCCTTGCCGACCGCCCCATACTTGCCGATGATGACGTCTACTGGCTGCACGGCTTTTACAATAATCCGAACGATCCGCGCATTAATGTGGAAAAGCGTTTCGGCATCGGCTTCACCATCAATTTGGGCAACCCGAAGGCAAAGGTGATCGCTGTGGTCACCGCCGCTTGGTCGCGGCAATGCTCATCGGCATGTTTGCGATCTTTCTTGCCTTTGACACCGCGGCCTTTCCCCCTGTGATCGAAAACGGGATTGTCACGATCAACGCCCCACTCTACAGCGACGCCTTTGCGCTCGACGAGATGCAGGAGATTGAGGAAATCCAGAATATTCCCACAGGCACGCGCACCAATGGTTTGGGGAGCAGCAGCTTGCTCATCGGCCACTTTTCCCTCAGCGGCTATGGGAACAGCATGCTCTTCGTCTATAACGGCAAACCACCCTATCTCGCCATCCATTTAAAAGACCGTGTCGTGATTCTCAACGGCAAAACGCCGGAGGAAACGCGCCAATATCACCGCCTGCTCACCCAGGCTGCTACTGAAAACAGAGAGGAGTGAAGCGTCATGACAGAGCTTTTACAGTATCTTCCCCTTTTGATTCCCATCCTGCTCATCGAATGGGCCTTGCCATTGCGGCCCTCGTCCATATCCTGCGGCATAAAACGTACCGCTGCGGAAACCGGGCACTGTGGATCATTGTTTCCCTCTTTGTAGGAATCATTGGGCCGATTCTCTATTTTACCATCGGAAAGGAGAAGGAAGCATGAGCATCCTCACCCTCACGGGTGTTTCCAAAAGCTTTGGGGGCCAAAAAGTGCTCGACGGCCTCACCATGCAGTCTCAGAGCACTCCGTCTATGGCTTTCTCGGCAAAAACGGCGCGGGGAAAACCACGACGATGAAACTGATCGCAGGTTTCCTCCGGCCGGACGATGGAACGATCACGGTATGCGGAAAACCTGTCCGATTCGGATCGAGCCCGAAAAGCCTCTCGGTCGGCTACCTGCCCGATGTGCCGGAATTCTACCCTTATATGACGCCAAAGGAATACCTGTGCCTGTGCGGGCAATTAAGCAGCCTGACCCGGCCGGAGATCGAGGCGCAAACCGCCGAACTGCTCGCACTCGTCGGCCTCGACGGTGTGAACCGCCGCATTCGTGGGTTTTCCCGCGGGATGAAGCAGCGCCTCGGTATCGCGCAGGCGCTGCTCGGAAAGCCGCGCCTGCTGCTGTGCGATGAGCCGACCAGCGCGCTCGATCCATCCGGACGGCGTGAGGTGCTAGAAATTTTAAAAAGCATCTCAAAGGATACGACCGTCCTGTTTTCCACCCATATTCTTTCCGACGTGGAACGCATCTGCGATCAGATCGGCATTCTGGATGGCGGACGCCTTGTTTTAGAGGGTGCGTTGGAAGAGGTGCGCGGCTCATATCGGACGGACCGCCTGCTGGTCGTCCCACAGGAGACCGCCAGCCTTGCCGCACTGGCGCAGGGGCTCGGCGTACTGCCGGAGGTACAGAAGGCGGAGGTGACGGATGGCGGCGTGATCCTGACGATCGGCAATCCGGAAACCGCCGGGCGTGAAATTCTCCGCTATCTTTCGGCCTGCGATATCCCGATTGCAAAATACGAGCTGATGGAGCCTAATCTTGAGCAGGTATTTCTGGAGGCGATTCATCCATGAAACAGACGATCCTTTTTACCGGCAAGGAGCTCAAAGAGCTCTGGAAAACCTATAAATTCCTGATCCTGTGCGCCGTACTCCTGCTTTTCGGTATGTCGAGCCCTTTGCTCGCAAAGCTCACGCCGGAGCTGTTTTCCCAGATTGATCTGGGGCTCGGCACGCCGCTTCAACTGCCGGACGCTACTTTTCTGGACGCCTACGCGCAATTTTTTAAAAACATGACGCAGATCTGCCTAATCGTCCTGGTGCTGGTGCTCAGCGGTACGATCCCGCACGAGCTGAAAAGCGGCACGGCTATGCTCATGCTCAGCAAAGGGCTCTCACGGCATGGCTTTATTCTGTCGAAATACACGGCCTCGCTGCTCTGCTGGTCGGTTAGCTATGTCCTTTCCGCAGCAGTATGCTTTGGATACACACAGTTTTTGTTTCCGGAACAATCGCCAAAATCGCTGGGAATGGCGCTATTCGCCCTGTATCTCTTCGGGGCCTTTCTGCTGGCCTGCGTCACATTGGGCGGTGTGCTGTTTTCCCAAACCTATGCCGGAGCTTTGCTGACCGGCGGCGGAGTGATCCTCTGCTATCTCCTGGGCCTTCTTCCCGGAGCACGGCGCTAACGCCCTCGTTTCTTGCAAGCTGCGGCCTTGATCTGGTGCAAGGGACGGTCCCCGTGCAGGAGGCGTTTCCCGCCCTGCTGCTCACCGCCGCTCTCAGCGCGCTCCTGCTGCTGGGAAGCATTCTGATCTTCCGCAAAAAACAGCTTTAAGGCTCATGTTTCATTCTGATTTCTGTCGTTTTTTTACAAGACAAATAGGCTGGAATCCTATAACATTGAAGCAATTACTCACGGAAGGGGAATTGGAATGATCAAACAACAAGAGCTGTATGAAGCCTTTTTGACACGCGTGGAGCCAGAGCACCGCGCCTTCGCGGCAGAGCTGCACGAATTATTTGTAAATAACGGGTGTACGGTGGAAATAAAACCCACAAGCAGCGGATTTCTCGTCTCCTACAAATTTGCATCCACTAAAAAAGCGGTTGCAAATTTTGTGTTTCGCAAAAGCGGGCTCCTGCTTCGCCTCTACGCCGACCACGCCAGCAGAGACGAAGCGCTCCTGAGCGCTCTGCCGGAGGATTTGCTCGCCGCAATCCGGAAAGCGCCGGACTGCAAGCGTCTGACGCGCTCCGGCGCCTGCAACCCCAGGTGCGCGACGGGGTATGAGGTTATCATCCGGGGAGAGCGTTTTCAAAAATGTCGCTACAACGCTTTCTTGTTTCCTATCTGTATGGAAAATAATCCGTTTTTACAAAGCATCATCGAGCGCGAGCTCACCGCACGCACGCAGGCCGAAGCGTGAATCCGTGTGGGAACGCCTGCTTGCGCGAGGTTGCGGCAGGCTTTGCATCAAAACGGGCCCGCGGTTGATGCAGGAACTACCATAGGGCGAACTATATTCGCCTGAAGTCCAGGGCGAACGCGGTGAGTCCGCATTTGTTTACACAAGGATTAAAAGCGGGCGAACGCAGTTCGCCCCTATGCCATAATAAAAAATAGCCGGTAGTTAGCTGCTTGCGTAAGCGATACATATCTCTATGATCTATGTGGGGTGGCAGGCTTTGTTTTGTTACTTCGCTGCGCTTCGTAATAAAAAATAGCCGGTAGTTAGCTGCTTGCGTAAGCGATACATCTCTCTATGATCTATAGTGGGGTGGCGGGCTTTGTTTTGTTACTTCGCTGCGCTTCGTAATAAAAAATAGCCGGTAGCGCCTGCTCTCATAAGCGCTCCGTATCTCTTTGATCCCCGCAATGAAGGTAGCCCCGCTTTGTTACTCGCTTCGTCATAAAAAATGGTAGGCGCTTTTGCGCCTACCATTTTTATCATTCCATGCTAACGGCCCAGCTCATGCTGAGTCAAATCGCTTACTGATTGTCTTCAATAAATTTGACGACGTCCGCCACGGTTTTCATCTTTTCGATCTCCTCATCTGCACTTCCATCTCAAATTCATCCTCGATCGACATAACCAAATCCACCACGTCCAAGCTGTCCGCGCCCAGATCATCGAGCAAATTGGTTTCCAATGTGATCTTATCCTCGTCCAGCTCAAGCTGGTCGCAAATAATCTTTCTCAGCTTCTCAAAAACCATATTCTGTTTCCCTCCTTCTCTCTTATAATTGCGCTCACACACGCAAATAGACAAACAACGCGGAATGTGCTAAACTAGCTTTACAATAAACCGCCCTGTTGCTGTTATAAGAAAAACTAACTATAAGAGATATTAGTAAGATTTTTTCCCTTTGTCAACCCCCAAGCGTGAAAACTTTATGTTTATTTACAGATGCTTAAAAACTTCCTTTGAGGGAGTATCTTTTTCGTCTTTTTTCGCCTGGGTCCGTCGTTTTGAAAGGAGCTTTCACAATGGAGACACGCCGTTATGCCGTGCTCGGCTATCCGCTTGGGCACACAATGTCCCCCTTCATCCATGAAAAACTTTTTGCCATTCACGGCGTGAACGCTGTTTATGAAAAGCGGGAGCTGCCACCGCAGGAGCTTGCAGAGGAGCTCCCCGCCCTGCGAGGATTGAGCGGCTTCAATCTCACCATCCCGCACAAGAGAGCAATTCTTCCCTTGCTCGATCAAATAGACGGCAAAGCCTTGCTTTACGGCGCGGTCAACACCGTGAAATGCGGCGAGCACCTCGTCGGCTATAATACGGACTGTGTCGGCTTTTTGCGTGCACTGGAGGATGCCAAAATTCCGCTCGCTGGCAAAATCCTGCTCTGTGGGGCAGGCGGTGCGGCGCATATGATGGCGTTTGAAGCGGCCTTGGCGGCTGCTCGCTCACCATTGCCGCCAGGCCTTCCGGGCTTGCGCGCGCGGAGAAGCTCGCACAGGAAATCCGCCAAAAGCTGCCGGGCGCCTTTGTATGCGTTTGCACATATGAAGCGCTGGAAGGCGATTTTGACCTGCTGCTCAATGCAACGCCCGTCGGGATGTATCCACATTCGGATGCAATGCCCGTAGGGAAAAAACCGTGCGCCGCTGCAAGGCGGTGTTTGACGCAATCTATAACCCACGTGAAACGATGCTGCTATGCACCGCGCGACAAAACGGCGCTCAATGCGCCTATGGGATGCCGATGCTCGTCTGGCAGGCCGCCGCCGCGCAAGAGATTTGGAGCGGCCACCCCTTCACTGCCGCGCAGATTGCCCCTGTGATCGAACAGGCCAATTGGGAAATGGAGCGTGTTTTTCAATGAGCAAAACGGAGACCGATCGAAACCTCGTGCTGTGCGGCTTTATGGGTTGCGGCAAGAGCACGGTGGGCCGGGAGCTTGCCGTGCAAACAGGGCTTTCCTTTCTCGATATGGACCATTATATTGTCGAAAAAGCAGGCCTGCCTGTGGAAGAAATTTTTGCCCGGCATGGCGAGCCCTATTTCCGCATGCTGGAATCACAGGCCTGCAAGGAGCTTGCCCAAACGGGCGGCCAGATCATCGCCACAGGCGGCGGCGCACTGACCTTCCCACAGAATGCCGCCATGCTGCGGGAAACCGGCTTGATTATCTTGTTGGATGTCGCTCTGCCGGTGCTGTGCGCTCGGCTCGACCGGGACCCAACACCGCGGCCAGTGCTCCAAGCGGCCCAAAAAAGCGGTAGGCTAGAAGCGCTGCATGCGGAGCGCATGCGGCTTTATCGCCAGGCCGCTGATTTCACAGTTACTGTGCCAATCGAGCAGCCTGCCAGCGAGATTGCAGCAGAAATCCTGCACAAAATCAGAGGGCAATTGAAAACCGACCTACGCGGATTGGCCAAAAGTGAAAAAAAGGGTTGACAATTGCCTTTCCTGCGTATTATAGTGAAAGCAGACCATTTGGAGGAAGATTGAAATGCTCACCAGCACTGCAAAAAGCTACTTTTTCTTTATGAGCACTCTCGGCTATTTTTTTAGCGGGGAGTTTTTTGCCGTGCAGAAATTAAAGTTGTGAGCTTTCCCGCCGTCCAAAGAAGCGTTTGAAGAGGGATAGAAACGGAGCTCATAGCTATGAGCTCCGTTTTTTATTTTCCCGCAAATTGTATTGGAGGTTTTACAGCATGATTATCGTATTGAAGCAGGGCACCACAAAGGATCAGATCAGCACTTTTTCCAATGAGCTCAATCAAACCTACGGCGTGACCGTCAACGCATGGTATGGCGAGCACTCCACTGTGCTCGGGCTGTTGGGCGATACGGCAAAAATCGATATTGAGTATATCCGTGCACAGGCTATCGTAGAGAGCGTAAAGCGCGTTCAGGAGCCTTATAAGAAAGCCAACCGGAAATTTCATCCGGATAACACCGTCATCCAAGTGGGCCCCAATGCAATTGGGGACGGCTCCCTTACCCTGATCGCCGGGCCCTGCTCCGTGGAATCCTCCGAGCAGTTGGAAGTGATCTCCGAGCGGGTCAAGAAAGCAGGCGCCGGCATCCTGCGCGGCGGCGCATTCAAGCCCCGCACTTCCCCCTACGCATTTCAGGGCCTGCGGGCAGAAGGCCTTTACCTCCTGCTGGAGCAAAGCGCAAAAGCGGCCTGCCGATCATCACGGAAATCATGAGCCCCTCCCACCTGCCTCTGTTCGAGGATGTGGATATCATCCAGGTAGGCGCGCGCAATATGCAGAATTTTGAACTACTTAAAGAGCTCGGCCATTGCAAAAAACCGATCCTTTTAAAGAGAGGCCTCGCCAATACGATTGAGGAAACGCTCATGAGCGCGGAATATATTATGGCAAGCGGGAATGAAAACGTGATCCTCTGCGAGCGCGGTATCCGCACCTTTGAAAACTATACGCGCAACACGCTGGATATTTCCGCCGTGCCGGTGTTCAAACGGCTTTCCCACCTGCCGGTAGTCGTTGATCCAAGCCATGCGGCAGGGATTCCATGGCTGGTGGAACCGCTGTCCCTCGCTGCTGTTGCTGCTGGTGCAGACGGCCTGATTATCGAGGTGCACAATAATCCTCAAAAGGCGCTTTCAGACGGCGCGCAGTCCCTTACTCCCGATGCTTTTGACGAAATTGCGGCCCATGTGACCGCGTTGACTGAATCCATGGGCCGGAAGGTGAACAACTGGGGCGCATCCGCTTGACGCGTTCCCATGAAAATTCCTTCTTGCGCCGGGCAGTTAAAAAGCCCCCTTCCATACTGCGCTCTTTTGTAGAAAGGCGATGAATGCTATGATGAAAACCTTGCAGGTCAAGACAGGCAGGCCCTATGAAATCCGAATCGAGCGCGGCTGCCTCAGACGCTGCGGTGCGCTGATCCGCAGCGTCTCCAAGGCGCAGAAAGCGGCTGTCATTACGGATTCCAACGTTGGCCCGCTCTATGCCGGAGTTGCCGCCGCATCGCTAAAGGAGGCCGGGTTCCATACCTTCACGCACGTTTTCCCTGCTGGGGAGGGCAGTAAAGCCCTGTGCAGCATCGGCGATATGCTCTCCTTCCTGGCCGACAACGCCTTTACGCGCGGCGATTTGATCGTCGCGCTCGGTGGGGGTGTTACAGGCGATATGGCCGGTTTTGCGGCCGCTATTTATATGCGTGGGATTGACTATATCCAGATTCCTACCTCCCTGCTCGCGCAGATTGATTCCTCCGTTGGCGGCAAAACGGCGGTCGACCTGCCCCAGGGGAAAAATCTGTGCGGCGCATTCTGGCAGCCGCGGCTGGTTCTCATCGACCCGGAGCTTCTCTCCACCCTGCCTCCCCGCTTTTTTGCCGACGGCATGGCGGAGGCGATTAAATACGGCTGTATTTACGACGCGCCCCTGTTTGAACGGCTAGGGCAAGAAAGGGCCGGAGATTTCCTGGAGGAGATGATTTTCTCCTGTGTAGACAGCAAGCGCCGCATTGTTGAAGAGGATGAGCGGGAAAGCGGGCGGCGGATGCTTTTAAATTTTGGCCACACACTTGGCCATGCGATTGAAAAATACGGCCGCTTTGAGGGTTATTCCCACGGAGAGGCCGTCGGCGTCGGCATGCTGCTCGCCTGTGCGGCCGGGGAGCGCAACGGGTTAACGCAGCCTGGCACCTGTGGGCGCATCCGAAGCTTGCTGGAAAAGTATCGCCTCCCCGTGGCCTGCGACGCGCCGCTGAGCACGCTGCTTCAGCTCGCAGCAAACGATAAAAAGCGGATGGGAGATTCGATCCACTTCATTCTGCTACGCAAAATTGGAGACAGCTTCACACTCCCACTCTCACTGAATCAGCTCCCATCTTTTTTCGACTGCGATAAATAGAAAGATTTCTACAAAAAATTCCTGATTTCCGGTTAAATTCAACCTTCTTTTTATAGTTTTGTAACATTTCTCCTATATAATGGTCCAAAAGAATGTTTGGACCAATTCTTTTGGCATTGCCGAAAGAAGTTTTGAAAGGAGCCGCTTACATGAAAAAGGTTATACTATCGCCGGCAACGCCGCATGGGGAAATCCGTGTTCCCCCATCCAAAAGCGCTGCCCACCGCGCCATTCTCTGTGCTGCCTTAAGCCACGGCCGAAGCGTTGTCGATTATGTTGATCTCTCTGCGGATATTCTGGCCACGCTGCGTGGAGCAGACGCACTGGGCGCTTCTGTGCGGCCGCACCCAGGCGGTGTCATCATTGACGGTACTCATGCCTTTCAGCCCGGGCAGGCGGAAATTCACTGCGGGGAATCCGGCTCCACCCTGCGGTTTCTCGTCCCAATTGCAGCAGCCGGCGGGCTCACCTGCACGTTCACCGGGAGCGGCAGGCTGCCGGAGCGGCCGATTGATCCTTGCTCCGGCTCCTACGTGAGCATGGAGTCGCCTGTGAAACGGATGCACGCACAGCCTGCCCCTGACCATCAGCGGCAAGCTAAAAGGCGGCTCATTTCATTTGCCTGGCGATATCAGTTCCCAATACATCTCCGGCCTGCTGCTAGCCCTGCCACTGTGTGAAGAGGATAGCGAAATCATCCTCACCTCCCCCTTGCAATCTGCCGGGTATGTCGATCTGACGCTTCAGATGCTCAGCAGCTTCAGCGTGCATGTGGAGCCAACGCAAACTGGCTGGAAAATAAAAGGCAAGCAATCCTTTCGCGCACATAATTTGATGGTAGAGGGCGATTGGTCGGCCGCCGCGTTTTTCCTCACCGCCGGTGCATTGGGCGGCGAGGTTGCTGTGCGCGGGCTTAACCGCCGCTCCATGCAGGGTGACCGCGCCTGCAAGGCGATCCTCTCCCAATGTGGCTCTCACCTGCGCTGGTCGGGAGACACCCTCACAAGCAAGGCGTTTTCTCTAGATGCGATGGAGATCGATGCAGGCCAAATTCCGGATTTGGTGCCGATTCTAGCCGTGCTGGGCGCTTATTGCAGCGGGGATATGCGCATTTATAACGCAGCGCGGCTACGGCTCAAGGAAAGTGATCGGCTAGAGAGCACAGCCGCAGGCTTACGGGCGTGGGCGTGCCTGTCACTCAAACGGCCGACAGCCTCACCATCCACGGCGGCCACAAAGTGCGCGGGGGTGTGGTAGACGGCTGCAACGACCACCGCATCGTTATGGCCTTTTCCATCGCTGCAATGCGGGCGGATGATACGGTAATCATCAGCGATGCGCAGAGCGTCAAAAAATCTTATCCAACCTTTTTTGAGGATTATATGAAAATTGGAGGCGTTGCGAATGTCGTCGACATGGGGTAACATTCTGAAGCTTTCCATCTTTGGTGAAAGCCATGGGCCAGCCGTTGGCATGGTGCTTGACGGTTTGCCTGCGGGGGAAAAAATTGACCTTGACGCCGTGCAGGTTCAAATGGATCGCCGCGCGCCGGGGCTCACAGCCGGTTCTACGCCGCGCTGCGAAGCGGACAGGCGCAATTTCTCTCCGGCCTGCTGGATGGGAAGCTTACCGGTGCGCCCCTATGCGCTGTGATTGAAAACACAAATGTAAAATCGCACGACTATGCCAACATTCTGCACCTGCCCCGGCCCTCCCACGCAGACTATACGGGCAGTGTGCGCTACGGCGGGTCGAACGATATTCGCGGGGGCGGCCATTTCTCCGGCAGGTTGACCGCTCCGCTTACAGCGGCTGGCGCTATTTGCCGCCAGATCTTGGAAAAACACGGGATCGTCATCGGCTCTCACGTGTTGAAAATCCACGCCATTTGGGATACCCCCTTCAACGCCGTCTCTTTGGATGCGGATGCCCTTCGCTTGTTGAATCAGGAGCCGTTCACCGTGATCGATCTGCAAAAAAAGCGCGAAATGTGCGCCCGGATCGCACAAGCGCAGGCGGAAAAAGACAGCTTGGCGGTGTTATTGAATGTGCGGCAGTGGGCCTGCCCGCGGGGATCGGCTCCCCGATGTTCGATTCACTGGAAAGCCGAATCGCCTCCCTCCTCTATGGCGTGCCGGCCGTGAAGGGCGTTTCATTTGGGGATGGGTTCGAACTCACCAGCATGGTGGGCAGCGAGGCAAACGACGCAATGTATTACGCCGCAGACGGCAGTGTCAAGACCCGCACCAACCACAACGGCGGTATTCTCGGTGGCATTTCCACAGGCATGCCGCTTTTGCTGCGCGTTGCCTTCAAGCCGACTGCTCGATTGCAAAAGAGCAGCAAACCATCGACTGCGTCACGCATGAAAACGCCACCTTGGTCATCAAAGGCAGGCACGACGCCTGCATCGCCGTGCGTGCGCAGCCGGTTGTGGAAGCGGCGGTATCCATTGCACTTCTTGATGCGATGCTGTCGCAGGGGGAGGTTGCCTGCCATGGATAATCCAAAGCTCAATGAAATCCGCAAAGAAATCAACGCCATCGACAACCAGCTCCTGCCGCTTTTGATGCGGCGGATGGATGCAGCCGGGAAGGTAGCGGATATTAAACGCGAAGCCGGAATTCCAGTGTTGGACGCGCAGCGGGAGCAGCAGATTCTCGACCGGATACGCGAGCGCGGCGGTGCGTACGGAACCGCCCTTCAAGGCGTTTACTGCTGCCATGATGGAGCTAGCCGCGCCTGCAACACGATGCGCTCGGCGGTGGGCAGGCACTGCGCGATCAATTAAAGCAGGCGCTGGCCGCAGGCAATGTGTGGCCGCAAGCGCCCCGCATCGCCTGCTCCGGCGTAAATGGAGCCTATTCCGACGCTGCCTCCCGCCTGCTTTTTCCGCAGCGGGATGTTTCGTTTTATCACGGCTTTGAGGATGTGTTTGCTGCCGTGGCGGAGGGCAAGGCCGATTTCGGCGTTGTTCCAATCGAAAATTCGTACGCAGGCTCTGTACATGAAACGTTTGACCTGATGCTTCGCCATCGCCTTTCGATTTCCGCGGCGGTGGATTTGCCGATCCATCATTGTTTGATGCGCTGCCAGGCGTGCATCTGAATCTCCTAAAACGTGTTTATTCCCATCCGCAGGGGCTCGCTCAATGCGCCGAATATTTAGAGGCGCATGGTCTGGCCCCATCCCCTGTTCCAACACAGCGGCGGCGGCAAAACTGCTCGCCGAAACGAGCCAACAGGATGCAGCCGCGATTGCTTCGGCAGATGCCGCCCACAACTTTGGGCTTCAAATTTTGGCGCGCGATATTCAAACGAGTAAAAACAACGCCACCCGCTTCATCGCCATCTCCCGCGAAATGAGGATCACGCCGCAGGCGGATAAAATCAGCTTGATTTTCACTTTGCCGCACACCACCGGCTCCCTCTATGGCGTGCTTTCCCGCTTTGCCCGTTGCGGGCTGAATTTGACGAAGATTGAATCCCGCCCGATTCCGGACAGCAACTTCCAATACTATTTCTACCTTGATTTTACAGGCAGCGTTCGGGAGGAAGCAACGCTTCACCTGCTCTGTGCCCTACAGGATGAACTGCCCGCATTTACGCTTCTTGGTAACTATCAGGAAATGACGGGCACATAAGGAAACCGGAAGGTTGGACAAAAATGCCCGCCTTCCGGTTATTTCATTCGGAGCCGCCTATTTTCAGGCCGGAAATCACCTGCACTGTTCCTGTCCTGCTCCAACTGCGTTATCATTTTGATTCATACTCATACAGCTGTGATACAGTCGCAAACTGAAAGCCTCTCTTCTTGAGCTCCAGAATTATTTTTTCCAGTGACTTGACTGTTTGCGCATTGTCGTCATGGAAAACGATAATATCCCATCCTGTACCTTGTTGATAAGGGCGGTGTAAATATTTTCTGCATCCGGAGCTTCCCAATCACCGCTGTCGATGGTCCATAATACAAGAGGAAGGCCGATTGCTTTTTGAACATCTTGCGTATATCTTCCATAAGGCGGGCGAACATACTTCATCGGATAGTCCGGCAGGATTTCTTTCAGTTTTTCTTCTGTCTGTTGGATTTCCCATTGTATTTTCCGGCTGTCTAATTGCGTGAGGTCCGGGTGGGAGAAGGTATGATTCCCGATTCATGCCCACTTGCAGCTATCTCCCGAATCAGCAGCTCGTTTCCGGTAAACTTTTCGCCTATCAGAAAGAAGGTAGCCGGAACCTGCTGTTCATACAAAATATCCAGCACCTGCGGGGTATAATGGGCGTTTGGGCCATCGTCAAAGGTCAGCGCAACGACAGGCTGCCCGGGATTGATTTGCGCCGTGATGGCGTCACGTTTTATACGATGGGAGACTCCTGCAAGCAGCCCAATAACGACCAATACAATCACAACGCAGATGAGGCGCCGAATAATACATTTTTCCGTTTCACTTCCATTCTCCCTTTCTATGCAGCAGCCGGATCAGGTAGCCGTGTAATGCCGCCGTACTTTGAATGGCCTGGAAAAACAAAAGAAAACACAGAAATCCCAAAATGCTATTTTGAAATGGAATCCCCAATTTCTTCTGATAGAGATACATACTTAGAAAGAGTAGAATGCTAATGGCTACTGTCAATAAGGTGAGAAATCCAGCGAAATAATAAAATCCAAAAAATGCAAGTATTATTCCTGGGATGAGTCCAAATAGAAAGGCAAGATCAAGGTAAATAATAGAAAGATTCACGAAAGTAAAATAGCGGGCATATCCCGTCCCCTGTTTCCAAGGCGGAACAGAGGATAATCCCTCCAACATACCGATTGCCACCGCTTGCGTTGATTGTACAGGCCATTGAATGTTTCGGGAACCGTTGTATAACCGACCGCCCCAGGCTCATAAGTGGACGGAAGCTTCTGGCGGAGCAGTTGATAAGTCAGTACAATATCTTCCCCCATCACATCCTGCCACCCGCCTATTTGCTGAACCGCCTCGGTTTGATAAGCACTGAAAGCGCCCTGTGCCACCAAGGTTGATTGATAGCTGCCCTGGAACCGTTTGATTGCAGCAATGCTAAGCAGGTAATCATAATTTTGCATTCTTGCGGCCAGGGAAGCTTTGGCATTCTGAACGAACAAATTGCCGGCAACGCACACGCTTCCACAGGATACAATATGGTTCATGATTCTTTGTACTGCTTGTTTTTGCAAGTAGGTGTCGGCGTCTACTGTGATAAAATGCGGGGTGTGAATCATTGCTAGGCCATAATTCAGTGCATGAGCTTTTCCTGGCTGGTCACAGTAAACATATTCGATGGAGCAGTTTGTAAGAGCAGCCGTCTGCATGTTCATGATTTGCTGTTTGGTATGATCATTGGATCCATTATCAACAACAATCAGCCGAATACGTCCGGCGTACTGCTGGTTTAAAATCGCTTGAATAGAACGGGCAATATTTTTTTCTTCGTTATGCGCACACATAAGAATCGTTGTGTCTTCCGCAATATCGGGATATCTTTTTAATTTCCAGTGCAATAGATTGGAAAAAAACATGGCACTCATCAAAAAACCAGGCAGCAGGGCAATTCCGATGATTACCCACCAAACATAAACACTGGGGAAAATATAAGAAACCTCCTGCGCCCAGCCGATTGCAAAGAATAGAGAAACGGCCAGCCACAGTCCGCCGAAACAAATCGACAGAATAAACTTGAATTTCAAATGATCACCTCTTTCCCTCCAATATATGCCGCTACAGGGAAAGGGGTGTTTTCTTGAACACGGCTCGTCCGTTGCACCGCAGCCCGGTATGGTCCAAGCCAAAGCTTGGGCCATACTATGCGTTTTTTCTGTTGCCTTCCTTTAGAATGATATATTTCTGCTGCTTTCCCTTGTTTTTTACGGATCGGGGTGCTATGATTAAGAGCAACAAGCGACAAGGGAGAATCCATTTTATGCGTACAATCATCTGGTTTATCTATTTTTGGGGCTATCTGCTCGCAGTCCTGCCAAAAACGCACCGCATGAAAAGCTCACGCAGGCCGGTAAAGTCGAGGAGCGGGATGCAATCGTGACAGAAGCGGTTCAAAAATGGTCCCGCCGCTTTTAAAACTCGCCGGTGTGAAGGTAACTGTTCAGGGGTTGGAA
>ENA-OQEN01000073-OQEN01000073.1-human-gut-metagenome-genome-assembly--contig:-NODE-73-length-37393-cov-7.276874_pt1 | contig 37393 bp, 45 predicted proteins | sample MGYA00242791_ERZ504627 | MGnify/ENA primary metagenome ERZ504627 (study PRJEB26092, sample SAMD00036316) | human gut metagenome | host: Homo sapiens | study: EMG produced TPA metagenomics assembly of... | reverse complement strand
CCAAGGGCGATAGGCGACTATGTTTTGAGAGGGCTGAACGGCTTGCGCAGCAAGCCGCACGAGCCGCACTCGTTCAAGCTCCAGCGCGTTGCGGGCGAATGTGCCGAGCTGCCTACCGAGAAGAGCAAGCTATGTACTGCGGCGCGGCGTTCGCGGGGTCTCGGGGCGAAGCCCTGAGTTTGCTTTTCTTTTGCAGGCGTTCTTTTTCAAATAAAAAGAAAATGCCGAAACGCTGTAGCAGATAAATATTTTGTTAAGGTAGGTAGCGAAGGTAGTGGATAAAATTTTATCGTCGTAATGTTGTGCTGCCGCAGGCGGCACAGAGGACAAGTCTCAAGCAGAGAGCGTATTACACGACACAGACGAAATGAATAGCTTTCCGGTGACACTGACACGTCAAAAGGTCGTCGAGTCGCCGACCTCTGCAATATGCGCGTCATAAAATATTTAAACCTCGCGGGCAAAAGATATCCGACCTACTCGGTTGTTATCTCCGCGAGTTGCTGTGTTTTTTCGCAGGTGAGCCAAGCTCGACCCCGCGTTCGGTTAAGAAAAAGCGGCAGCGGTCTGGAAGCTCCATCCGCTGCCGCCGGACATTTTTTATTTGATGTTGACCTTGTGGTTCATCAGCCAGCCTGTTCCGAAGAACAGACCGATTGAAATCAGGAACTGGAAGATAACTCCCGTCACACCGAACGAAAGATCTTTTGTGGACATCGCCGTGCCGAACGAGAACACAAGTCCGTCTGTTCCGGGCGAAACGGTGATGGGCACATAGTTCGTCAGCAGGAAGTTGCAGATCTGAGCGATAATGAATATCGCAAAGAAAACGACTATCGGGCCTGCCGCGCCGAGCTTCTGCATAATGCGGGTGTTCGCGAAAGTTATGGAGAAGAACAGCTCGGAGATAAGGAACGCAAGCTGAATAAATACGGCAAACACGAGCAGGACAATATATCCCTTTATCGCTTTTGCGCCGGGCATCGAGCGGAACATGCTGATAATTGTCTTTATCATGTTGAGGTTGTTCTCGCCGATGAGCGAGGTGATGTAGTCATATATCCAGATCATTATGCCGATGCTGACAGCGTAGCTGACGATAATCCACAGGAAAGCGACTATAGCCTTTGCCGCGAGGAGCTGCCCGCTCGTCACGGGGAGCGTGAAGCTCAGATATCCCTGCTGGCTGTAGAGCGTTTTATAGAAGTTCGCAATAACACCGACAAATGTTATTATAAGAGCTATCAGCGCGATGAGGAACAGCGCAACGGTCGCGATGGCGCTCAGCCAGCTGATGTCTATAGCATAGGCGATGAGCATGATGCCTATTGTGACCGCGGCGGCAATGTAGATGTTCATCATTGTATGCGCGCTCATTTTGATTTCATTCTTAATCAATTTGCCAAGCATATTTGAACACCTCCTTGAAAACATCCTCAAGCGTCTTGCCGCTGCTGCATATGTCGTCAACGGACGAGTTGAGCAGGACTTTGCCCTGACCTATCATCAGCGCGTGGTCGAATATGCTCTCGACATCGTGGATAAGATGGGTCGAGATGAGCATAGTCGAATCCTTCGGGTGATTCTTCATGATTATTTCAAGTATGCCGTCGCGCGCAGCGGGATCGACACCGCTGAGCGGCTCGTCGAAAATATAGAGCTTCGCGTTGCGGCACATGACGAGAATGAGCTGGAGCTTCTCCTGCATGCCCTTTGACATCGACTTTATCTTCTGCTTGGGCTGGAGACCGAATGTGTCGAGCATTCTCATCGCCTTGTCGCGGTCGAAGTCCGGATAGAAGTCCGCGATATATTTTATCGCGTCGACAGCGCGCATCCAGTCCGCAAGATACGACTTCTCGGGCAGATACGCTATCTTCGCCTTTGTCGAAGGACCGGGGACTTCGCCGTCTATGAGCACCTCTCCGGAGTAGTCGTGGATGAGTCCTGTGAGTATTTTTATCAGCGACGATTTACCCGAGCCGTTCGGGCCGAGCAGAGCTATGATCTGGCCGGGCTGGAAGCTGAACGAAATGTCGTTGAGCACCTGGTGGCTGCCATAGGACTTGCTCAGATGGTTTACTGTAATTATGTCCTGCATTTTTTCCTCCCGTAAATTTTTGACGTAGGAATTTATTTGACGTAATACTCAAAATGGGTAATATCCCAATATGGGTAACACACGATGATTATATCACAAAAAACAGCATAGTAAAAGTTTTTTATGTTTTTTTAAGGAATAGTCACATTTTATTTAAACTTTTTGCCGATATCCTGTTTTTTATCGCTCCCGCGGCGGCAAAAATCATAAGGCACACGGCGTTCGCCGCGACTACGCTCGCACCCGCCGGGGTGTTGAAGGCATAGGAGACAACAAGTCCCGCAAAGAAGCAGACGCACGACACCGCCGCCGATACGGCAGTCACCGCGCGGAAGCTCTTGCACACGCGCATTGAAGTCAGCGCGGGGAAAATTATCAAACTCGATATCAGCAATGCGCCCATTATCCTCATGCCGACAACTACAGTGACAGCAGTGAGCACAGCTATAAGAGTATTATATAGTCCCGTCTTTGTTCCGGTCGCCGCGGCGAAAGTCTCATCGAAAGTTACGGCAAAGATGCGGTTATAGAATATGACATAGAGCACGAGCACCGCCGCCGATATCGCGGCGCAGGCGATAATATCATTTTTGCCCATGAGCAGAACCGAGCCAAACATATAGCCCGATACATCGGTGTTAAGTCCCGTTGTCAGAGACGCCGCAATGACGCCGACTGCTATAGCCGTGCTCGAAATGAGCGCTATGGCGGCGTCGCCCTTTATCTTCGCGTTGTCGTTTATCCTCATGAGCAGGAAAGCGGCGACTACAACTACGGGCACGGAGATTTTCAGCGGCGCCACATTCAGCGCCATAGCCACGCACGCCGCACCGAAGCCGACGTGCGAAAGCCCGTCGCCGATCATCGAATAGCGCTTTAATACGAGAGTCACTCCGAGCAGGGCGGAGCAGAGAGCCACGAGCAGACCCGCTATCAGAGCGCGGCGCATGAATGAATAAGAAAGCATCTCGGCGATAAGTTCAAACATCGTTTCTCCCCCTCCCCGCAAAACGCCGTCCGGCGTCGCTCTTTAAATAATCCTCGGTCGTGCCGAAAAATTCGACTCCGCGCGAGCCGAGATGCAGAATTTTGTTCGCGTTCTCGACGGCGCACTCTATATCGTGCGAGACCATGATAACGGCTATGCCGGAATCCCGATTGAGCTTTTTTATCAGGCGATAGAACTCAGCAGTCACCACAGGGTCAAGCCCGGTCACAGGCTCGTCGAGCAAAAGCAGCTCTTTTGCGGCGCAGAGCGCACGCGCGAGCAGAACCTCTGCTGCTGACCGCCGGAGAGCTCGCGGTATGATCTGTTCGCGATATTTGTTATCGAGAGCTTTTCCATATTTTTATTCGCAAGACTGCGGTCGGCGCGGGAATAGAACGGACCTTTCGAGCCGTTGAGACAGCCGGAGAGCACGACCTCGCGCACCGTCGCGGGAAAATCGCGCTGAGCCTGGGTCTGCTGCGGCAGATAGCCTATGTCCGTGCGCCTGAGCCCGTCAGCGAAATCAACGCTTCCGCCTCTCATCGGGATAAGCCCCAGAATACCTTTTAGAAGTGTGCTCTTGCCCGAGCCGTTTTCGCCGACTATGCAGAGATAATCTCCGCGTTCAAGCTCAAAGCTCACGCCGTTGACCGCTACAGTATTGTCGTAACCTATCACTGCATCGCGGCAGGCAAGCAATATATTTTTGTTCATGAAAGTGCCTCCCTGAGATTTCGGAGATTGTCGTTCATCAGCGAGAGATAGCCAACCCCGGACTCAAATTCATCGCGGCTGACATTGTGGCAGGAGTGGAACAGCCGCATCGAACAGCCCGTCTCGCCGCAGATTATCTCCGCCGTTCGCGGCTCGGCCAGCTCTTCATAGAAAATGACCGGGATGCTCTCGTTTTTTACAGTGTTTATTATCTTAGCTACAGTCCGGGCACCCGGCTCGGAGTTGTCCGCGCAGGCGTCGAGCGCGCTGACGAAATTCAGCGAATACCGCTCCGTGAAGTTGCGAAATGCGAAGCGGCCGGAGAATACGATTATATCGCGCTTTCCGTTTTTGACTGCGTCTTTGAATCCTGCATCAAGCGACTGAAGCTTCGAGATATATTTTTCGCTGTTTGATTTATAGAACTCGGCGTTGCGGCTGTCGAGCCGGCAGAGCGCGTCGGTTATGACCTTCACCATGCCCTGAGCATAGACCGGGTCTGTCCAGATATGCGCATCGACAAAGCCCTCTTCATATTCGTGCTCGTGTTCATGCTCGTCCTCGTGGCCGTGTTCATGCTCATGTTCATGCGCGGCAAGGCGCAGACCCATTTCTGAAGCGATATCGAGATACTCGCCCGCTCCCGTTGATTTGTCAAAGAGCTTCGCCGACCAGGTCTCCATATTTTCGCCGACGCGGATCAACAAATCCGCATTGCTGACCGCTTTCATATCGGCGGGAGTAGGATCATATGAGTGGCTCTCCATTCCGGGCGGGAGCAGCAAAGTCAAATCTACTCTGTCCCCGGCTATTTCGCGCACGAAATCATACGGCACAAACAGCGTGCATACAACGCGGAGCTTATCGCTCTTCGATTCAATTTTTCCGGAGGAGCAGGCGGCAAGCGAAAATATCATCGCCGCGCAAAGTATGACCGCCGCCGCGCGCAAAAACTTAGTTTTCATTCTTTTTCCTTTCGGCGCACTCGGCGCAGACTCCGTAGAGCACGGTGTTCTCCTCGCTGAGGGTGAACCCGTGGTGCTCGAAGATATGCTCCGCGACCTTGTCGAGAAAGCCGCACTCGACATGGAGCAGCTTCCCGCACTCGGAGCATTTGAGATGATAGTGGTTGCAGCAGTCCGCGCTGTCGCCGACATACTGATAGCACGCGCTCTCCCCGTCGTGAAGCACGAACTTGCGCACACTCCCCTCGCGCAGCATTTTTTCGAGATGGCGATAAACCGTAGCCTTGCCGACCGGGCAGCCGCGCTCGCCCAGAATATGCGATATATCCTCGGCGGTCAGATGCCTGCCGCCGCTGTTTTTTAGCAGAGAGGTAATCAATTCGCCCTGCTTTGTGTTATAGCCCATAAAAAAGCACCTCTTTGAGCTTCGGCAGAAAAGAGAAGAAATATTCCGCCGCAAACTGAATTTGAGAATCGTTTTCAATTTTAGTCCCAAAAGCGTGGTTTGTCAAGAGCGGAATCTATGTAATTCTCATTTTACAGACCGTAGGGGCAATTTCGTTCGCCTGCTTTTTGGCTCCCCTATAGGAGAGCTGGCTCGCGTAAGCCGAGACTGAGGGGTTGTTTCGCTTCGCTCAAAGTAAGTAGCGGCAGATATCATCCGCCCGCGAAATCTGTACAATTTTATTGGTGCGACTTGTAGGGTGCGGCGACCTCGACGCACCGATGCCGCGTGGGCGGCAGGAAAGGCTTATCATAGCCAACTTTTAAAAAACAATTTTTATAACAATGTAGAATTTTATTTCGGCTCCCTTGTGTAAAGGGAGCTGGCTCGGCGTAAGCCGAGACTGAGGGATTGCGGCACAGAACCGACTGATTTTGTGTTGCCATCTTCCGAATTTTAGCACTTCGTAGGGACAGCCCTTGCGGCTGTCCCTACAAACTATCGGTAATAGATATTTCAAAAAATTTTGTCCCGCTCGCGGCGTCGGTGCATAAAAATCTATACACTCCGCAATATCCCGAAATAAAAAACAGCTTCATCCCGGCGTATCTGCCGAAATGAAGCTGAATAAATATTTTATTTTTCCGCGCTGTCTCTACGTTTGTATTTCGACGAGGGGATAAACGCGAACACGGCGATAACCGCGACGAACAGCGCCGACATTACTTTTATATACAGCTCCGAGAGTCCGATGTTCTGCGCCGTCTCCTGTCCGAGCGCGATATAGACCGCCGCATATGTCACGAGAACGACGAAGAACGCGATTATCAGTCCGTTTCGCGCTTTTCTGCGCGAGCGTTCGCGGTCGGGGTCATACGGAAGCGCAAGCCACGCCGCGGTTATCATTATCGGCGAGATGCTGCCGGAGAGCACGGAGAGAATAATATACAGCACCGTGTTTTTTTCGCTCCTGTTGTTTTTGAGCATCAATATGCCGCAGGACGCGAAGCCGATTGTATTTATTATATCCCCCGCTATGCGCACTCCGCTTGTGAGCCCGTTGAAATTCGGTATGCACACCGCCGCATCCACTAATATAAATATCGCCATAACGCAAAGCAAAGCGGGCATTATTTTTTCCGTCAGGCGTAAGTCTGCATTCCCGCTCTTCTTGATTCGCGACGATGCGGTTATTGTCGAAACGCCTATGAGTATTAATATGATCGCCAAACACAGCGAGACGATTTTTTCCGCCACCGGGCTGCCGGCTAAAAACGGCGAAATGCCGTTTGTCAGCGCGCCGATAACAGAAAACACGCCCGCGAGGGTATAGAGAAGTATATTTCGTCTGTTCATTTTTTCTTCGCCTTTTTCTTTTTGTCCTTCGGAGTCGAGACGGCGATAAGTGCAAGACCCATGTCGGTAACAAGAGTCAGGCAGAGGAACAGCCAGTCGGTCACAGCGCGGAATGTGTCGCTCGGCAGAGTGAGATTGGTTATTATGTATGCCGCAACGATAATTACCGCGCCGACGATAAGCTCGATAACACCCGCCTTGCGGAGCTTTTTACATTCGCCGTCAGCCCTTTCGCGCGCGAACGCACCGGAGACAAATATAGAAGCGGGATTTCCCGTCATCGCGGCGAACACGGCATATGCAATTTTATTTCTTCTGATGAATACCATGTTATTTTTGAACATGATAACAGCTGCGGCAATGTGTCCCGCCGCGCCTATCAGTCTGCTATAATTCTGACTACGTCGAACGCCGTTTCAAAATGTACGGCGGTGTTTATGATATCCGCCACGAGAATTACCGCGAAGCCGACGAAGCATATCGGCATAACAACAGTGCGGACTGCGGAACCTTCGGATTCTTGCCGGACTGCGCCGCAAGTATAAATGAAGAAACTGCCGCCGCGAGCGTCAGAACCGCGCCCGCTATCATCGAAATTGTAGCGCCGACCGTCATCTTTGTCGGATAAAGCGCGAGCGCGCCCGAGAAGAAAAGATAGAAAAGTCCTGAAATAATATAGAGCCCTTTTCTGTGTTTGTTCATTTTGTACCCTCCGTCAATTTATTCTCTCCCGATATTATTCGCCGGGTAAAATCCTTTTACGCTCACTTCGCCACCGGTTATTACTTCGCGCTCTCCGTTTTCGAAAATAACTTCAAGCCCGAAATTTTCGGCGATTTCAACGGCACGGCCTTTTTTAATTTCTTCGCCGCGCTCGATGCTTATCTCCTCGCCGATAACGGCGCAGTTCTCGCGGTATTCTTTTAGATATTCCTCTCTTTTTTTGGGAAATCCCGCATTTATCAAATCGAGCTCTTCGATAACGGCGGCAATTATCTGCGCCCTGCAAAACTCTCTCTTGCATATTATTTTCAGAGACGAAGCAATATTGCGAAGCTCCGGCGGAAAGCCGTCTTCGCTTTGATTCACATTTATGCCGATTCCCATCACGGGACCCGCCGAGGTCATCTCTGTGAGTATGCCGCATATTTTCATCCTGCCGCAGACTATATCATTGACCCATTTTATTTTGCTTCCCGCATGGCAGACTTTTTCTATCGCGCGGCGCACCGCAACCGCGCCCCACGCGGTTATCTCGCTTATCTCATCCGGGGTCGCGTCGCCCGTACCGAGCAAAAAAGAGAGATAAATTCCTACTCCTTTGTCCGATTCAAATCTCTTTCCGCGCCTGCCGCGCCCTTTCGTCTGGCAGTCGGCTGTCACGCAGTCGCCGGGTCGGGCCTTTCCCTCGGCGCACCAATTTTTTAGGATAGTGTTCGTTGAATCCACCGTGTCAAAGACGGCGATATTATTTTTTCGATCTTTTGTGAGATATTTTTTTATCTCCTCGGCGGAGAGAATATCAGCTTGCATTTTTCTTCTCGTCCTCCTCAAGATGCCTGCGCCAGTGGAACAGATACTGCTGCGCTATTCCGCGCACTCCGTCCATGCACTCGGGCAGACCGTTCGGGTATAGCTCGCCGACAACGCGGCGCACCCAGACATCTATCGGGAACGCATCAACGCGCCCGAAGCCGAATAATAAAGTACACTCCGCAACTTTCGCGCCGACACCTTTTATTTTTAACAGGCTTTCGCGAACTTCGTTATCAGAAGCACTTCTGAGCGCGGAAAGATTTACTTCACCGCCGGCTACCTTGCGCGCGGCGTCGATTATATATTTATTTCTAAAGCCCGCTCTCAGCGGCGCGAGATCATCTAATTCGAGAGAAGCCAGTTTTTCGGCGGACGGGAACGAATATCCCCCGCCGGGTAGCTTATCTCCGAAGTTTTCGCAGAGCCTGCCGATTATACCCTTTATTCGCGGTATATTATTATTCTGAGAAATAATAAACGAGCAGAGCGTCTCCCACTCGTCCTGTTTTAATATTCTTATCCCCGGATATTCCGAGCACGCTGTTTTGAGATTTTCGTCCGCGCTCAGGCGCTCGCATATCGCGGTGTAGTCGCGGCCGAGGTCAAAATATTTTATCCATATATTTTTTATTTCGTCGGGCGTCGTGTTTTCAAAAAATAATCTATCTCCGTCCTGCTTTAATCTGAGTTCGCGGCTCATCGCCACTCCGCTCCAGCTGCCGTCCGCATTCTCGCTCCAGCGAAACGCCTGACCGCAGTCGAGTATCAGCGGCAGGCTGAAACAGCGAAGCCCGGTTATTATGCTTCCGCCGTCCGTCTGCAAAATTTTGTCACAATCCAACTCAAATCCGCTCCTTTTGTTATATAAGCGAAATATATTTAAATTCATAAGTAAAGAAAATATAACAAATTGTATATATTTTCGACTTTGATTTATCTATCCACATCAGCTTGTCAAGGTTTTTCAAGCATTTTTGAAGAAGTTATCAACATTTTCCACATAGTTTTCCACATATCACGCGCGAAAGTGTAATTACAGTTCGTATAATCGGCTTTTCTCCGTCCGTCGGTATATTTCACGCCCGAAAAGTCAAAAATAATCAACACATGACATTCGGAGGGCAAGAAAAAATGATAAAAGGTGTGAACCGTCAGGTCATAGAGATAACGCAGACCAAATGCGAATATTTTGAAAAAGTGCTGTTTTTTGTCAAACCCGAATACGCCGCAACGAGCGAGGGCACGCTGCGCGAGCGGCAGGTCTCATAGCCGACAGCGCGGGTATCCCTCCGGCAAGCAAGCTTAAGAAGAGAAAAATTATCTCCGCGCTGAAATTCGCCTGCTCCGCGCTCGCGGGAGCTGCAGTGACGGCGCTGATATCATTTCTGCTTTAAATAATAGCTGCAAAATCCGTTCATCACGCAGGCGGGACAGTTCGGTCTGCGTGCGATGCACACCGCCCTGCCGTGAAGCACGCAGCGGTGGCAGAAATCGTTGCTCTTTTTAGGATCGAGCAGAGCTTTCAGCTCTTTTTCTACTTTTGCCGGGTCTTTTGTGTCAACGAGCCCCAGCAAATTTGTTATTCTGATAAGATGCGTGTCCGCAACGACTGCGGCTTGCCGTAGACGTCGCCAACTATTAAATTCGCGGTCTTTCTGCCGACTCCAGGGAGCTTGACAAGCTCCTCGATGGTATCAGGCACTTTGGAATCATATTTTTCAATGAGCATCCGGCTCATCGAAACTATGTCGTTAGCCTTTGCGCGGAAAAATCCGCAGGGGTGGACTATCTCCTCGACCTCGGCAACATCGGCGAAAGCGAGGCTCTCGAGCGTCGGGAATCGCTCAAAGAGCACGGGAGTCACTAAATTTACCCGCGCGTCGGTACACTGAGCCGAGAGTCTGACTGCTATCAGCAGACGGTAAGGCTCTTTTTCTTCAAGCGAACACAGAGCATCCGGATATTCTTTTTCGAGCGCCGCCACAGCGAGGGCGGCCTTTTGCTTTTTTGTCATAGCTTACCTCTTCGGGATTATCTCTATCCAATAGCCGTCCGGGTCAGAGATAAAATATATCCCCATGCCCTCGTTTATATAGCAGACGCAGTCCATCTCTTTATGCTTTTTGAGCGAGGCCTCGTAGTCGTCCGCAGTCAGCGCGAGATGAAATTCACATTCGCCCAAATCATATGCCTGCGGGTGATCTTTGAGACAGGTGAGCTCAAGAGAAAAAGTGCCGCTACCGTCGCCCATGAAAACTATTGTAAAAGAGCCGTCCGACGCTTCTTTGCGGCGAATCTCTTTGAGTCCGAGAGCTTCGTTATAGAATTTTATGCTCTCGTCGAGATTTTTTACGTTGAAGTTAAAATGATTGAATTTGTATTCCATGCTGCACCTCAGTATTTATAGGTCAGTCCGAAAAGCTCGGTTTCGTTCTTTTTATCGTTTTTATATATCTCTTTGCGCACGGTTATCATGCCGAGCGTGATATAGCCGAGCTTATGATAGAGCGCGAGCGCAGCTTTATTATCGGGCGAAGCTTCGAGGCAGATCGAAGTATATCCCCTGTGGGATTTTATTTTATCTTCCGCAAGCCCAATAACGCGCGTGGCGATTCCCTGTCCGCGTTTCAGTTCATCAACATAGATATCTTCTATCCACGCGGTGTTGCCCGTGCGGTAATTTATATGGACAAAGCCGACTGTATCTTTTTCGTCAACTATCACAAATAATTCGTCGTTTCCGTGGGTCCACTCTTTGAGCGTCTTTTTCGCCGCTTTCATTCGGCTCTCGTCGGGCTTGTCCGTGCCGAAATGCAGACCAGCGCTGAATCCGAAGTACCGCGCTATTCTCTCAACGGTCTCGTCTTTGTATTTTCCGCCGAATTTTTTGAGCTTTGTCATGATAAGACTTCCTTTCTTATACATATTTTTATTATATCATACTTGTTTACTAATGAAAAGCAGAAAACATTGCTTATAAAACAAATCGGAGGAATATTGCCGGAAGATGTAAATATCTGTTTATAAATCAGGCTTTTAAAAAATCAAATCTTTGCTGTTCAGTTTTCAAGGTAACTTAAATCCGACAAAATAAATTCGGCTACTAAAAAGCTTTCTTTGTTTAATTTTCAAGGTAACCTGAAAACGGCAAAATAAATTCAGAAGTGTAAAGCAGGCTTTCACTGTTCAGTTTTCAAGGTAACTTACACAAAAACAGGAAAACAAAAATTTTGCATATTATTATAATATATAGCACTTGTAATTGATTCAAATATATATTATAATATCTTAGTAACCTGATAAGCATCTTAAGCGAGGCTTTGTTTTGGTCATGTGGCGTGGCGGGTCCTGTGCGGCGGGGCGCCGTGAACCATGTCAGGCGGGGAACCGAGCAGCATTAAGCGGTCTGCACTGTGCGCCACAGTCCGCCTGCCCGCCGCATGACCAAGATAAAGGCTCGTTTTTGCTTTATCAAAAAGTATTTTTAAAGGACGGTCTGTTATGTACCGCGTGCTCTACAGAAAATGGCGTCCGCAGACTTTTGAAGAGGTCTACGGTCAGCCCATATAACCGCAACGCTCAAGAATGAGCTCGTCAGCGGCAGGGTCGCCCACGCCTATCTGTTCACCGGCTCGCGCGGAACGGGTAAGACCACCTGCGCGAAGATTCTTTCAAAGGCGGTCAACTGCCTCTCGCCGCATGACGGCGACCCCTGCAACGAGTGCGAGATATGCCGCGGCATCGACAACGGCTCGGTGCTCGATGTTATTGAGATAGACGCCGCTTCAAATAACGGTGTTGACAATATCCGCGATCTTCGAGACGAGGCAAACTTACGCCTGTTAAAGCGAAGTACAGAGTCTATATTATAGACGAGGTGCATATGCTCTCGACCGGCGCGTTCAACGCTCTTCTGAAAATTCTCGAAGAGCCGCCGGAGCATGTTATATTTATCCTCGCTACTACAGAAGTACACAAACTCCCCGCGACTATTCTTTCGCGCTGCCAGAGATTTGACTTCAAGAGAATAACACCCGAGGATATCTGTGCGAGACTCCAATATGTCGCCGAGCATGAGAATATCACTCTCGACGAAGATGCCGCCGCGCTGATAGCAAAAGTTGCCGACGGAGCGCTGCGAGACGCGCTCTCTCTGCTCGACAGATGCTGCGCCGTTGACGAACATATAACAAGCGAAGTCGTTACAAAGAGCGCGGGACTCGCAGGGCGCGACTATCTGATGCGCCTGTCTGAATGTATAATTAAAAAGGACTGCGCCTCAGCTCTCGGAATAATCAATGAACTGCACATGAACTCCTGCGATATGGAGCGTCTCTGCTCCGAGTTCATGTTTCATCTGCGTGATTTAATGATAGTCAAAACGGTCAAAAATGCGGACAGCATTCTGATAGCTACAGACGATGAACTGAAATATCTGAAAGCTCTCGCGGAAAAACTGCCGCTCGAAGAGCTGCTCTATGATTTAAATATTATCGAAGACACATTCTCGCAGATAAAGCGCTCATCTAATAAGAGAATACCTCTCGAAATGGCGTTCGTGAAGCTCTGCTCCGAGTCGCTTGATTCGGAGAATGACGCTCTGCTCAGAAGAATATCCGCGCTCGAAGCGAAATTGGCTTCCGGCAATTTCACGGCGGCAAGCAGTGCTGTGCCCGTTGAAAATAAGCCGAAAGCTCCCGAACAAATAAAAACAGCCGTTCCCGAGCCTCATCAGCAGACAAAAGCGGAAGAAATGAAAAAAGCTCCCGAGCCGCAGAAAGCTGCTGTAGCTGTCATAACAGAAAAGGCTTCAGAGCCGAAAACGGAAGCTCCTATTGAGCATCACGCTCCCGCACCCTCACCCGAGGGCAAGAACGGCGAGACAGTTCAGTTCTCCCGCTGGGCAGAGGTCATGGACGAGCTTCAGAAAGTCGATGCGCCGCTCCACGGAATACTCAACGGCGCGAGCGGATATGAGCGCGACAACTTTATTCTTATAAAAAGCGAGAATCCCGCGCTCTCGTCTTTCATAAAGCAGGACACCCACGCAGTGCTCTTAATGAAAGCGATTTTCGCGGTCACCGGCAAACGGTATAAAATAGGTCTTTATAAAGCCCCCGAACAGCACAGCGGCAAAGACCCGCTCGAAGGGCTTATAAAAAAAATAAACGATTTCAAAAACAGTTGAAGTAAGGAGAAATAATCATGAAAGCAAGAATCCCCGGCGCCCAGCAGGGCGGCAGTGCAAATATGATGAAGAAAATTCAGGAGATGCAGGAGGAGATGGCCCGCGTCCAGCAGGAGGTCGAAGAGACCGAGTTCACCGCCAGCGCAGGCGGCGGAGCTGTTGAAGTGACAGTCAACGGACGCCACGAGGCTGTTTCCATCAAGATGGCTCCCGAGATAATCGACCCCGAAGAGCCGGAGATGCTCGAGGATCTGATAATCGCCGCTTTCAACGAGAGCGTGCGCAAGGCTAACGACGCTATGGAGCAGGGCATGGAGCGCGCCAAGGGCGGACTTTCCATTCCCGGACTTTTCTGATATGGCGCAGAACAATGCCGCTCCGCTCGCGAGATTGATAGAGCAGTTTGAGCGTCTGCCGGGAATCGGCAGAAAAAACGCCCAAAGGCTCGCATATCACATTCTTTCGATGACGGATGAGCAGGCAAAAAAATTTGCCGACACGATAGTTGAGGCGAAGACGAAAATTCACCGCTGCCCAATATGCTGTGACTTAACCGACGCGGAGCTCTGCCCGATATGCAAGAGCCCGTCGAGGGACAAGAGCGTTATCTGCGTTGTCGAAGACCCAAAAGCAGTCATGGCTATCGAGCGCACGCACGAGTTCGGCGGAGTATATCACGTTCTCCACGGGCTGATATCCCCGATGAACGGAGTCGGTCCCGATGATCTCTGCATAAAAGAACTTATCAACAGGCTTGGCGACGGCGAAGTAAAAGAGCTTATAATGGCTACTAATCCTACAGCCGAGGGCGATGTAACGGCTCTGTTTATCTCAAGGCTCGTAAAGCCGCTCGGAGTGAAAGTATCGCGCCTTGCTTACGGAATCCCCGTCGGCGCGGATCTTGAATATGCCGATAACTTCACTCTCACAAAGGCTATCGAGGCAGAAAAGAGCTCTGATAAAAAGAAAAGTTTTCCACATTCTTTTAGTTTTCCACATACCGTTTTTCCACACTTTCCACATCGGTGTTTTTAAGTGTGTGGAAAAGTAATTTTTCCTCATCCGATGTGGAAAACTCAAAATTGCGGTTTCATTGACAGTAAAGGGACAGAGGCACTTTTCCTCACTTTCAACACCCTCTACTACTACTACTAAATATAATATTTATTTATTCACAGACAGGGAGGATCTTTCATGAAATTTGTTTGCGGCACGGCGGAGCTCTCCGAGGCTTGCCTCAACGTGCAGAGAGCAGTATCGACCAAAACATCGATACCCGCAGTAGAAGGTATTCTCATAAAAGCAGTCAGCGGTCAGCTCATTCTCACGGGCTATGACCTTGAACTCGGCATAAATACCGCAATAAAGGCGACAGTCGAAGAGGAGGGCTCGATAATTATCAACGCCCGCATTCTCTGCGATATTATGCGCAAGCTCCCCGGCGAGAGCGTGCGCTTTGAGTCCGATGCGAGACTTCTTGCAAGCATCGTCAGCGGCAACGCAAAATATTCGCTTATCGGCATGAGCGCTGAGGAATATCCCGAGCTCCCGTCAGTCTCCGGCGGATATCCTATTGTTATCAATCAGGGCGTTTTAAAAGATATGGTCAGGCAGATATATTCGCCGTCGCAGTTAACGACAGCAAGGTTGTTCACACAGGCGTCAAGTTTGATATCAGCGGTAATATACTGAAGCTCATTGCAATCGACGGATTCAGACTCGCCGTCAGAAAAGAGAATATAGATTATTCCGGCGACGATATCTCATTTATCGTCCCCGCGAAGACGCTTTCTGAAATAATGAAATTGATGAACGACGATGACGGAAATATCTCGCTTGGAGTCGGCAAGAGACATATTGTCTTTGAAATAGGCTCTTACAGCGTCGTTTCGAGACTTCTTGAGGGCGAATTCTTAAATTATGAATCCGCTATCCCGCCCAAATGCACAACAAGAGTCAGAGTCAACACCCGCGACATGATAAATTCGATCGACCGCGCGTCGCTCATTATCAGCGAGAAGTACAAGAGCCCCATCAAGTGCGTTTTCGCCGACAATATGATAAGACTCTCGAGTGTCACCTCGCTCGGTACTGCGAGCGACAGCGTTTCGGCCGAGATAGACGGCGACGATGTTGAAATAGGTTTCAATAACAAGTATCTGACCGATGCACTGCGCGTTGCGGATACAGACGAAGTCAATTTCAAGCTCAACGGTCCCGTCTCGCCGATAATAATCCTTCCGCCCGAGGGTGACAGCTTCCTGTTCCTCGTGCTGCCCGTTAGAATAAAGACTGAGTAAGAAGGATAGAAATGGTTAAAAAACTCAAAGTCAGAATAAAAGAGAAACCGGTCACGGAGAAAAAGATAGACACCGAGTTTATCCGCCTCGACGCTTTTTTGAAGCTCTGCGATGCAGTTGTGACCGGCGGACACGCAAAGTTCGTTATCCAGGACGGAGAAGTGAAAGTCAACGGCGAAGTCTGCACTTCGCGCGGCAAAAAGCTCCGTCCGGGAGATACGGCTGAGTTTGAACATAAAATATACAAAGTTATCTGATATGTATTTAACACAGCACAATGCAAAAGACTTCCGCAATCTTGAAAATGCAGTAATTTCGCCGGACAGGTCTATAAATATAATTTTCGGCGAAAACGGACAGGGCAAGACGAATCTCATTGAGAGCATCTGGCTCTTCACCGGCTGCCACAGCTTCAGGACAAGGAAAAATTCCCAGCTTATACGCGAGAACTGCGAGCGCAGTATGCTCGATATAAGCTTTTTTGCATTTGACAGAGATCAGACGGCTCGGCTCGAACTGACGGATAAAAAGGATGTATGGATAAACGGCGTTCATAAAGACACTCCGCGAAGACTCATCGGTGAGTTCCCGGCGGTGCTGTTTTCCCCGGCAACGCTGTCTATAGTCCAGGACGGACCCGGTGAGCGCAGAAAGTTTATAGACATAGCTATAAGCCTTGTCAAGCCCAACTACGCAGGGATACTTTCAAAATATATCAAAACTCTCTCCGAGCGCAACGCGCTGCTGCGTCACGCGGCGGCGAGCGGGAATATAAGCTCCGATATGTTTTTTTCATGGGACGCACAGCTGTCCGCCCTCGGAGCAAAAATACTTCGCTACCGCTTTGAATATCTCGACATGATAAAAAAGCAGGCTGCGGAAAATTATTCCGGAATAACCGCCGGGCGCGAAAAGCTGACGGTCAGATATGATACATTCTGCAAAGCTACCGATTTTGACGAACAATCGGCGGCGCAGACCATGCTCGACGAGCTCGAAAAAAGCCGCGAGACTGATATCCGACGCCAGTTTACAGGCACCGGCCCGCACAAAGACGATCTTTCATTTTTTATAAACAACAGGAATGCCCGCATCTACGGCTCGCAGGGTCAGCAGAGATCCTGTGCCCTCTCGCTAAAATTGGCCGAGGCGGACATACTTGAAAAAATCACGGACGAAAGCCCGATAATCCTGCTCGATGATGTTATGAGCGAGCTTGATGACGGGCGTCAGGAACTGCTGCTCGAACGCCTCGGAAAGAGGCAGGTTTCATAACCTGCTGCGATCCGTCCCAGCTGCTGCGGCTGCAGAAGGGTAAAGCGTTTGAAATGACGGACGGCAGTATAAATGAAATATGAGGAGGGAGACTGATGTATCTTCATCTCGGCCAGGACAAGGTCGTGAGCATGGACGAGATAGTCGGGATATTTGATCTCGACACTTCGACCGTCTCAAAAGCCACGCGAGATTATCTCGCGAAGGCCGAAAAGGACGGCTGCGTTACGAATGTATGCACCGATCTTCCGAAATCTTTTATAGTCTGCATCGGCAGAGACGGAAAAACGCACGTCTATATTTCACAGATATCGTCGTCAACGCTGCTCAAACGCACGGAGTATGTTGACAGTCTTTCAAATATCTGAATGAGGGGATAACAAATGAAAAAAATTAATACCGGAATAAACCTTTTTAAGCTGTTTTCCATGTTCATGATAGCCTTGCTTCATGTTCTGGGAATGGGCGGGATAATCGGAGCTGCCGCGGGAACAAGCAGCTATTATCCGGTTTATCTCATGCAGAATGCGGCATTCTGCGCGGTCAACTGCTACGCACTCGTCAGCGGATATCTTATGCTCGGCAAAAAGATAAAGCCGTCGAGAATAACGGAGCTGTGGTTCGAAGTATTTTTCTACAGCGTCGGTCTGTCCGCGATTATGATATCAATATACCGCGAATTTTTCAGCGCGCAGAATATAGTCTATGCACTGACTCCGATAGTTTCAAAACAATATTGGTACATGACCGCGTATTTTCTGATGTATTTATTCATCCCGATGATGAACAAATTCGCAGAGGCGGCAGATAAGAAGAGCTTCACTGCGGTTATAGCTGTTATTCTGCTTCTGACAACGGGTTCGTTTATAATCGGAAAAGACGGATTCAAATTTTCCGAGGGCTACAGCCCGATATGGCTCATGGTCATGTATCTTGTCGGCGCGTATATGAAAAAATTCGGCGTCGGCGCGAAGATGAAATGGTACAGTGCGCTGTTATTTTATATAATCTCCGTCGGATGCAATTTTGCGCTAAATGTATTCTTAAAAAATCCGATGAAAAAGATATTCACAGACGGCAATGTGAACTACCTGACCTACACTTCGCCTTTTGTAGTTTTATCCGCAATCTTCCTTTTCATATTCTTCTCGAAGCTGAAATTCGGAAAGAAAACGGAGAAGCTCATAAATTATATAACTCCCGCCGCTCTCGGAGTTTATCTGATACATACTCATCCGCTCGTGTTCAATAAGCTGATGAAAGATATCGCGATGCCGCTCGTCAATCACGGCACGGCGGCGATGATTTTCGGCTCGGTTGCAATGGCGCTCGCTGTATTTATAATATGTATAGTAATAGACCTTCTAAGAATACAGCTTTTCAAGCTGATAAGAATAAACGCACTGTGCAAAAAGCTTGACGGCGTGTTTAACAGCAAAAAGAGGAAAACCATTGAAATCGAAGAGCTGGCAATTGAAGCGGGGCCGGTTGAAGAGACAATAAATATATAAAATTAAAGCCGGAAGATTTTTTCTTCGGCTTACAACATTTCGATAAACCTGATTTTTTGGGCTTCGCAGGAATCAGAATCAATGCATCTCTTGTGTAAATGGAGGTGGCGCGTAGCGTCGTAGGGATTGTTTTGAATAAAATGAAAATTTTCAAAATTGCTGTTTTTTAACTTTCATACAACAACCCCTCAGTCACGGCTTTGCGTGACAGTTCCCCTTACACAGGTGAGCCTTGAAAATGTGCTAAGACAGAATTTTCAATAAATTAAAAGCCGGAAGAAAAATCTTTCGGCTTAATTTATTTGATTTTCAGCAGCAGCTTCGCCATTTTTCTTCCGAAGTGTTTGCGGTAGATATCGAGATATTCGTATTTGTCGAACTCACCGTCGCCTTTTATGAGAACTTCCATCGGAACTCCGGCGAGAGATATCTCCGTCCCCGTCTCGCGCAGTCCGCAGCGAAGATAAAATTCCTTCTGCGAACGGTCATCAGCTTGTTTTCGTCCGGCTTCTCTATTTCGAGCAGGAGATTGCGGCGCGGGAAAGTCTCACACAGAGCGGGAATGATTTTTGAACCCAGTCCCTGACCGCGTTTGTTGCCATCAACGGCGAGGTACATCAGAAGCACCGATTTGCTGCCCGTGCAGGTTATCGCGAGAGCGCAGGGTTCGCCGTTTTCATATGCGGCAAACATTTTTATTATATTATTTTTTTGTAATTTTAGCAGCCTTGAAAAAGGTATTCTCTCTCTTATCGGAAAAGCCTCTTTATATAGCTTTTTTACATAATTTACATCTATTTTAGAAACTTCGCGCAGTACCATTTTATATTACCTCAGTGAATGAATTTCATTATCAGCTCCGCTATGAACACGGCGGCGCAGGACGCGGCGGCAACGGTCAGCAGACCTCGCTCGAAATATGCGAGAATCAAAGCCACAACAAAGCCCGCTATCGCGCTCGGGAGACTCGCTGTGGATGAAAATATCGCGGGAACCGTCATAACGGCGAGCACCGCATACGGGACATAATAGAGAAAAGAATTTATGAATCTGTTTTCTATTTTTTTCTTGACCAAGACGAGCGGGAGCATCCTGACGAGATATGTAACTCCCGCCATGACGGCAAGACCCGAGAAAAACTGAATATAATTATTCATCGGTGCTCACCTCCTCTGTCTGCTTCTCTTTTATCGGAGCCACAAGCGCAAAAATCACGCTCGCCGCAACGGCGCAGATAATTATCGCGAATCCGCTCGGCACTTTTGAGAGCACGGGAATAAATTTAAATGCACAGCTCAGAGCGATTGCCGTCAAAATGCAGAGCAGAGTCGGCAGGCTCTTTTTCGCGGGCGGGACTATTATCGCTATAAACATTCCATATATCGCGATTCCTAGGGCGGAGACGAGCATCGCGGGCAGGATATTTCCGGCGACAGCACCCAGGAGAGTACCGAGACTCCAGCGAGATAGGGAGTCAGGGTGAGTCCGTAGAGATATTTTCTGCCGAGCGGTGCGCCTTTTGAGATAGCGACCGCGAAAACTTCATCTGTATTGACAAACGATATTAAAAATCTATCAATCAATCTCACGCTCTTTCCGAGCTTCTGCGAGAGCGAGACGGACATGAGCGAATAGCGCATATTGATAACAAACTGCGTCAGCGCCAGCTCAAACAGCGATCCGCCGCCCGCGATTATCGGCACCGCCGCCAACTGCCCGGCGGAGGTGACATTTGTCATCGAGATCATTACGGCTTCCCACGCCGTGAGTCCGTGGCTGACCGTGAATATTCCGAACGCAAAGGCGACCGACAGATAGCCCAGGCATATAGCATTCCGTCGCGCAGTCCCTGCGAAAAGCTGTTTGTTTCTTTCTCCATAGTATTATCTCCGATTGAACGCAAAAAACATTTTTTTACATGGCTTTATTAATACTGCCGTTAATTATACCACACATGACGCATAAAAGACAGACGGCAAGACTATAAATTTATGTGCCGGATAAAATAAACAAATGGTAAATTTGCTCAAATAGTGGTTGATGAAAAGATATAAAGGTATTATAATATTATATGAGTAAGCCGATGCCACCGGCTTTCGAAAGGAGCAGAACAATGAAACAGGAAATCAAAGATCTCTATGACCTCTGGCTGAAAAAGACCGAGGGCAATGCTGAACTTCATGACGAACTTTCCGCCATTGAAGGCAAAGAGGATGAGATATCGGATAGATTTTACCGTGCGCTCGAATTCGGCACGGGCGGTCTGCGCGGAGTTCTCGGCGCGGGCACAAACAGAATGAATGTTTTCACCGTCAACCAGGCGACCCAGGGTCTGGCGGATTATCTCAACGCAAAGTATGATTCCCCGTCCGTCGCGATAGCGCACGACTCGAGAATCAACTCGGATGTTTTCGCAAAGGGCGCGGCAGGCGTGCTCGCCGCAAACGGAATAAAAGTATATATTTATCCCGAATTGGTTCCGACCCCGATGCTCTCTTTCGCCGTGAGAAAGCTCCATTGCAGCTCCGGCATAATAATTACCGCGAGCCACAACCCCGCAAAGTACAACGGTTACAAGTGCTATTCGCACGAGGGTTATCAGATGACTGATGCCGAGGCGAACGCCACATACGAGTGCATCAGAAAAGTTGATATATTCGACGATGTCCGCACCATGGACTTCGACGAGGGCATAAAGAGCGGAAAGATTGAGTTTATTGACAGCAGCGTGAATGAGGCATTCTATGAGTGTGTCCTCTCGCGCAGAGTCAATCCCGACGCCGTTTCAAAAGGCAAGCTCAAGCTGATTTACACTCCCCTCAACGGCACGGGCAATAAGCCTGTCCGCGAGGTACTCAGGCGAGCGGGCTTCGACGATGTTACGGTAGTCCCATCTCAGGAGAAGCCGGACGGCCACTTCCCGACCTGCCCCTATCCGAACCCCGAGATTCGCCAGGCTTTTGAAGAGGCTCTGAAGCTCGCCGATGGCAAGAATGTCGATCTGCTTCTCGCGACCGACCCCGACTGCGACCGCGTCGGCATCGCCGTCAACACCGGAGACGATTACAGGCTCATGAGCGGCAACGAAGTCGGCGTTCTGCTGACCGAGTATATTCTCTCTTCGATGAAAGAGGCCGGCACTCTGCCCAAAGACCCCGTGATAGTCAAGTCGTTCGTTACGACTCGCTCGTCGACCGCGTCGCGGAGAGCTACGGCTGCGCGATACACGATGTGCTGACGGGATTCAAATATATCGGCGAATTCGCAACCGATCTCGAAAAGAAAAACGAGGGCGACAGATTCATTCTCGGCATGGAAGAGAGCTACGGTTATCTTTCCGGTCTGCACGCGAGAGACAAGGATGCGGTAGTTGCATCTCTGCTCGTCTGCGAGATGGCGGCATATTATAAATCTCAGGGCAAGACCCTCGCCCAAAAGATGACCGAGATATATGAAAAATACGGCTACTACAAGAACATTCTTCTCAACTTCACTTTCGAGGGCGAGAGCGGAATGGAGAAAATGGGCGCTATCATGACCTCGCTCAGAGAGCACGCTCCCGAAGAGATAGCGGGTATGAAAGTTATTGAGACCGCCGACTACAAAAAGTCCGAGCGCGTTGATATAATAAGCGGCAAAATAAGCGCGATAGACCTGCCGAAGTCAAATGTTCTCGCATATAAGCTGCCCGACGGCAACAGCGTCATAGTCCGCCCGTCCGGCACCGAGCCGAAGCTCAAGGCATATATAACCGCCTGCGGCAAGGACGAAAATCACTCCTCGGCTCTCGGCGAGAAGCTCGGCGAATCAATCGAAAAAATTCTCGGCGTAAAATAACGCCCGAACGAAGGATGATAAAAATGCAGAAGAGAGGAATATGGACAAGAGTGGTCGCCATAGTTCTGGCGGCTCTGATGGCAATAAGCGTCGCTGCGGCGGCAATAACCGCTTTTGCAGAAGAAATGGTTCCCGTAACGGGTCAGAACACCTCGAACACTAAATGGATAATCATCGCGGCAGTTGCCGCCGTGTGCGTCATTCTTGTTTGCGTGATACTGCCCAAAGCCAAGAAAAAGTAAGCTAAAGTAGACAAAATAAATAAATATTTCCTTGAATTTATCTGAAATCAAAAAATGTTCACAATTTGAACACAATTTGGCTATATTTGGATGTCAGAATAAAGAAGTATAGGAGATATGAATAGAGGTGCTTTCAGGGCGGCGGTATCGGTTTGATACGCTGTCCTGAAAGCTTTTTGGGAGGAAAAAACATGAACGGAGATTTTCTTGAGATGATAAAAAACCGCCGCAGCACGCGCAGCTTCAAGCCGGATTCTATACCGAAAGATTTGCTCGACGCAGTTCTCGAAGCGGGCACTTATGCGCCGACGGGCATGAACCGCCAGTCGCCTGTTATAATCGCAGTGTCCGATAAAAAGTACCGCGAAAAGCTCTCGAAGCTCAACGCCGCGATAATGGGCGTCGACAAAGACCCATATTACGGCGCGCGACCGTTGTTCTCGTGCTCGCGGATCCAAGCGCAAACACATTTGTTGAGGACGGCAGCTGCGTGCTCGAAAATCTGATGCTCGCCGCCCACGCCTGCGATTTGGGCTCGGTCTGGGTTCACAGAGAGCGCGAGATATTCGACAGCGAAGAGGGCAAAAGATTACTGCGCGAGTGGAATCTGCCCGAAACCCTGCGCGGAGTCGGCTCGATAGCCCTCGGCTATTCCGCCGCCGAACCCACTGCGCGTCCCCCGCGCAAGGACGGATATATAGTAAAAATCTGAATAATACAAAAAGGAACTGCCGTGCGCAGTTCCTTTTTGTGTTGTAAATCAGCTTGAATTCTGTATGGCGAGCGGGTTGACACAACCAAGTTTTAATATTACAAATCAGCATAATAGCGTAGGGGCGGATATCATCCGCCCGCGAAGTTTGCACAAATTTATTGATTCGCAGCTTGTAGGGTGCGGCGACCTCGACGCACCGATGTCGCGACAGCGGCATGAATTTTTTTGAAAATCTCGTTCTACAGACCGTAGGGGCGAACTTTGTTCGCCCATCAAAAATCTGCACAAAATTTAAACCGCACACCTTGTAGGGACAGCCCTTGCGGCTGTCCGATGTCGACGGTAGCTGATATAAAATTTTAGCAAATTTGAATTGTTGATGATTAGCATTTACCTTCGCGTCCTACCATAATTAAACTTTTTATACTTCCCGCGTTTTGGCATTTTCTTTTTATTTGAAAAAGACGCCTGCAAAAGAAAAGCAAACGAGCCGTTCCCGCTCGACACCCGCAACGCCGCGCCGCAGTACTAAGCTCGCGGCTCTCAATTGGTTGCTCGGCACATTCGCACGCAAACGCGCCGGAGCTTGAACGAGTGCGTGCTCGTGCGTCTTGCTTCGCAAGCCGTTCCCTCGCTCGTCTCCGTTAGTCATCCAATACTACGGCGCGGCTATTGTTAATCTGATTATAAATGGTAGTCAAGTTGTTTGTTTTTACTTTATATAAGCCCGCATTAATTATGTACGAGAATAAAATATGCCCGCACAGTCAACTTGAAACTCTAAAATATATTTTCACACTATCCACATCGGGTTAGTCATGCACCACACGGCGGTATCATACGGGATATTTTTCTCTTTTGGTCTCCATAGAGCCATTTTGATGTTGAAAAATGCCTTTCTGAATCCGCGCAGACGGTATGTTATCTGCGCGCGGACAAAGCCTTTTTCTGTTATAGAGATGTCCTCGTAGAGCTCCGACTCGCCGCCGATTCTGTGTTCATATATGATTTTTTCGTTGTTGAACACGCGCAGGGTCATATTTTTTCTGAGTTTTTCGGCGCGCAGATGAACTTTCATCCCCGGGACAAATTTAACTTCGTCGCCCTGAACGCAGTCTCTATATGACAGAACGAGCCTCGACGCGTCGGGCGAGTTAGTGATAAACGAGTTGCCGCGGCGCAGAGCTGATAGAATATCTTTTTCGCTGTTCGATTCGGCAAAAACGAATGTTGTCGGCGAAGCGAGCATATCCGATGTGCCGTAGTCGCGGTGATAATCGCTGCCGCCAACTGCCGCGATTCGCCTGCCGCCGAGGATCTGCTGCTCCCACCAACTGATGCAGGTCATGTTGCTCTGATGCATGAACATGTTCCAGATTTCAACGCAGTCCGCCGGAAAATCTTCGAGCGGCATCCTCCAGCCGAAGCGGCTGCAAAACGGGTGGTTTATTGACACCGTGCATCCGTTTGAATGAGCGAGAGCGGACGTTGAAAGATACTGTTCGTATTTCTCCGGGCGCGTGCCGTCAAATTCGGGCAGTCCGCTCCCGTATATATTCATGTGCCCGTTTTGCCCGGTGTATTCGGCGCCGGGAATGACGAGCAGATTTTCTGAATAATAGCTTTTGTCGCCGACCGCGTTTTTGTTGTGGTCGGTGATTATTATCCAGTCGAGACCCTTGGTTTTGCATTTTTCAATGAGCTCGTCGGGCGCGTATTTTCCGTCGCTGACGGAGGAGTGCATATGCGTGTCGCCGCAGAGCCAGATTCTGTTTGGCATATCGGGTCTCCTTTCGTGAAAATTAGAAATTTATGCTTTGAGTGCGAACGAAACTCATTCCCAATCTTTCCATATCTCCGGGCAGTAGCGACCGTTGCCTGCTTGCCGTTTCGGACTATCGGGGTTTTGAATAATTCTGGGTGCTCGAATAGCTTCTCCTCTTTGTCCTCGTCGTGCGCGAGGTATTTTATGAACTGCTGTTCGTATGCCTTGCTCTTCTCGTCGAATAATTTGTCCATGCCGCCGACGGCTTTCTTGACCGAGGCGTATTCGCCGCGGCTCATGCCGTATTTTGCAACATCGATGAGCTGATATTTTATCCTGCGCTCCTTGAACCAGCGTTCCGCCTTTTTTGTGTCGAAGCATTTTGATTTTCCGAATATCTGTATGTTCATGTTCTTGCTCCTTTTTCTCTTGTATCCGGTGACAATTATATGATAAAATATCTTTGTTGTAAAGGAGTTGAACCGCTTGACGATGGATATGCCGAAAAATGTTGACACCGCGATAAACCTGCTTCAGTCGGCGGGTTTCGAGGCATATGCCGTCGGCGGATGCGTGCGCGACAGCCTGCTCGGAAAAATTCCGAACGACTGGGATATAACTACTTCGGCGAAGCCCGAAGATATGAAATCCGTGTTTGCAGACTTTCACTGCATCGACACGGGCATAAAGCACGGCACGGTGACGGTAGTTATCGACGGCGAGCCGCTTGAAATAACGACTTTCCGCCTCGACGGCGAATATGAGGACAACAGGCACCCGAAAAGCGTGACTTTTACTTCTGACCTCGGAGCGGATCTCGGCAGGCGTGATTTTACGGTCAACGCCATGGCTTACAGCAAAATGACCGGGACGGTCGATCTTTTCGGCGGTCAGAATGACCTCGAGAACAAAATAATCCGATGCGTCGGTGACCCGGACAGGCGTTTTAACGAGGACGCCCTGCGAATTCTGCGTGCCCTGCGCTTTGCGTCCGCGCTCGACTTTGAAATTGAGGAGAAAACCGCGCAGAGCCTTTTGAAAAACCGCGCTCTGCTCGGAAATATTTCAGAAGAGCGCATAGCAAAAGAGCTATTGAAGCTCGTCTGCGGAAAGGGAGCAAAGCGAATTCTAACGGACTTTGCCCCGGTGCTGTTTGAAATCCTGCCGGAACTTCAGCCGATGTACAAAAACAGCCACGACAACCCGCACCACTGCTATGATATATACGAACACATGCTGATAGCCGTCGAGAGCATCGACCCCGAGCCGACGCTGCGCTTTGCAATGCTCCTGCACGACTGCGGCAAGCCCGCCGTCAAAAAATTCGACGAAAACGGAGTCGCGCATTTTACGGACATCAGAGAATCAGCGCGGAGATTTCGGCGCAGATACTCGCGCGGCTCAAAGTATCGAACAAATTCAGGGATGAAATTCTCTTTCTCGTCAGCAATCACGACCGCTGGGAGCTATATGAAAACACGGAAAAAATGCCGCGCTATCTCTCAAAATTCGGTCTCGACGGCGTGCTTAAATTGTTCAAGGTCATGCGCGCCGATGTGCTCGCGCAGTCGCCGGAATACAGATACCGGCTCGACCAAATAGCCGATGCCGAAAAAATCGCGAAGAATCTGGCGGCGCAGAAGCCGTGCCTGTCGCTGCGCGAGCTCCAGATAAACGGGCGCACGCTCATGGATATCGGCATCCCGCAGGGCAGAAAGCTCGGCGCGGTGCTTGCCCAATTACTCGACGAAGTGATAGACGGGGTGACAAAAAATACGCAGGAAGCCCTGACGACCCGCGCGAGGGAAATATACAGAGAGATGAAATAAAATCCGCCGTGCTGATTTTTTGATGCGGCGGATTTTTGCTTTGTTTGGAGTGGAAGGATGTGTATGGTATGGCAGAATATTATCCACCCACAGATTTTGCACAATTTTATTGATATATAACTTGTAGGGTGCGGCGACCTTGACGCACCGATGCCGCGACAGCGGCACGATGTTAATTTGTAGGATTTATACTCTACCTTTGCGCCATACCATAATCAAATTTTTATACTACCCGCGTTTTCTTTTTATTTGAAAAAAATAAAATATCTGCAAAAAAACAAACGAGTCGTGTCTTTACTCTTACCAGATATACTTCAAACACTGCGGCGTGGCTATTGAAAGCCTGATTAATAAAATTAGCTGGGTCACTTACTTTTTTCTTTGTTGTGGCTTGAGCAATAGACAACTCCAAATTTGCAGAAGCCCTGCACTCTCCACCAACAAACAAAGGCATCCGTCATGAGCGGATGCCTTGATATTTTATAAAACTGTTTTTTCGACTGAGGTGCCCGAGATATATTTCTCTTTTATCTTCATCAGCTCTGCATGTGCGCTGTTTGAAGATGCGCTTCCTGCTGTTTTGCCGAAGCCCATTTTTCAACGAGCAGTACCGTGTCCGGGTTTTCCGCCGAGAAGTAGTAGTCGTAGCCCTCGCAGCCGTCCTCGGCGCGGACGGTATTGAGAATCCCGGAGCTGTTATTTCTCCGATGAAATTTTCTCCGCCGCCGGCTTCGCCGTGTATTTTACTAAGAGCAATAGCATAAAAATTCCCCGCTTATCTGCACTGAGCCGCGATGCATTCGCTCAGGCGCGCCAGATTTTCCATGCCGAGGCTCTCCGCCCTGACGCTCGCGGGCAGTCCCGCCGCTTCTATAGCCGCGTTTATCTTGTCTTTCGGGATGCCGAGTCCCGCGCTCAGCGAGTTCGATGCTGTCTTTCTGCGCTGACCGAACGCCGCCTTGACTACGCGGAAGAAGAATTTCTCGTCCGATATTTCAACAGGCGGGTCGGGTCTGATATCGAGCCTGATAACGCTGCTGTCCACTTTGGGAGCGGGCATGAACGAGCCTGCCGAGACATCGAAGAGCTTCTTTGCATCGGCATAGTAGTTGACCGCTACTGTTACGGCGCCCGCGTCCCTGCTGCCGACCGGGGCGCAGAGTCTCGCCGCCGCCTCTTTCTGCACCATGACTGTCACCGCGTCTATCGGAATGCGGCTCTCGAGCAGGTACATGATAACCGGCGACGTGATGTAATACGGCAAATTCGCGCAGACTACGACGCGCATTCCGTTAAAACGGCTTGCGATGAGTTCGTGCAGGTCGGTCTTTAGCACATCTGCATTGAGCACTTCGACATTGTCGAAATCTTCGAGCGTCCCCGCGAGAACGGGTATGAGGCGCGTGTCAAGCTCGAGAGAGACGACTTTTTTCGCCCTCTTTGCAAGCTCCGCGGTCAGCACGCCGATTCCCGCGCCTATCTCGATAACGCCGGTGTTTTCGTCCGCGCCGCAGGCCTCCGCCATGCGCGGGCAGACGGTCGGATTTATCAGAAAGTTCTGACCGAGCGACTTCGAAAAAGTGAATCCGTGAGCCGAGAGTATTTCTTTTATAGTATTGATATTTGAAAGATCCTGCATATTATCTCCTTATTATTCGGTCAGCGAGCAGATGCGCACGCCGAAAAGTCCTGTTTCGACCTTGACCTCAATCGAGTCGCCGACTTCGACTTTGCCGCAGCGCTCCTTGGGCAGGTCGATCCACGCGTCGACTCCCGCGCCTTTCCACGGGGTCACGCGGATTCTGTGCGGACCGTTGTAAAACGCGGTTCGGATATCGTCGTCCGTCTCGATAACGACCGTGTTGACATTATGTACGCCGCGGGTGAACGTGTTGTTGAGCGTCATGGCGCAGCCCATTATAGACAGCGCGGCGAGCAGAATAAACAGCGCCTGCTTCATTCCGCCGACGGAAAAGCCCGCAAACTTCTTCTTGCATATCATATAGGCAACTATAGTCAGCACCATCGCGATAATAACGCTCACGCAGAGCATCGGACCGAACGAGTCGATGGCGTTATTTATCTCGGTCTCAAAAATCATGAGTGCCACCGGCACCATCGGCGCGCACCAGATGCTCTCCGTGCGTCCGCGGCACATATCGAATGTCAAAAATCCTATGCTCGCCGCAGAATAGACGACCGCTGCCGCCGCGACGAATTTCACGCTGTGGAAGAAAGCGAACAGCGCAAATATCGCTATATTGGCGCACAGCCAGATTATATTTTTCTTTTTCATTGATTTAACCCCTCATTGACGGCAGATTGTATTTTACTGATTCGCACCCTTGCCGCTCAAATATTCTATATCCATTGCGAGAATACGCGCTTTTTGGCAGTGCGACATTTCCTCGCGCTTTTCATTTGTTACCGACGGAGTCAGCGACCTCATCATCAGGCGAAAAGCATTCTCTCTGCATTTCTCATCGGTCTCTTCGTATATTTTCCCGAAAGCGATAACGCTCCGGTATTTTGTGGTGAAGCGATCTTCAATCACTCCGCCGTTTTCAACGACGCAGAACGAGCATTTATTGTCCCGCGCCATGGCGTCGATTTTATGACCCTCGGCGGCGCAGTGAAAATATATTCTCTCGCCGTCATAGACATAGTTGAGCGGCACGGTATAGGGATAACCACCGTCGCCCGCGAGGGCGAGCACGCCGTAAGAACCGTTTTCGAGTATTTCTTTTGCCTGCCTCTCGGGCAGTTCGCGCTCAGTGCGCCTCATTTTTCTGAACATATCATATCTCCGTGTGGTTTTGTTGAGAAATTTGCTAAAAGTATTTTGTGAATGCCCCGCAGAGAGACAGAACAGTCAAAAAAGAGCGGGCGAAGCAAAGCAATAAATTGTAGCGTACAACTGTAAATGTCTGCGATAGGCAAACAATCAATATTGCAAATCAGCACAATCTTGTAGGGGCGGATATCATTCTCCCGCGAAATTTGTACAATCTTATTGCCGCGTATTTTGTAGGGGTCGGCGACCTCGACGACCCTTTGACGCGTGAGCGTCACGATATGAAATTGTAGAATTTGCACTCTATCTTCGCGTCGCACTATCTATAATCAAACTTTTATACTTCCCGCGTTTCGGCATTTTCTTTTTATTTGAAAAAGAACGCCTGCAAAAGAAAAGCAAACTCAGGGCTGCGCCCCGAGACCCCGCGAACGCCGCGCCGCAGTACTTAGCTCGAGACTCTCAATAAGTTGCTCGGCACATTCGCGCGCAAACGCGCCGGAGCTTGAACGAGTGCGCGCTCGTGCGTCTTGCTTCGCAAGCCGTTCCCGCGCTCCTCTAGGAAAGCTGTCAAACACTGCGGTGTGGCTATTGAAAATCTGATAGTTAAAGCGGCAAAGTGCGATGCTATATTTACTGCAAACAGTTGATTTTGACTCTGCTATAAACGCTATTCTGTTGAACTCGTACCCTCACAGCAATCTCGTGTCGTTGATTATCAGCTCGAAGCTGCAATCGAGTCTGGCGGCGGACTTTTTGCAAAGCACCATGCGCTCGAGGAAAATCTCGAAGTATTCCATCACCGGGCAGATGTCCGTGTCGATCTTCAGGCGCAGGATTATTACTCTGTCCTCGCCGTCAACCTCAAGCTCCGAGTCCACGACCGCGTAGTTGACCCTGTCGTGAATGTCCGTGCTGACCGTCTTGCTGTTTCTGACGCGGCTTCTGCGCACGTCGCTCTTGTCCGCGAGGATGAGCGCCGCGGCGATCGGGCTGACGGGCGCCGCCGTCTTTTCGTCGTGGTGTCCTATCGCGCCGACTATCAGCGCGATGTCTTTCGGGTTTATGTCGAGACTGCGCAGAATGTTGAACGCGAGTATGCCGCCGCTCTGCGCGTGGTCGCATCGGTTTATCATGTTGCCGATATCGTGCATGTATCCGGCGACCGCCGCGAGCTCGCATTCGTGGTCGCTGTAGTTAAGTGTTTCCAGTATCTCGCGCGACATTTTTGATACCGTGCCCGCGTGGGCGAGTCCGTGCTCGGTAAAGCCCAGCTCGCCGAGAACGCGGTTGCCTGCGAGGATATAAGTCTTGAGCTCTTCGTTTTCATGAATTTTATCGTAGAGATCCATTTTTTGCACCTCTTTTTTCGCTTTACAGCGTAAAAAATTTGTAAAAAACCTGTTGTCTATCTTTTCTTTTGCCTACTTTGTGAGTATAATATAACCAATAAAGAGTCTGGAGGTAATTTCAATGTCCACTGTATTAGTAACCGGCGGCGCGGGCTTCATCGGCTCTCACACGAGCGTAGAGCTGCTCAACGCGGGATATGATATCATTATACTCGATAATTTTGTCAACAGCAAGCCCGAAAGCCTTAAAAGAATAAAAGAACTTACGGGCAAGGATTTCAAATTCTATCAGGCGGATATACGCGACGAAGAGGCGATGACCAAAGTTTTCGCCGAGAACAAGATCGACGCGGTTATTCACTTCGCGGGTCTCAAGAGCGTCCCGCAGAGCGTCAAGGAGCCGCTCAACTACTATGACAACAACATAGCGGGCACGGTCTGCCTGTGCCGCGTGATGGATAAGGCGGGATGCAAGAAGCTCGTCTTCAGCTCGTCCGCAACCGTCTACGGCAGCAAGAACCCCTCTCCGCTCAGAGAGGATATGCCGACCGGCGGCACCACGAACCCCTACGGCACGACAAAGTATTTCATCGAGCAGATACTTCAGGATCTGTGCATTTCCGACAGCGAGTGGGGCGTGTCCATCCTTCGCTACTTCAATCCCATCGGCGCGCACAAGAGCGGGCGCATCGGCGAGGATCCCAACGGCATCCCCGGCAACCTCATGCCCTATATCACTCAGGTCGCCATCGGCAAGCTCGAGTGCCTCAACGTCTGCGGCAACGACTATCCGACCCCGGACGGCACTGGCGTGCGCGACTATATCCATGTTGTCGACCTGGCTCTCGGCCACATAAAAGCCCTCGACAGACTGCTCAAAGTCAAGGGCTGCGAGGTCTATAACCTCGGCACCGGCAAGGGCTACAGCGTGCTCGACGTTGTCAAGGCTTTTGAAAAGGCGTCGGGAATCAAAATCAACTACAGAATAGCTCCCCGCCGCGCGGGTGATGTCGCCTGCTGCTATGCGGACGCGACAAAGGCAAAGGAAGTGCTTGGCTGGCAGGCGCAGTACGATATCGATGATATGTGCGCCGACTCGTGGCGCTGGCAGTCGCAGAACCCCAACGGCCTGGAATAAGCTGTTCGGAAAGGAACCGGTTTGACGGAACTTTTTGAAAATATACAAAAGCCCGAGACCGCCGTGCTTGTCGGCGTGGATCTGGGCGAATATGACTGCGAGGCGTCGCTCGACGAGCTTGAGGAGCTGGCAAAGACCGCCGGCGCCGAGGTCGAAGCGCGCGTGACTCAGCGGCGCGAGACTCCCGACTCCGCGACCTTTATCGGCTCGGGCAGGCTCAGGGAGATAAAAAACTTTGCGCCGATAACGACGTCGATCTGCTTATCTTCGACAGCGAGCTGACTCCCTCACAGCAGAGGAATATTGAAGACATAACCGACGTGCGCGTCGTTGACCGCACGCAGCTGATACTCGATATCTTCGCCGCGCGCGCAAGAAGCGGCGAGGGCAATTTGCAGGTCGAGCTGGCTCAGCTTAAATATCTGCTCCCGCGCCTCGGCGGCAAGGAACGAGCATGTCGCGTCTCGGCGGAGGAATCGGCACGCGCGGACCGGGCGAAACAAAGCTCGAATCCGACCGCCGCCATATCCGCCGCAGGATAAAAAATCTTGAGGACGGGCTTGAGGCGCTCTCGCGCCGCAGAAAGCTCGCGCGCGAACGCCGCGAAAAGGACGAAGTCGAAACGGTCGCCATAGTCGGCTACACAAACGCCGGAAAATCAACGCTGATGAACGCGCTGACCCAGGCGGGCGTGCTTGCGGAGGATAAGCTCTTCGCGACCCTCGACCCCACCTCCCGCGCGCTGACTCTGCCGGACGGCAGAAGGGTTATGCTCATAGACACGGTCGGATTCATCCGCCGCCTGCCGCACGGACTTGTCGAGGCGTTCAAATCGACCCTCGAGGAAGCGGCGAGCGCGACGCTGATACTCAATGTCTGCGACGCTTCGTCGCCGGACTGCGCCGAGCACCTTGAGGTCACGAACAGGCTTCTCGAAGAGCTCGGATGCAAGGGCAAGCCGATAATCGCCGTGTTCAACAAGTGCGACGCCGCGCCGGATCTGTCATGGCTCTCGGCGGGACTGCACAGCGTCAAGATATCCGCGCTCACGGGAGAGGGACTGGACAGGCTTTTAAACGAGATAGTCAGGGCACTGCCGCCCACGCGCAAAAAGGTCACGCTCCTGCTCCCCTATTCCATGGGGTCGGATGCCGCGCTCCTGCGCGAAAAAGGCGCGCTCGACCGCGAGGAATACCGCCCGGACGGGCTGCTGATGACCGTCACTGCGGATGCAAAGCTCCTCGAAAGATACAAAGATTATATTGTATAATAAATTGTATAGTAAAACACCGACCTCCGGGATATATCGGGGGTCGGTGCTGTTTATAGTGGTTGACTGTATAAAAATAATTGCCGCAATTCTTTCCGCTTCGCTACTTGACAAATTTTGCGCCGGCTGATATAATACCCCAAAACTAATAAGTAGATTGCCACCGGGTAATGGAGCATTCGTATCTCGTCGTTAGGTCTTAGAAGACGAGATGGCGGGTGCTTATTTTTTTTTGGAGGTACAGCATGAAAAACTATCAGAATCCGTTTAAGACATTCAAAAAGCACGAATGGGCAATATGGCTCGGCTCGCTTATTCTGGTTTCGGTGTCGTTTATGTTTCCGCGGGAGCGGGATTATCTCACTCTTATAGCGTCGCTTATCGGCGTCACTTCGCTTATGCTCAACGCGAAGGGCGACCCGGTCGGTCAGGTGCTGACCGTTGTTTTCAGCATATTTTATTCCGTGATTTCTTTTAAGTTTCGCTACTACGGTGAGATGATAACCTATCTCGGCATGACCGCGCCGATAGCCCTCGCCGCGGCAATATCCTGGTTTCGGCATCCGTATAAAGAGGGCGAAAACGAGGTGAAAGTGGCGCATGTCGGGGCGAAAAAGTGGGCAGTGCTGATTATTCTTACAGCGGCGGTGACTGCGGCGTTCTATTTTATCCTGAAATATTTCAACACCGCGAAGCTCGCGATAAGCACCGTCTCCGTCGCAACGAGCTTTATCGCCGCGTCGCTCACACTACTGCGCTCGCCGCTCTATGGGCTCGCTACGCCGCAAACGACATTGTATTAATTATTATGTGGATAATGGCGACTGTCGACGACCCGTCGTATCTGCCGATGATAGTCTGTTTCTCGGTGTTCTTTATCAATGACTGCTACGGCTTCATCAACTGGAGAAAGATCAGGCAGCGCCAGGGAGAAAATTAAATAAAAAATAAACATTTGAAAATATGCTCATATCTGAAGTAAAAAAGTCGAATCTCCTGTTATATTATATAGAAAGCAAAGGACAGGAGGCGATACCGTGAAAAACAGACATGAGGGTCTTGCCGAGATGAAGAAGGACGGCGTGACTTACTGCAATATGTTCTGGCTGTTCATGTTCGGCAATGTGCTCGGCGTTCTGCTCGAGGGTACATGGTGCAGGCTGATTTTCGGCCACTGGGAGACGCATGTCGCAACCATCTGGGGACCGTTCTCTTTGATATACGGCGTAGGCGCAGTGATGTTCTACATAAGCGGCGAAAAAATACGGAGCACCGGTTACAAGGGAGTTGTCGCCCGGTTCTGCTCTATCGCGATAGTTGCCACGGTCTTTGAGCTCGCCTGCGGGCTGCTGCTCGAATACGGCATGGGCATGAAAGCGTGGGACTACTCAAAGAGCTTCATGAACTACAAAGGTCTAATCTGCCTGAAAATGACGCTGCTCTGGGGACTTGCGGGCGTTATCTTCGCCTATATGGTCGTGCCGAAGCTCAAAAAGGTGTTCGCGCGTATGCAGGGCACGGGCTGGAAGGTCGCGTGTGCCGCGTTATCGATATTTATGATAATCAATCTCTCGTTCACTCTCGTGTGCATGGTGCGCTGGAGAGACCGCCGCGCGGGGATTGCCGCGACAACGCAGATCGGTCAGTATGTCGACAGCAAGTATGACGACGCGATGATGTCAAGCCGCTTCTGCGAATGGCATGTTATAAAAAAATAAGCAAAGCTATTTTGCAATGCGGGACTGCTTTCGGGCGGTCCCTTTTTTGTTGCGACTTTTTTTTGTTGTGTGGTATACTTTGGCATATAAATCTTACGGAGGAAGAAATATGCAGTGTATTCTCTCCGCCCTCGTGGCGATCATTATCGCGCTCGCGCCGGTGTTCAATATTCCGCTGACCGTTGTGCCGCCCAAAGGCGAGCTGCCGCACGAGAGCGAGCCCGCGCCGTCGGAGCTTTCGGTATATGACAAAGTCGTCGGCGTTGACGACTCGGTGTTCTATATCTCCCGCCCGAACGCGGAAAATATGAAAATAATATATGCTTCCGATTTCGGCATGGACAGCAACTCGCAGGACAACACGGACGCTTTCTGCCGCGCGATTGATTACTGCCGCAGGAATCCGGGCACGCGTCTTGTAATAGATGCCGGGGAATACCGCTTCTCGCCGAAGAATACTATCGGTCTAAATTCGCTCAAGAATGTTCTCATCGACGCCGAGGGCGCGGTGTTCGTCTTTGACTGCGACAGATATTTCGAGATAAGCGGATGCGAAAATTTTGAGATAAAAGGGCTTGCCGTCGATTGGGCTTGGGACGAATCCCGCCTCGCTTCCGTTGTTAAAATCGAGAAGCGAAACGCGATAAAGCATACGTTCGATATGCGCTTTACCGAGCTTGACGAAGTGCCCGAGGATATCGCAGTCATGGCGATGACCCAGCTCGACCCCAGGACGCTGACCTTAGGCGCGGCGGGCGAGAGCAAGGAAAATTATATTTATCAGCACCCCGAGATAATCAAAAGCATTGAAAAAGTCGGCAAAAACGTTCTGAGAGTGACCCACGACGGCTCGCTCGACGAGTTCAAAAACCGCGAATGCTATCTTGTTCGCCACTATGTCTACGGCTCTCAGGTTTTCTCGGTCTGCGGCGCGTCAGAGAATATTACTTTTGATGGCGTGAAGATTTATTCCGCCGCTGGCATGGGCTGGCTCTTCACTCAGCGCGTCAGCCGCTATCAGATACTGGATTCGTCCATAGGCATCCGCCCGGGATATGAAAAAACGCGCCACATCTCGGCGACCGCAGACGGCGTGCATATCGCGGATACGAACGGGCATTTCAGAGTTTCCGGCTGCGATTTCAGTTATATGGGTGACGACTCGCTCAATGTCCACGACAATCTTCTCTATATAAAACAGCGCGTGTCCGACAATGCGCTCACGGTGTATGCGAATCAGTATTTGCTGAACATCGGCGACACAATGAAATTCAAGCTCGGCACTTATGCGACATAGATTTTGAGGCTAAAATAACCGACATCTCCGCCGACGGCGTGATAAGCTTCGACAGAACACTGCCCGAAGAGATAGCCGCCGATACAATAATGTATATCGCCGACTGCGACAGCGGAAATTATGTCATTTCAAACAACTATTTCCACGAGCACCGCGCACGCGGACTGCTGCTCCAGAGCGACAACGGACTCTGCGAGAACAACCGATTCTATAAAATAATGGGTCAGCAGATAAAAATAGTCATGGACATCATGCCCGGTCTCTGGTACGAGGGCACGGGGGTCAACAATCTTGTTATCCGTAACAACGAATTCAAGCTCGGCTGCTACAGCGGCTGGGATTCCGCCATCAGAATAGAGACAAATATCGCGGGCAGCGGGGCGCAGGTCGCGGCGTTTTCGAATATAACCGTCGACTCCAACCGCTTCATAAACTGCGAAAACTATATACTCCGCGCCGACAATGTCTCGGGCTTGAATATTACAAATAATAAAATAATCAACACGCGGAGTATCGACGGCATTGATTTAAGATGCGGGCGCATTCGCCTCGGCGACTGCTGCTCGGCGGTGAAGATAAGCGGTAACCGTTGGAACAAAACACCGCTCGCCCCGTTCGGCGATATAATCGCCCTCGACCACGGTATAAAAGCATTTCTTTAAAAATCTCCCAGAGGGATAAAATGAGCGAAGTAACAATCAGAAAATATAAAAGCGGCGATCTCCCGAAGATGATCGCCGTATGGAATGAGGTAGTCGAGGGCGGCGTGGCTTTTCCGCAGGAGGAGATGCTTGACAGCGTCGGCGGGGAAAAATTCTTCGCCGCGCAGACTTACTGCGGCGTCGCCGAGGTTGACGGAAAGGTGCTCGGGCTCTATATCCTGCACCCGAATAACATCGGCAGGTGCGGACATATCTGCAACGCGAGCTATGCGTCTCATCCAAAAGCAGAGGACAGCACATCGGCGAAAAGCTGGTGCTCGACTGCATCCGTCAGGCGCATGAAGAGGGCTTCAGAGTGCTCCAGTTCAACGCCGTCGTCAGGACGAACATCCACG
>ENA-OQEN01000072-OQEN01000072.1-human-gut-metagenome-genome-assembly--contig:-NODE-72-length-37598-cov-11.371407_pt1 | contig 37598 bp, 43 predicted proteins | sample MGYA00242791_ERZ504627 | MGnify/ENA primary metagenome ERZ504627 (study PRJEB26092, sample SAMD00036316) | human gut metagenome | host: Homo sapiens | study: EMG produced TPA metagenomics assembly of... | reverse complement strand
CCAAGGAGCCGGGTTCCATCGGCGAGCCGCTCTACCAGGACGTCGTCTCCGCTCTCTACGAGCCGGCAAGACGGGCATCAAGGTCGTCGGCGGCCGTTACGGCCTGGGCAGCAAGGACACGCCTCCCGCGTCCGCGTTTGCTGTCTTCGAGGAGCTTAAGAAGGACGAGCCCAAGCGCGAGTTCACCATCGGCATTGTCGATGACGTGACCAACCTGAGCCTGCCCGAGGCCGAGGATGCGCCCAACACCGCAGCCCCCGGCACCATCGAGTGCAAGTTCTGGGGTCTGGGTGGCGACGGTACCGTCGGCGCCAACAAGAACTCGATCAAGATCATCGGCGACCACACCGACAAGTACGTTCAGGCCTACTTCCAGTACGACTCCAAGAAGACCGGCGGCGTCACCGTCTCGCACCTGCGTTTTGGTGATTCTCCGATCCGCTCGCCGTACTACGTGACCAAGGCCGACTTTGTCGCCTGCCACAACCCCAGCTACATCGTCAAGGGCTTCAAGATGGTCCGCGACGTCAAGCCGGGCGGCACCTTCCTGGTCAACTGCCAGTGGAGCGACGAGGAGTTCGCCGAGCACATGCCCGCCGTGGCCAAGCGCTACATCGCGAACAACAACGTCAACGTCTACCTGATCGACGCTATCGACCTGGCCGCCAAGGTCGGCATGGGCAAGCGCACCAACACGGTGCTCCAGTCCGCCTTCTTCGCACTGGCCAAGGTCCTGCCCGCCGAGGACGCTCTGCAGTACATGAAGGACGCGGCCACCAAGTCTTACATGAAGAAGGGCCAGGCCATCGTCGACGCCAACCACAAGGCCATCGATGCCGGCGCTACCGCCTTCCGTAAGTTCGAGGTTCCGGCCGACTGGCTACCGCCGAGGATGCTGCTCCCGTCGAGCTCTCCGAGGAGACCAAGTCCGCCATCGCCCAGCAGGTCAAGAACCTGCTCGAGCCCATCGATCGCATGGACGGCGACAGCCTGCCCGTTTCCGCCTTTGTCGATTGCGCCGACGGCCAGTTTGAGCTGGGCGCCTCCGCATACGAGAAGCGCGGCGTCGCCGTGGTCGTTCCTCACTGGGACGAGACCAAGTGCATCCAGTGCAACCAGTGCGCCTATGTGTGCCCGCATGCCACCATCCGTCCGTTCGCGATGACCGAGGACGAGGCTGCCGCCGCGCCCGAGGCTACCCGCACGCTCGACGCTATGGGCCCCAAGGCCAAGGGCATGAAGTTCACCATGGCTGTGTCCCCGCTCGACTGCATGGGCTGCACCAACTGCGTCAAGGTCTGCCCCAAGGGTGCCCTCGAGATGGTTCCCACCGAGCAGGAGATGGACCAGCAGCCCGTTTGGGACTACATGGTCGAGAACGTCTCCGAGAAGAAGGAGCTCATCGCGGCCAACGTCAAGGGCAGCCAGTTTAAGCAGCCCTACCTGGAGTTCTCCGGCTCCTGCGCCGGTTGCGCCGAGACCGCCTATGCACGTCTGGTGACCCAGGTCGCCGGCGACCGCATGTTCATCTCCAACGCCACCGGCTGCTCCTCCATTTGGGGCAACCCCGCTGCCACCGCTCCTTACTGCAAGGACAAGGACGGTCACGGCCCGGCGTGGAACAACTCCCTGTTCGAGGACAATGCCGAGCACGGTCTGGGCATGGCCGTGGGCTACGAGGCCGTCCAGCACAAGCTGATTGCCGCTACCCAGGACATCATCGCCGCCGATGGTCCGTCCGATGAGCTCAAGGCTGCCGGCCAGGCTTGGATCGACTCCGTCAACGACGCCGAGGCTTCCAAGACCGCTGCCGCTGCCTACGTTGCCGAGCTCGAGAAGTGCGGTTGCGACGCTTCCAAGGCGATCCTCGCCGACAAGGCTTACCTCACCAAGAAGTCCTTCTGGATCTTCGGCGGCGACGGTTGGGCCTACGACATCGGCTTCGGTGGCCTGGACCACGTCCTGGCTTCCGGCCACAATGTCAACGTCTTCGTCTTCGACACCGAGGTGTACTCCAACACCGGCGGTCAGGCCTCCAAGGCCTCGAACCTGGGCCAGGTCGCTCAGTTCGCCGCTGCCGGTAAGGTGACCAAGAAGAAGTCCCTGGCCGAGATTGCCATGAGCTACGGCTACGTCTACGTGGCGCAGGTCGCCATGGGCGCCAACCCGGCTCAGACCCTCAAGGCCATCCACGAGGCCGAGGCCTACGACGGCCCGTCCCTCATCATCGGCTACAGCCCCTGCGAGATGCACTCCATCAAGAAGGGCGGCATGCAGAACTGCCAGGCCGAGATGAAGAAGCTGTCGAGTGCGGTTACTGGAACCTCTTCCGCTTCAACCCCGAGGCTGCTGCCGGCAAGAAGTTCTCGCTCGATTCCAAGGAGCCCGCGGGCGGTTATCAGGAGTTCCTGATGAACGAGGCCCGTTACGCTTCGCTGACGCGTTCCTTCCCCGAGCGCGCCGAGGAGCTCTTCAAGGAGAACGAGCAGGCCGCCATGGATCGCTACCAGCACCTGCTGAAGCTCAAGACGGTGTACAACGAGGCCTAGGTCTCCCACCGCAGGATCTGAGGGCTGACCTTCGCGGGCGCCTCGGACATGAAAGAACCCCGCTGCGCACTACGTGCGGCGGGGGTTCTTTCGTCCTGCGGAGTGTCCGCGAAAGTCAGCCCTCAGATTCTGCTACGACTACGCCCTCGGATTGTGTGGGCGGATGAAGGACGTGGCTGAGGGGGCCTTTGGTCCCTTTCGCTGTTTCGCGGCTTTGCCGCGAAAACTCGCGTTACTTTGGGGATGGATGGAGGATTTGGCTGTTGCTGCTTCTATCCCCGTGCTTTGGGGGTTGGCTGCCTTTTTGGAGCTCATCTATATTCCTTATGCTGGATGAAATGCCCCATGTTTTTGTAAGGTGCATACTCGTCTTATTAATGCATAGAATCTCGTATAGTGCGAGTAAGATATTACGCTGCCCGTTTTGTGTTTAGCGGAGATATAGTTTGCATAATCTGGTCTAATCCCTGCTCTATTAAAATAAAGTCGCACGTAAATGGCGTAGATATGTCTAAGCTGGGCTTCTTTACGCTGAGCGGGTAAAAATGACCGTTCACCGTTCAACTGTTTTCAAAATGAATAAAATGAGCGATAAAGAGAATATAACCTTAATAAACTCGCGTATTGCACGGACGCGGGTTATTAATGGGTTGTAGGCCTTTTACAGAAAGGATTCCAGCAATGTCTAAGCCTCTTGGCAAGCCCGATCGTATTGTCGTCGCCCTCGGCGGCAACGCCCTCGGCAACAACCCCGTCGAGCAGATCCAGGCCGTGAGCAACACCGCCCACGCCCTCCTCGGCTCATCGAGCAGGCAACGAGATCATCATCACCCACGGCAACGGCCCGCAGGTCGGCATGATCCAGAACGCCTTCGCCGCCGCCCACGACGCCATCGGCACCCCCGAGATGCCGCTGCCCGAGTGCGGCGCCATGTCCCAGGGCTACATCGGCTATCACCTGCAGCAGGGCATCGGCCGCGAGATGCACAAGCGCTATAAGCGCTGGCACGCCGCAACCGTCGTCACCCAGATCGAGTGCGACCCGGACGATCCCGCGTTCAAGAACCCGACCAAGCCGATCGGCCCCTTCTACACCGAGGAGCAGGCCAAGGAGTTCATGGCCGAGGATCCCTCCAAGGTCTTCGTCGAGGATTCCGGCCGCGGCTGGCGTCGCGTCGTCGCCTCCCCCGACCCCAAGAAGATCGTCGAGGCCGACTCCATCCTCAACCTGCTCGACAACGAGTTCATCGTCATCGCCTGCGGCGGCGGCGGCATCCCCGTCGTCCGCGACTACGAGAACAAGGGCTGCTACAAGGGCGTTCCCGCCGTCATCGACAAGGACCTGGGCGGCGAGCTGCTGGCCGAGGACTGCGACGCCGACGTCCTGTTCCTGCTGACCGCCGTCGAGCACGTCGCCATCAACTTCGGCAAGCCCAACCAAGAGGAGCTCGAGGACATCACCGCCGACGAGGCCGAGCGCCTGGCCGACGAGGGCCAGTTCGGCAAGGGTTCCATGGAGCCCAAGGTCCGCGCCGCCATCAAGTTCGCCCGTTCCCGCAAGGGCCGCACCTGCATCATCGGCGCCCTGGACAAGGCCGCCGAGACCATGGCCGGCCTCTCCGGTACCCGCATCCACGAGTAGCCTCTACTCTGTTGCCTCTCTCGTGGGCGCCAGGCAAGACGCCCACAAACTAGCCTCTCTTCATGAGCCCCGCAGTCCGCTCCGACCGCGGGGCTTTTGTTTCAACCCGGCACTTAGGGACGTTCCTTTCCTGCCGGCAGCATGGGACAGTCCTTAAAGGCTGTCCCCAACGACCACTCATTTAAGTCTGTCCCCAATGATTAGTAGTAGGCCCACATGGCTTCGATTTCATTGAGGACTTCTACGACGCCCCAGCGGCGGGCACTGCGGCTTTGCGAGTTGGGGTCGTAGACTCCCACTTGATCGGCATCGTCGATGCCCCAGAGCACGATATAGTGTCCAACGCTGGTAAAGGTGCCGGGACGAACCGATGCGATGATGGGCGCGCCCGAGCGCAGCGCCCGGGTGATGGAGCTGCGATCGATATGGAGCTCAGTTCCGTTAAGGCCCAGCTGCCATGCGCCGCTCGTCATAAACGACCACTCGGTGGCTCCGGTGGGTGCATAGTTGCCCGCCTCGGAAAGAGCGCACATATCGACAGGCGTCATATCGGTGTGGCCGGTCTTATAGATGTAGACCATGGTAAGACAGGTGGGGCCGCAGGCATTTTGACGGATGGTACCGCCGGCGTAGGGCAGCTCCGACCATGCCGGATCGATCTGATAGATGTGGGGCATGGTGCCGGCTTGCCACTGCGAGCGCGGGGTCGAAAACGCAAACGAGTAGCCGGGCGCAACCGGAGCCTTGAGCAGCCTGTCCTCGGCGGTTGGATCGAGGCCGGCCGAGCCGTGGGAGATACACGAGCCTAACAATAAAAAGATCAGGGACGCGACGATGGAACAAAGCGCGATGCGCACGCGGCGGAAGGGCAGTGCGGGAGCGCCGGAGCCGGCTCGAGATGCCGGTCGCGAGCTCAAGCCGCTGCGTTCGCTCTGTGGGCGCGAAAAAGAGCGGCGAACGAAGATGCCGGGTTGGCGACGGCCATTGTGGCGTAGCTGCGAAACATCGGCCTGGCGCCGGCGAGTGCCCGTGCCCGGGCGGTCGCCCTGTCGTGGGTCATCTGTATACTGTCGAGATGAGGCCCCGAACTGTTCCTGGGATCGTTGCGGATCCCACTTGGGACACCCCCGGGCGTCGGCGTGGTACGGCCAGCAAGGCGAACACTTTGTCGCCGTTGATCACCGTCGTTGTATCCGTATGCCATTCGTACCGCCTTGTCTCATGTATAACCTGTCTATCCTACAAAAAAGATGTGCAACAAAGGGGTCTGCGCGTCAAAAGCTCGGTAAACGGTACGAAAGGCGCAAAACACACGGCCTCAAAAACATCTCTATATGCGTCCGATGAGCGTACGCCCGTCGGGCGGGCGGCAACAATGAGCTGCAAACTGTGCCGTTCGTCCCAAAAACGGCGCCGTTCGTTTTGCAGTTCTGCCTTCGGTCGAGCTACAAGCGGCGCTGCTGTGCCAAGGCCGTATCTTAAAGCCACGAAATAAAAGCGCGCGGCAAAACGGATCGCGCAAGGGGTGACGCCAAGGGGCGTCAAAAAGGAAAGGAGGGGAACAATGGCGGACAAGAACGCAGAAGTTGCAGTCGAGGATAACGGCGGCATGAAGAAAACGCTTTCGCTCTGGAACTTCTTCACCATCGGTTTCGGCGCCATCATCGGTACCGGTTGGGTTCTGCAGGTCGGCGACTGGATGGTCGTGGGCGGCGGTCCCGTTCCCGCTATGATCGCATTCCTCTTGGGTGCAATCTTCCTCGTGCCCGTCGGAGCTGTTTTCGGTGAGCTCACGGCTGCTATCCCCATCTCGGGCGGCATCGTCGAGTATGTCGATCGTAGCTTTGGCCGTACGCTGAGCTACATCACCGGTTGGCTCTTAGCCTGGGCAACGGTATCCTGTGCCCGTGGGAGGCCATTGCCATCTCGACCCTCGTGTCCGAGATGTTCGGTAGCCTGCCTGGTCTTGAATGGCTGCGCGCCGTCAAGCTCTACACCATCCTGGGCGCCGACGTTTACCTGTTCCCGACGCTGATCGCGCTCGGCTTTGCAGTCTACGTCATCTTCCTCAACTTCCGTGGTGCCAGCTCGGCCGCCAAGCTCCAGGCCTTCCTGACCAAGGCCCTGCTCTGCGGCATGCTGCTCGCCATGGGCGTCTCGCTGTTCACCGGCTCGCCGGACAATGCCATGCCCGTGTTCTCCCAGGTCACCGGCGCTGGTGGCGGTAAGGCCGCTACCGAGGGCACCAGCCTGTTCGCCGGCATCGTGTCGGTTCTGGTTCTGACCCCGTTCTTCTACGCCGGTTTCGACACCATTCCTCAGCAGGCTGAGGAAGCGGCCGAGGGCCTCAACTGGAACAAGTTCGGCAAGATCATCTCCCTGGCCCTGCTGGCCGCCGGCGGCTTCTACATGGTCTGCATCTACTCGTTCGGCACCATCCTCGACTGGCATGAGTTTGTTAAGAGCCCGGTTCCCGCGCTTGCCTGCCTCAAGGGCATCAACATGCTCCTGTACCTGGCCATGCTCGTCATCGCCACGCTTGGACCCATGGGCCCGATGAACTCCTTCTACGGCGCCACGAGCCGCATCATGCTCGCCATGGGCCGCAAGGGCCAGCTGCCTGAGAAGTTCGCCGAGGTCGATCCCAAGTCCGGCGCTCCCAAGCTCGCCTGCGTCGTGCTGGGCGTCATCACCGTCGTCGGTCCGTTCCTGGGCAAGAACATGCTCATCCCCCTGACCAACGTGTCGGCTCTCGCCTTCATCTTCTCCTGCGGCATGGTCGCCCTCGCCTGCCTGCGCATGCGCTTTACCGAGCCCGACCTGCCTCGTCCCTACGAGGTGCCCGGCGGCAAGTTTGGCATCAGCCTCGCTATTGCTGCCTGCGCCATCATCATCGGCCTGCTTGTGATTCCGTTCTCTCCCGCCTCCCTCAACATGGTGGAGTGGAGCATCGTGATCGGCTGGTTGGCTATTGGCCTGGCCTCATGGCTTTCACCAATTCCCGCAAAAAGTAACGCCTAGCCGGGGCGGATCGGGTGCGCGGGACCCTCTCTCCCGCGCACCGAACCCGGCACCACTTGGGTAGCTTTGTGAGGCCATAACCCAACATGGCCTCGCCCACTATATGGATCCATAAGGAGGAACCATGTCCACTAAGTACGCAATCGTTGGCGGCAAGCTCATCGACGGTACCGGTGCCGAGCCGGTCGAGAACTCCCTCGTTCTCGTCGACGACAACGGCAAGATCGAGTACGCCGGCACTATGCAGGACCTTCCCGAGGGCGTTGAGGTTATCGATGCCGCCGGCAAGACTGTCCTTCCCGGCCTGATCGACACCCACCTGCACTTCTCGGGCAACCTGACCGACGATGACACCGATTGGGTTATGCAGCCGCTCCTCGAGAAGCAGGCCGTCGCCGTCAAGCAGGCCTACGACTGCCTCACCCACGGCCTCACCACCGTCTGCGAGATCGGCCGCTTTGGTATCCAGATCCGTGACTGCATCGACAAGGGCGTCTTTAAGGGCCGCGCGTTCTGGCAACCGGCCTCGGCTTCTGCCGCGTTGCCGGCCACGGTGACTCCCACCACTGCACCCAGGAGCTCAACAAGGAATCCCATCCCTGGGGCGACCAGGTCGATGGTCCTTGGGATCTGCGCAAGGCCGTCCGTCGTCGCCTGCGCGAGAACCCCGATGCCATCAAGATCTGGCTACCGGTGGCGGCATCTGGCGTTGGGATTCCGGTCGCGACCAGCACTATTGCTCCGAGGAGATCCAGGCCGTGGTCGAAGAGGCAAAGATGGTCGGCATCCCCGTGTGGAGTCACTGCTACAACAACCACGCCGCCGCCTACGATTCCGTTCGCTTTGGCTGCGAGCAGCTGATTCACGGCTTCGATATCGATGAGCGCACCATGGACCTCATGGCCGAGCAGGGCACCTTCTTCACCCCGACGATCGCCTTCCTGCCCACCTGGTACGCCACCTATCCGCCCGTCTACGTCCCCGAGCTGCACGACAAGTACGAGGCACCCTGGTCGAGAAGGAGCTGCAGCGCAACTACGACTGCCTGCGCGAGGCCAAGAAGCGCGGCGTCGTCATGACGATCGGCTCCGACTCCTTCTCCTTCGTCACCCCGTACGCACCTGCTCCATCGAGGAGATGTACGAGTTCGTCGACAAGATCGGCTTCACCCCGGTCGAGACCATCACCTGCGCCACCCTCAACGGTGCCAAGATGTGCCACATCGAGGACGAGACCGGTTCCATCGAGGCCGGCAAGTGCGCCGACCTGCTGGTTGTCAACGGTGACGTCGCCGCCGACATCCACGTGCTCAACACCGACAACATGGACGTCATCATGAAGGACGGCTGGATCGTCGAGGCCGGCACTTTTGGTGAGGCTAACAAATACAGCGCCTAAGATACCGTTTGTCGATGGTTGATGTAAAACACAGTTTTTGATTGCATAATGCAATGGAGAGGGTCGCTTGCGGCCCTCTTTATTGCTATGGGTGCGGTAGACAAAAGGGGATGACGGTGGATTTAAACAGGTTGATTCTGGGCAAGAGCTACAACTCTACCAAGGTCTTTCGCACGGCCCAGCATGTGGTCCAGGCCATCCTGCTCGGTGTTGTCGTTCCGGCGCTTATCCTGCTGCTTATCTGGGATTTAACCGATAATCCCAATCCCGTTCCGGGCGTTGTCGTTATTGCCGGCTTGGTCATGCTGTGCTTCTTTTTCTCATATGTCTTTGTGGTCCCCGACGACCTCACATCGAGCGCAACCGACCGTACGCTCGCCATCGCATCAAAAATATTCGCCTACACGTCGCGCGGCCTTACGCCCGAAGCGGCCCTGGGTGCCTCTAAAATCATCCTATCCGAGACCATCGCCTCCGCCATCTGCTTTACCGATGGCAAACAGGTGTTGGCAAGTTGGGGCGAGGACTCGGCAAAGTGCCCTGCCGGCACCCCGGTAGTGCTCAAGACCACACTCAACGTGATTGAGACGGGTGAGCAGAGCGTGTTTTCGCGTGACACCTCCAATGAGACGGGTGGCTATTTTCCCCGCCTGCGCGCCGGCATTGTCGCGCCGCTTACCGTGCGCGGGCATTGTGTGGGCACACTCGAGCTGTATTACCCCCGCCTGAGCAGCATCGATATGCGCCAGACGGCCCTTGCTTCGGGTTTTGCCGATCTCATTTCCACGCAGCTCGCCAGCTTTGAGCTCGAGCGCCAGGACGAGCTCACAGCTCGCGTTGAGCTACGCGCCCTGCAGTCGCAGGTCGACCCGCATTTTCTATTCAATACCATTAGCACGATTGTGTCGCTCGTTCGAACCGAGCCCGACAAGGCGCGATCGCTGCTGATCGACTTTTCCAACTACTATCGTCAGACGCTTTCTGATTCCGATACGCTCACCACGCTCGAGCACGAGGTGGAACAGGGCACCCGTTATATCAATCTTATGCAGGCCCGGTATGGCGACGGCCGTCTGCGCGTTTCGGTCGACATCGACTTTGAGGTGCGCGACAGCCTGGTGCCGCCGTTTATCTTGCAGCCGCTGCTCGAAAACTGCATCAAGCATGCGCAGCGCGAGACCGAGCCGCTTTCTATTCGTGTTAGGGCTTTTGAGACCGATGACGGCCTGGAGATCATCGTCGAAGATGACGGCATCGGTATGAGCGAAGAAGTCTGCGCGCATCTGTTTGAGCAACATCGCCGAGAGGAGCCCGAAGTATTACCGCCGACGGCTCCATCAAGCGAGGCTGCGGCCTGGCGCTCTTCAACGTGCTTCAGCGCATCCATTTCTTTTACGGAGAAGATTCTGGTATGCGCGTGAAGTCCCAGGAGGGCGTGGGGACACAGGTCATCGTAGAGTTGAACGGCGAGCCGCATGAGCCGGCGCCGCTAACGGTGTAGCACGCGGTTGGATTGAGAGAAAAAGAGGGGAAGCGCATATGTCCGAAGGCTGGAACATCCTGGTGGTTGATGACGAGCCTCCTATTAGGGCTGAGCTACGCTATCTGTTGGAAAAGGATACGCGTGTAGGTCAGATTGCCGAGGCGGGCAATGTCACCGAAGCCGTGGAGTCGATTCTGTCGAACAAGCCCGACGTGCTGTTTTTGGACATTACCATGCCCGGTCGCTCGGGAATTGAGCTTGCCGAGACGCTGCAGAACCTAAAGACACCGCCGGTCGTGGTGTTTGTGACGGCATTTGCCGAGTATGCGGCCGATGCTATAACCTCGATGCTGTCGATTACATCGTCAAACCGGTTGAGGATGCCCGCCTGTCAAAGGCGCTCGACAAGATCGAGACTGCCCTGGGCGCTCGCCGTGTCGTCCATGCTCCGCGCCAGCCTTTGCGCTTGACGGTGGATCGTGGGGGCAAAAGGGTGTTCATTCCCGTGGCGGATGTCTGCTACTTGAGGCGCGCGCCGATTTTTGCAACGCCGTCTGCGCCGAGGGAACATACCTGATCAATGAGTCGATTTCCTCGCTCGAGCGGCGCCTGGCCTCCGAGGGCTTTATCCGTGTCCACCGCAGTTATCTGGTCAATTTGGAAGACGTGCACAATGTCGAGATCGGTTCCACGGGTCTTATGGAGCTCAGGCTCGATCGCGTAACCTCGACGGTGCCTGTGTCCCGTCGTCGCGCTGCCGAGGTCAAGGCACACTTGGGGCTTGCGTAGGCGGTCTACATACCATCGTTTACCGCCGCAGGTTTGGCATGACCGTGCGGTGGGCATAATGGGTGACATCGAATGAAATCGAAAGGATCATTATGCCCGCGCTCATTACGCATCATCTGTTTGGCGAGGAAAGCATCGACCGTCTTCCGCAGGGCGTTATTACGTCCGACGAGGAGCGCATCGCCTTTATCCTGGGAAACCAAGGTCCCGACCCGTTCTTCTTCCACATGCTCACGCCGCGCATTTCCGACTGTATGTCGCTTGCTCAGGTCATGCACCGCTCGCGCATGTCGCGCCAGTTCTCGTGCCTGCGCGACGGCGTGTCGCACCTACAGCCGCGCGATGCCAATCTGGGTCGCGCCTTTGCGCTGGGCTTGCTGTCTCACTATGTACTCGACCGTAATGCCCACCCCTTTGTCTACGAGCAGCAGTTTGGCATTGTAGATTCCGATCCCGAGCTCGAGGCTTCGGGCAGCCAAGTTCACGCCGTGCTCGAAAGCGATCTGGACGTGCTGATGCTACAGCTCGAGCGCGACGGTGCCACGGTCGAGGATTATCCGCCGGCGGGCGAGATCGTCACCACCGACCGCATCAACGTGTGGCCGGCGTGCTGATGAGCTACATCGCCGGGCGCGTGTACGGTATCGACATCCCGGCGGGGGAGTACGCCGGCGCCGTCTCGGACATGCAGATGCTCTATCGTGCCATCGAGCCTGCCGGCTCGGCTAAGACGCGCGCGATTGCCCTGCTCGAGGGCTTGGTGCACGATTATTCGCTGCTCGACGGCCTTGCGCACCGCGTGACGACCGAGCTGCCCGAGCGTACCGGCAACCTGGGCCACTTGGCATGGAAGAACCCCTTTACTGATGAAGTCTCGACCGAGAGTTTCCCCGAGGTCTTTGACCGCGCGCTGGTCGATTACGAGTGCACGGTCGCCCGCTTTATCGAGACCGGCGATATGGAAGCCGTGACCAACCACGTCAATTACAGCGGTCGCGTGCTCGACGCCGACGAAGAGTTCGACCGCGAGGAGTAGGGCTCGTGCGTGCCCTTTGCCGAATCCTTACCGGCGCCTCTGGACAATTGGGGTACGATGAACTAACTGCATATCGGGCGAATACGAAGGGGCCCTGTCCATGAAATACACCAAGCTCGAGCGTAACTGGGTTATGTACGATGTGGGCAATTCGGCCTCGTGTTGCTCAATACCTCGGTGGTGCCCATCTACTTTAACGCCATCAATACCGGTGCTTCCTCGGCAGACCTGGTGGTCGCTTGGGGCAACGCTCAGACGATCGCCTCGCTGGTCATTGCCATGCTCATGCCCATTCTGGGCGCGCTTGCCGATTACGCCGGCACAAGATCAAGTTCTTCTTGGGCTTCTTCCTCACGGGCCTGGTTCTTTGCCTGGCGCAGGCTATCCCAATGTCCGCCATGGCATTTTTGACCGTGTACGTGCTGTGCACCATCGGCCTTAACTCTTCTATGACGTTCTACGACGCCATGCTGCCCGACATTACCACCGACGAGCGCATGGACGCCGTGTCCAGCTCGGGCTATGCCTGGGGCTACATCGGTTCCACCGTGCCGTTCATCATCTGCCTGGCGCTCATCATGGGTGGCCCCGCTCTTGGCGTCCCCACCATGCTGGCAACGCGTCTGTCGTTTATCATCACTGGTGCCTGGTGGCTCATCTTTACCCTGCCGCTCATTCGCACCTATAAGCAAAAGTACGGTCGCGAGCGCGGTCCCGAGGACACCATCGGCCACATCGTGGGCGGTGTGTTCTCCGAGGTCGGACACACCATGCGCGAGATCGCCCACAACAAGACCGTGCTGGTCTACATGATCGCGTTCTTCTTCTATATCGATGGCGTCCACACGGTCATTTCCATGGCTACTAGCTACGGCTCGGCTTTAGGCATCGACTCGACCCAGCTGGTGCTGGCGCTGCTCGTTACGCAGTTCGTGGCCTTCCCGTCTGCCATCATCTACGGCAAGCTCGCCGGACGCGTGGGCACGCTCAACATGATCCTGGTGGCCGTCGCCGCTACATGGGCATTGTGTTGTTCGCCGCATTCTTCCTAAAGACCGCCTTCGAATTCTGGGTGCTTGCCATTATGGTCGGCCTGTTCCAGGGCGGCGTGCAAGCGCTCAGCCGTAGCTACTTTGGCCGCATTATCCCCAAGGAAAAGTCCAACGAGTACTACGGCTTCTTTGACATCTTTGGTCGTTATGCAAGCGTCATGGGCACCTTCCTGGTGTCGGTCGTCACCTCGCTGACCGGCAACCCGTCGCTGGGCGTCCTTTCCATTGGCGTGCTGCTGATCGTTGGCTTTATGCTGCTGGTTCGCCTGTCCCGCATGACTCAGGCGGCAGAGCAGACCGCATAGGAGCGAGCGGCTATTGGGCCTGTCCGCGGTACTCTTTTGGGGTTATCCGCAATAAACATTGCGACTTGCGAGCAATGATTTGCCCAAGTGGGTATGATGGAATCAGCTAGGTCGCGGGGCGTCGCCTGTGTTTGGCGGCGCCCCGTTTTTGTGTTGCAGGGAGGGAAGGCATGAACGCCACGGTTGTGATTCCAACATATTGGGCAGACGACGAGGCCCATGCAAACGCTCCCGGCGTCTATGACCACTCGACGAAGCTCAACGCCACCAATCCCGAGCTCGACCGCTGCCTGGCCTCGCTCGAGCAGGTGCGCGACATTCCGAGGATTATCCTTTTGGTGGTCTGCCCCATCTCGGTCACGGCTGATGTGTCGAAGCGCGTCCACGAAATCGTCGACGCGCACCCTACGCTCAAGGTCACCGTGGTTACCAACAACCAGGCATCGCGTATCGCCGACCGTGTGGCGCAGATTGCTCCCAAGGGCTCGGGCGAGTGCGTGAGTCTGCGCGGATACGGCGCCATTCGCAATATGGGGCTTGCCTGCGCTGCGGTGCTCGGCCACGATGCCGTTGTCTTTTTGGATGACGACGAGACCGTTATCGATGCCGACTTTATGAAGCGCGCGACCTATGCACTGGGCCAGCAGACGCGTCAAGGCCTGCCGATTTTGGTTAAGAGCGGTTACTTTTACGATCGAGACGGATCGCCGTTGGCGCCACAGACAAGGTGGGCATTTGCCATCGTTGGTGGACCAAACGCATCGAGTTTAATCGCTGGATGAAAAAGGCGCTCTCGGGCACCCGTATTTCGCGTTCAAACTACGTGTGCGGCGGCCTTGTGGCGCTTCATGCCCGCGCCTTTACCCGTGTGGCGTTTGACCCGTTTATCACCCGAGGCGAGGACCTAGATTACCTCTTTAATATGCGCATGTTTGGCTACGACGTGTGGTTTGACAACGAGTGGGTCGTTCGTCACCTGCCGCCCGAGTCCGAGAAGCGCTCGCCGCGCTTTATGCAGGATGTGTACCGTTGGTACTACGAGCGTGCCAAGCTGACGTTTACCGCGCACCAGCAGGAGCTCGTTCCCGTCACGGCCGCGTCGCTCATGCCCTATCCGGGCCCGTGGATTTCGCGCGAGCTCGACGACCGCGTGCGCAAAACCGCCATGGTCCGCAGCATGTTTACCCGCGAGCACGAGGGATACCTGCGCATTTGGCGTCACGGTATTGACGAGGCCAAGACCTACGCGCGCCAAAACGCCGCAAGCTACCTGCGTTTCCAGAGCTTCTGGCCCAAGATCATGGACGGGCTCTGGCACGACGCACAACTGACCAGCATCCTGGAGGGGACTGAATGATCGACCGCCGCGCCCAGCGCGATAATTCAATATCAATCTTTCGCGTGATCGCCGTTGTCTGCGCCATTTGCGTGCTGGTGTACTTTATTTTTGCCCTGGCGACTGGAATCGAGCGATCGCGACCGTGGTCGCCTGCGCACTGCTGTGCATCTTTCTGTGCATTTTTATCTATTTGACGCTCAATCCCGATTCGGTGCGTTCGCAGTACACCGAAGAGACGCTCTCGGTGGCCTCTGCCATGCTCGAGGACATCAAAGGCGGTCTGACGCAGGAGTCGGCGCGTCTGGTGTGCCAGCGCATTTTGCCCGAGACGCGCGCCATGACGGTTGCCATCACCGACGAGAGCAACGTGCTGGCCTGCGCGGGCGAGTTCGAGGAAAAGCTGCTGCCCGATTCGCCCATCCACACACTTGCCACGCGCTACGTCATCGAGCACGGTATCGTCCAGTCGTTCAACCGCGTGGTGGACGTGGTGGGCTCGGACGGCTCGCACAACCATGTTCCCGCCGGTATCATCGCTCCTATCAAGGTGGGCGACCGCACCGTCGGTACGCTCAAGTTCTACTACAAGACCCCGCGTGCCGTCGACCGTACCCAGTACGCGCTTGCCTCGGGTTTTGCCGAGATCCTGTCCACGCAGCTCGCCATTCACGAGCTCGAGGTGCAAAAGGAGCTCACGGCCCGTGCCGAGGTGCGTGCCCTGCAGGCGCAGATCAACCCGCATTTCCTGTTCAACACGCTCAACACCATCGCGTCGTTTACGCGTACCGATCCGCTGCGCGCCCGCGAGCTGCTGCGCGAGTTCTCCTCGTTCTATCGCGCCACGCTCGACAATTCGGGCTCGCTCATTCCCGTGTCACGCGAGGTCGCGCAGACCAAGCGCTACCTGACGTTTGAGAAGGCGCGCTTTGGCGAGGATCGCGTGCTGGCGACCTTCGACGTGTCCGAGGATGTCGAGGACACGCTGGTGCCGGCATTTGTGATTCAGCCGATTGTCGAGAATGCCGTGCGCCACGGTATGGGCGACGACGATGCGCTGAGAATCGACGTGTCGGTCCACAGATGGTGAAGATGCGATTTTGATTGTGGTCGCCGATAACGGTGTGGGCATGGACGAAGGCACCGCTGCCAGACTGTTTGACGAACGCTCCGCCCGCCCCGATGCCAGTTCCCCGCAGCGGCGGCGCCGGTGTGGCCATGCACAATATTTCGGAGCGCATCCATCGCTTTTATGGACCGCACTCCTATACGCGCGTCGAATCGGCCCCGGGCAAGGGCACCAAAGTGCTCCTGCACCTTGATTTGTCAGAGAGCATCTTTGACATTCAAGAGTAAAATAAAAGGCTATGGCTCAACGCCAAGCGGCGGATGCCCAGCGTAGTTTGTTGACGAAAGGTTTAATCCCTATGCTGCGTGCGATGATTGTGGATGATGAGGCCCCGGCCCGATCGGAACTTCGCTTCTTGCTCGAGCAGACGGGCAAGATCGGCACGATCACTGAGCGTCGAGCGTCCGCTCCGCCATTGAGATGTTGATGGAAAGCCGCGTCGATGTCGTATTTCTTGATATCTCGATGCCTGGCGCTTCTGGTCTGCAACTTGCCGAGGCGCTGCACAAGCTCAAGAATCCGCCGGCAATCGTGTTTGTGACCGCGTACAGCATCATGCGGTCGAGGCCTTTGATGTGGATGCCGTCGACTATCTGATGAAGCCGGTCGAGGAGGCTCGCCTGGATCGAGCGATCGATAAGGTTATGCAACGCGCCAAGCCTGTCACGGACAGCAAGGTGACCATCGAGCGCATCCCGGTGGAAAAGGGCGGCCGCAAGGTCCTCATCCCCGTGGACGACATTCGCTTTATCATGGCCAAGGATGATTACTCCTGTATTTATACGGTCGACGACCGCTTTTTGTCGACGACCTCGCTGGCGCAGTTCGAGGCCAAGCTCTGTGACTTTGGCTTCTTCCGCGTTCACCGCCGCTATATCGTCAACTTGGCGTGTGTCACCGACGTCGAGACGGTTCCCTCGGGCGCTATCCAGCTGGGCATTACGGGCGTCGACGAACGCGTACCGGTTTCGCGCCGTCGCGTCGTACCGCTCAAAAAGGCCCTGAGCCTCTAGTACACCGGCCCCGCAGCCCTGTAGACCAAAATCGTCTGCGGAGCCGTGGGGCTTTTTGCATGAATGCACCAAATCTTTTTGCGGAAGGGATCCCATGAACAGTGCAAGCGCCAAGCGTATCGACATTATCTCGGACACCCACGCTATCTTTCGCCTGCGCTCTTGGACGAGCTTAAGGGTGCGGATCTGATTATCCACGCCGGTGACCTTACGTCGGAGATGGATTACGAGCATCTGCGCACCATCGCCCCCGTGCGAGCGGTGCTGGGTAATAACGACTACTACCGCGACTACGGCCCCGATGTGGACCGCTTGGCGCTCTTTACCTACGAAGGCCTCAAGTTCGCCGTAGCCCACTACCGTGAAGACCTCCCGGTGGGATCCGTGGACGTAGCTATCAACGGTCACACCCACGTAACCAAAGAAGCCCAAGTGGGTCGCTGCCTGGTCCTCAACCAGGCAGTGCCAGCTATCCAAGAGGCACCCGAGGCCCCACCATGGCCAGAATGCTTGTCAAGGACGGCAAGATCCTCAGCACCAAATTTATTGACTTGGAGTAATCGCAACAAAAACGGGGGATGCACAGCGCGTCCTCCGTTTTTCTTTCAGCAAAAGGTAGAGCTTCAGCAACAACCTTAGACGACCCCGTCGAGGAGAACGGGGACCTCGAGCCGCGGAAGCGGCGAGGAACAACAATAGCTTGAAGCAAGTGACGGCAGGGAGGGTCTCCGGGGCCGGCTGGCGCGGGTTAAGTTTGTCGCGAGTTCCGCACGCAAAGGAAAGCACTTAATGTGCTTTCGTCTTGCGCAGACTGTAGAGCAGCAAACTTAACCCGCGCCAGCCGGCCCCGGAGACCCTCCCGGACAGCCAAAAAAATTTTTCAAAAAAGTTGTTGCGCGGCGGACAGGCTTCTGTGTATACTAATCCCCGCAGCGCACGCGAGCGGAAACAAACGCGAACGACTGCCTGGGGAGTTAGCTCAGTTTGGTTAGAGCGCCGGCCTGTCACGTCGGAGGTCGCGGGTTCGAGCCCCGTACTTCCCGCCAACGCAATTAAAGCCACGTCTTCGGACGTGGCTTTTTGCGTTTAATAGGCCCTCGATCTTATATGCCTCTTTATCCAAATCACCGCATTCGCAACGAGCGAGCCGGCCTCTACTGATATATGTGTTCAAACAGGGGGTTTGTTGCGCAACATCTGTTCAATGAAGCAGGGGGTTCGGTTATACTAAATTGCACTTTAGGCCGTACCTGATTCAGCTAGTCTTCAAGTGCGGCATTCAGTGAACACCCATTTTATAATTTGGTTGTTCAGGCGGTCATTTGGCGTCTCGACACAAGCTCGGCCCCGGAGCTCGTTCGAGCTGTTCGTATTCCTTGAAAGGGGAAACATGGACATATCGAGGAAGACTGATTATGCCCTTCGCATGCTTGCGATGCTTGCCGAGGAGCCGGAGCGGTTGCTTTCTGTTCGCACTGCTGCCGAAGAGGTCAATGTTCCGTATTCGTTTGCCCGTTCGATTCAGCACGGCTTGGTTCAGGCCGGCATTGTGGAGAGCCTGCGTGGTGTTCATGGCGGCATGCGCCTTAAGGTGAGCCCCGACGATGTCACGATCCGTCAGGTCGTAGAGGCCGTTCAAGGCCCCATGGTTATGAACGATTGCACCGCGCCCGATGGCGACTGTGCGCGCATGGGCACGTGCTGCTATCATCCTGTGGGCCGGAGCCCAGGCGCTGATGCGCGACTATCTCGATTCCGTTTCGCTCGGCGATATCGTCGCCCATCGCCAGTTTCCGGCTGTCGATCCCAAGTTCGCCGACCGCGATGCGTTTCCCGAGTACGCCGCTTGCGCGTATGCTTGCCGGGAGGAATAGCGCCGCATAAGGAGCATTGTCATGATTCAGGACCCCTTTCGTTCGATGATTCGTTCGGAAGGGGTCCTGCGTTATCGCGACCTTCCGTGGCGCCGCACGCGCGACCCGTATGTCATCTGGCTTTCCGAGGTCATGCTGCAGCAGACGCAGGTGCCGCGCGTGGAGACGCGCATGCCGGCGTGGCTCGATCGCTTTCCTACTGTCCAAGCGCTTGCTCAGGCCGCCCCTTCCGATGTCTTGGACGCGTGGCAGGGGATGGGCTACAATCGCCGCGCCCTGGCGCTTCACAGGGCTGCACAGTGCGTTGTGGAGGACTGGGATGGGGAGTTTCCGCGCGAGACGCACGATCTGGTCGCGCTGCCCGGCATTGGCCCGGCGACGGCGCAGGGCATCCGTTCGTTTGCATTCGATCTTCCAGGCGTGTATCTGGAGACCAACGTGCGCACGGTCTTTTTGCATCATTTCTTTCCCGATGTGCCGGCCGTTCCCGATCGCGAGCTGGTGCCGCTGATTCAAGCCGCCTGTCCGGCGGCCCCCGGTGCGGCGGCGGACGAAATTGCGCCCTTTGCCGCGCCTCAAGACGATGCCGACACGCCGCGCGCGTGGTATTACGCGTTGCTGGATTACGGCGCGTATCTTAAAAAGACGCTGCCCAATCCGTCCAGGCGATCGGCGGGCTATAGTCGTCAGTCCAAGTTTGAGGGCTCGCGTCGCCAAAAGCGCGCCCACATTGTGCGCATGCTGCTGGCGGCGCGCGATGGGCAGCCGGCAGGTATTACGGTTGATGAAGCTGTTACAGGCGTTAACGAGATGGAGACGGCAGCCGGCCGAGAGTCGGTCGAGCGCGAACTGGTCGCAAGCATCCTTGCCGATCTGGAGCGCGAGGGCTTTTGCCGCTCCGAGGGCGATCGTTGGTTGAGCGTGTAGCCCGCTCAAATCTGAAGAACAGGATTATAAGGTTTAAATTCTCGGCATGAGGGCATCCTAAAGACAGGGCCGCTCAAAGCTATGGGCGGCACGTGTTGAAGGGAAGTACACCTATGGATTTTGAGAACTCTCAGACCAAGAAGAACCTCGAGACTGCTTTTGCCGGTGAGTCCCAGGCACACACCAAGTATCGCTACTATGCATCCAAGGCCAAAAAGGACGGCTACGTTCAGATCTCGAATATCTTTGCCGAGACGGCGGGCAACGAGTCCGAGCATGCCAAGCTGTGGTTTAAGTATCTGCACGACGGCGCCGTTCCGGGCACTCTGGACAACCTGCGCGACGCCGCCGCGGGCGAGAACTACGAGTGGACCACGATGTATGACGAGTTTGCCAAGACCGCCGAGGAGGAGGCTTTGCCGAGATCGCCGAGAAGTTCCGCGGCGTCGCCGCTGTCGAGAAGGCCCACGAAGAGCGCTATAACAAGCTCGTCGAGCGCATTGAATCGGGCGAGGTGTTTGAGCGCGAGGGCGTAAAGGTGTGGAAGTGCTTGAACTGCGGGCACCTGCATGTTGGTGCCGAGGCGCCCGAGGTGTGCCCGGTGTGCAACCACCCGAAGGCGTACTTTGAGGAGCAGGTGGTGAACTACTAGCGCGTGGCGCTGGCCTCTGCGGAGCGCAGGGCGGGGGAAATACCTTTCCCTCTCGCTCACGGCTCCGCAGGGTCGCGCGAGGCAAAGGTATTTCCCCCGCCCTGCGCTCCGGCTTTGGGTCGTCGCGTGCTCGTTACTGAAAAGCTGATTAGAAGTTTGCGTGCCGCCCCTTTTGGGGCGGCACGTTTTTGTGTGGGGTCCCGGTCTTCACAATTTCCGTCAAGCTTTTGGTTAGGTTTTGGTCGGATGACGCAAGGGTGGAAGGGTAAAAGATCATTCGATAAAAAAGCTCAGAGAAAGTGCTGGTAGGGGAGTTGTTGAGGTTTTCGACAGCTTTTGTCAACAAGAAACTTTGCAGCTATTGCTGCAGATTGCGTTGCCGTGGCCTTGGCGGTGCGGGATGCTGGGCGTAAGCGTCGAATGCTCCGATTGAGGAGGCCAGCATGGATCTATTTCTTGAGACCCCGCAGCAACAAGCCGAGCGCATGTTGCGTCAGCAGCAACGGCTTATGGAGATGCAAATGCAAGGGGCGGCCGTCCAGCCTCCTGCGCAAAACGCCGCGCCCGCGGTATCGTCTGCGGGTGAGGTAGACCCAGGAGCCTATTCCGTACAGCAGGATTCATATGCGCAGGAGCTTGCGTTCGACAAACGTCGTGCGCGTCGCCGTCGCTGGGTCCAGCGCCTGCGTACGCTGGCGATGATCGTGCTGATCCCGTTGGGACTCGCGGCAATTTTCTTGGCCTCATATGCCTCACGTGCATTCTCAACGGCGCCTCGCCCAGTGAGGTGCTTGAACACTTGGCGGCTCTCGGCCAGCGTCTGGGCAATGTCATAACAACCGTTCGTGCCGGCTGGGAGAGTTAGCGTTTTAGTGCCTGGGGCCCAAAATCCATTTGCCCGATTGCCGTGGGGCGCCCGGCGCGCGTGGCGGGGTAAGATTGATCGCGGTTTTGATTGATGGTCGATGAGGTTTGTTGGGCGGAGTCTATGTCTGCTATTGATATCGTGTTTGTTGTGATCGCCTTGGTGGCGGTGGGGGTTGCCGTGGCTTGTGCCCTGCAGCTCAAGGGCCTTCGCGTCGAGCTGCAGGAGCGCGGCGATAGCGGGGCAGAGATGCTGGCTGCGCTCGAGCAGGCCAACAATGCGCTCGACACCCTGAACGTCGCTTTGGCCGAAACCCGCCGCACGGCAAATGCCATCGCGCAGCAGCAGACGACCGATGCGGCCGTAGAGCAGCAGCGCTACCTGACCATCGCGCGTGAGTTCTCGCAGGCCGGCGACCGTATGGATGACCTGCGCCACGAGACAGCCCAACAGCTTGGCGCCAACCGCGAGGGCATCGAGCACCGCCTGGACAAGGTGCGCGAGACGGTCGATGCCCAGCTGGGCGCCATCCGCAAGGACAACAACGTGCAGCTCGATCAGATGCGCGCGACGGTGGACGAGAAACTCTCCCGTACGCTCAACGATCGCCTGTCGGCATCGTTTAAGCAGGTGAGCGACCAGCTCGAGGCTGTGTACAAGGGTTTGGGCGACATGCAGTCAATCGCCACCGGCGTGGGCGACCTTAAGCGCGTACTGGGCAATGTAAAAGCGCGTGGCATTTTGGGCGAGGTGCAGCTGGGTGCAATCCTGGCGGACATCCTTACGCCCGACCAGTATCTGGAAAACGTCGCTACCAAGCCCGGCGCCTCGGAGCGCGTTGAGTTTGCCGTCAGGCTGCCGGTGGACGAGGGCGATCCCGTGCTGCTGCCGATCGACTCCAAATTCCCGGGCGACGCGTACGAGCATCTGCTCGACGCGCAAGAGTCGGGCGATGCTGAGGCTGTGGCCACCGCGCGCAAGACGCTCGATGCGATGGTGAAACGCGAGGCAAAGGACATCTGCGAAAAGTACCTGAGCGTGCCCGCGACGACAAATTTTGGCATCATGTTCGTGCCGTTTGAGGGTCTGTACGCCGAGGTCGTCAGCCGCCCCGGGCTTATCGAGACCCTGGGCCGCGACTATCACGTCAACGTTGCCGGCCCCAGCACCATGGCGGCCATCCTCAACAGCCTGCAGATGAGCTACCAGACGTTTAGGCTGCAAAAGCGCACCGACGACGTGCTGCGTGTGCTCTCTGCCGTCAAGGCCGAGCTGCCGCGCTATCAGGCGGCGCTGCGTCGTGCCCAGCAGCAGATCGAGACCGCGGGTAAAACGGTCGAGGGCATCATCACCACGCGCACCAACGTTATGGAGCGCAAGCTCAAGGATATCGACGGGCTGGAAGACGCGCGGGAGGCCGACGAGATTTTGGGCTTGGAGTCCGCAGGCTTGCTCGCAGACCAAAAAGACGAAGACTAGCTGCATCTGACGGCGGGGTGCCTGCACAAGCACGGCGCGGGCGCTTTTCGCATCGTGCTTGCCTGAAGTGCGCTTTAGTGTGCAACAATGGCGTTTCGCCCTATCAGACGCGAAAGGAAGCCCATGTCTCAGAGAAACACCAGTCCGCTCAAACGCTCCACCGTGCGCCGCACGCTACAGCGTTTTTGGGACGTCACGCGCACACAGCCGCTGATCGTCTTTCTCTCGGTGTTCTCGTCGGCGGGCTACATCTTTTTGCTCACGTTTGCCAACACCTACGTGATGGCCCTTATCGTTGACCGCGTTCAAGCCGGCCCCGTGGCGGGTGACCAGGTGTTTGAGGTCTTTGGCCCCTACATTCTGGCACTCGTGCTCGTTAACCTAGTGGGCCAGATCCTCTCCAAGCTGCAGGACTACACCGTCTACAAGCTCGAGATTGCGGGTAACTATCACTTGGCGCGCCTGTGCTTTGACACGCTCTCCAATCAATCCATGACATTCCACACCAGTCGCTTTGGCGGATCGCTTGTGAGCCAGACGAGCCGTTTTATGAGCGGCTACACGGGCTTGGTCGACGTGACGGTGTATTCGCTCATTCCCACCATCACCTCGGTTGTCTGCACGGTAGCGGCGCTCGCTCCGGTGGTGCCGACGTTTACCGTGATCCTGGTGGGCATCATGGTCGTCTACATCGCGTTTGTCTGGCTTATGTACAAGCGCATCATGCCGCTTTCGGCCGCGACGTCCGCCGCGCAGAACAAGCTGTCGGGCGTGCTGTCCGACGCGGTCACGAATATCCTGGCCGTCAAGACCTGTGGGCGCGAGGACTTTGAGCGCGATCTGTTCGATACCGCCGACCGCGCCGCGCGCGATGCCGAGATGGTTTCGATGCACGCCATGATGCAGCGCAACTTACGACCTCGGGCCTTATCGTCATCACCATGGCCGTGGTGAGCGTGTTCGTCGCGGGCGGCAACGCGTGGTTTGGCATCTCTGTCGGTGCGCTCGTCATGATCTTTACCTATACGTACAACCTCACCATGCGTCTGAACTACGTAAGCTCCATGATGCAGCGCATCAACCGCGCGCTGGGCGACGCCGCCGAGATGACGCGCGTGCTGGACGAGCCGCGTCTGGTGGCAGACGACGAGAACGCCCCCGAGCTCAAGGTGGGCGAGGGTGCGATTGATTTTGAGCACCTGAGCTTTGCATACCGTGATGCCGCGGCAGGCGAGAGCGTGTTCGACGACCTGACGCTCCATGTGGCAGCGGGCCAGCGCGTGGGCCTGGTGGGTAAATCGGGCTCGGGCAAGACGACGCTCACCAAGCTGTTGCTGCGCCTGGACGACGTACAGGGCGGCCGCGTGCTCGTGGACGGCCAGGACGTCTCGCGCTGTACGCAGCAGAGTCTGCGCCGCCAGGTTGCCTACGTGCCGCAGGAGGCGTTGCTGTTCCATCGCTCCATTCGCGAGAATATCGCCTACGGACGCCCCGACGCCACCGACGAGCAGATCCGCGAGGCCGCGCGCCTGGCAAATGCGACCGAGTTTATCGACCGCCTACCAAACGGCTTTGACACCATGGTGGGCGAGCGTGGCGTCAAGCTTTCGGGCGGCCAACGTCAGCGCGTGGCCATCGCCCGCGCTATCCTGACCGACGCGCCGATCCTGGTGCTCGACGAGGCGACGTCTGCCCTCGACAGCGAGTCCGAGGCGCTGGTGCAGGAGGCGCTCGAGAACCTGATGCGCGGTCGCACCTCCATTGTGGTGGCGCATCGCCTGTCCACCGTGGCAGCGCTCGATCGCATCGTGGTGCTGGCGGACGGCGAGATTGTCGAGGACGGTACGCATGCGCAGCTTGTCGAGGCGGGCGGCGAGTATGCGAGCCTGTGGGGCCGCCAGACCGGCGCATTTTTGGAGGCTTAAGGCCCCCGTACGTGGGACAATCGTTTCCGTGAAGTTATGTTTCTGCCGAGCCGAGGAGTTGTTATGCCACGCGAGACCAATGCCGCCAAACGCGAGCGCGCCGTTGAGGTGTGCGAGCGCCTCAACCGTCGCTATGGCCCGGTCGAGTGTTTTTTGGATCACGAGAATCCCTTTAGGCTGCTCATCGCGGTGCTGCTCTCGGCGCAGACGACCGACGCGCAGGTCAACAAGGTGACGCCGAAGCTGTTTGCCCAGTGGCCCACGCCCGAGGCCATGGCGGGGGCGAGCGTGGCCGATGTGCCGATACCATTAAGTCGCTCGGCTTTTATAAGAGCAAGGCCAAGCACGCCGTGGAGGCCGCGCAGATGATCGTTGCCGATTACGGTGGCGAGGTGCCGGCCGACATGAAGGAGCTCGTCAAGCTGCCGGGTGTTGGCCGCAAAACGGCGAACATCGTGCTCAACGTGGGGTTTGGCATTGTCGAGGGCATCGCGGTCGATACGCACGTCAACCGCATCGCGCACCGCCTGATGCTGAGCCCCAAGACGCATGCCAAGGAGCCGCTCAAGACCGAGCAAGATCTGCTCAAGATTTTGCCGCACGAGTATTGGGAGTCGGTCAACCACCAGTGGATTACCTTTGGCCGCGAGATCTGCGATGCCCGCAAGCCTAAGTGCGACGAGTGCCCGCTGGCAGACCTTTGCCCCAGCGTGCGCGTTTTGGGGTAGCTGTTTGGCGTGCGCTGGCGTGTCCATCTCATGCGCTACCATGACAATCAAGACTTTTGACGAACGACCCGCCGAGCTTGCCCCGGCGGGCTTTTGGCGTTGCAATGCCGGAGGAACAGCATGCTCATTCACCGTATAGCCGCGCAGCTCTACACTGCCGAGGCCTTGCAGACCGTCGAGGCCGGACTCGATGCCGGCGAGGACGTGACGCTGGCCGTGTCGCAGTCGGGCCGTACGCTTATGGCGGCCGCCCAGTTTGCGCGCCGTCCGCGACCGACGGTCTACATTGTGAGCGGCGAGGACGCGGCCGATCGCGCCGCGCGCAGCCTTGCCGCCTACGTGGGCTTGGCGCATGTGTGCCGCTTTCCCGAGCGCAAGGACTATCCGTGGCGCGAGCAGGCGCCCGACGACGCCGTGGTGGCGCAGCGCTGCGAGGCTCTGGGGCGCATCGTGCGCGGGGACAACTGCATCATGGTTGCCTCGGCCCGTGCGCTGCTGCGCTGCGTGCCGCCGGTCGAGAGTCGCTATTGGGAGTCCACCACTTTTGCGGTGGGCGAGGAGATTCCTTTTGACGAGGTGCCGCAGCGCCTGGTGGGCATGGGCTACACCAATGCCGGCGCCGCCGACGCGCCCGGTCTGTTCCGCGTGCACGGCGACACCGTCGAGGTGTTCCCCGCACAGGAAAAGGCGCCCGTACGCATCGAGTTCTTTGGCGACGAGATTGACCGCATCCGCCGCATGGTGAGCTCCACGGGCCAAACCATCGGCAACGAGGACAGTATCGAGATCTTCCCCTGCCGTGAGCTGGCGCTTACCGATGAGGCGGTCCACAACATGCACGTGGCGCTCTACCGCGCCAGCCAGGACGATAGCAAGCTGGCGGCGCTGCTCGAGATGGTGGATGCGCGCATCGTCACGCCCGAGCTCGACCGCTTTTTGCCGGTGATGTACGGCCAGACCGTGAGCCCGTTGGCACACGTGAGTGGCAAGGCGCTTGTGGTTTTGTCCGAGCCGCGCTCGCTGTTCGACGACTGCCTGCGTGCCTACGAGGATATCGAGGCCCGTGCCGGCGAGGCGGGGATTGACCGCCTGGACGGTCTGTACGTGCGCGCTCAACAGCTCGATTTTGGTGCCCAGCAGCGCCTGAACTACGTAAGCCTCATTCGTGCCGGCGGCGCGGTGACGGCCGAGCTCAAGATTGAGCAGCCTGCCATCGCAGGCTCGGACAACCGTTTTATGACGCGCATCCAGGAGGTCGTGGGCAAGCGCTATGCCTGCGTGTTTGCCATTCCCGATCGCGGCGCGCGTGAGTCGATGGAGCTCACCTTTGGCGACGAGGGCATTACCTTTGAGGAATCGCTGACCGCGGCGCCCGAAAATGCCGGCGCCATCGGCGAGCGCGTACGCGTGGCAACGGCGGATTCTGCCGATCGCGCTGCCCGCCAGGAAGCCCATGCTGCAATTCGCGAGCGTAAGGCCGACGCACTCAACGCCCGCTCGCTCGAGGCGGGCGCGGCCCAGGCTGCCGCCGGTGCCGCCGTGCCCACCATCTCGCGCGGGCGCGTGACCTTTGTCGATGCCGCCCTGCCGCAGGGCGTGGTGGTGCCCGATGCCAACCTGGCCGTGTTCTCGATCGCCGACCTCAACGCCCGTATGGATGCCAACCGCGCGCGCAGCCGCCGCAAGGTGGACATTACGCAGATCACCTTCCGTTTAAGCCGGGCGACTACGTGGTGCACGCCACTCACGGCATCGCACTCTTTAGCGAGATTGCGCGCCAGGAAGTGGGCGGCAAGGAGCGCGACTACTTTTTGCTGGAATATGCCGACGGCGACAAGCTCTACGTGCCGCTCGAGCAGGTCGACCGCATCACACGCTATGTTGGCCCCGACGGCGATAAGCCGCGCCTGACCAGGCTCAACACCGCCGACTGGACGCGTGCCACGAACAAGGCGCGCAAGAACGCCAAAAAGCTGGCGTTTGACCTGGTCGACCTGTATACGCGCCGCTCGTCGATTACCGGTATCGCCTGCCCGCCCGACACGCCCGAGCAGATCGAGATGGAGGAGAGCTTTCCTTACGACGAGACACGCGACCAGCTGGAGGCCATCGCCGACATTAAGGCCGATATGGAGCGCCCAAGCCCATGGACCGCCTGCTGTGCGGCGACGTGGGCTTTGGCAAGACCGAGGTCGCCCTGCGCGCGGCGTTTAAGTGCGTGGACTCCGGCCGCCAGGTCATGGTGCTCTGCCCCACGACCATTCTGGCTCAGCAGCACTACGAGACGTTCTTTGAGCGCTTTGCCCCGTTTGGCCTCGAGGTGAGGTGCTCAGCCGTTTTCGCACGCCGGCGCAGCAAAAGCGTGCGCTCAAGGCGTTTGCCGAGGCACAATCGACGTGCTCATCGGCACGCATCGTCTGCTTTCGGCCGATGTGAACCCCAAGAACCTGGGCCTGGTGATCATCGACGAGGAACAGCGCTTTGGCGTGCAGCACAAGGAACAGCTCAAGAACCTGCGCGAGCAGATTGACGTGCTCACGCTTTCGGCAACGCCGATTCCGCGAACCATGCAGATGGCCACGAGTGGCGTGCGCGACATGAGCCTGATCACCACGCCACCGACTGGGCGTCGTCCCGTGATCGTGCACGTGGGGGAGTACGACCCCGATGTGGTAAGCGCGGCGATTCGCCTGGAGGTGGGTCGCGGCGGCCAGGTGTACTACGTGTCCAACCGCGTCAAGACCATCGACGACGCGTGGCGCGCGTGCACGAGGCCGCGCCCGAGGCGCGCGTGGGTGTGGCGCACGGCAAGATGAGTCCGCGCGAGGTCGAGGACGTGATGATCGAGTTCGCGACCAAAAAGATCGACGTGCTCATCGCCACGACCATCGTGGAGAGCGGTATCGACAACGCGACCGCCAACACGCTGATCATCGAGGACTCGCAGCGCCTGGGCCTGGCGCAGCTCTACCAGCTCAAGGGTCGTGTGGGTCGCTCTGCCACGCAGGCCTACGCGTACTTTATGTTCCCGGGCGAGCTGCCACTCACCGAGGAGGCGACGGCGCGCCTGACCGCACTTTCCGAGTTCCAGGACCTGGGCAGCGGCATGCGCATCGCTATGCGCGACCTGGAGATTCGCGGCGCCGGCTCGCTTATGGGCGCCGAGCAGCACGGCAACCTGTCGAGCGTGGGCTTTGACCTGTTTACGCAGATGCTGGGCCAGGCGGTGGCCGAGGCGCGCGGCGATGACGACGCCGGCGTGGAGGCGGCGAGCGTGGGCATTAACCTGCCGGCCGACTACTTCTTGTCCGAGGAGTACCTGCCGGCGGTGGATCAGCGCGTGCTCGTGTACCGCAGGCTCGCAGCGGCCGAGGACCTGGAGAGCATCGATGAGGTGCAGGAAGAGACCGAGGCCGCGCATGGCGAGCTGCCGTTGGCAGGACTCAACCTGTTCAATCGCGCACGAATCCGCATTCGCGGCGAGCGCCTGGGGCTCGAGAGCGTTACGCTCAGCGGCGGTCGCATCACGTTTTTGGGCATCGACGTGCCCAAGAAGGTGGCCTTTGAGCTAAAGACCCGCTATGCGCGGTGAACTTCCCCAAGAGCCGCAAACTGTCGGTGCCCTACAAGGCGGGCGCCGGCGCGGGCAGCGGCCTGGGTCGCGGTCTCGACGCCAACGACGGTACCGGCCCCGTGGCCGCGGCACTCATGCTGTTGCAGCAGTTGGGTGCGAGCGACGACGACTAACGGGTCGACGCTGCAAACGCCCCATTTGGGCACTCTGGTTCCATCGAAAGGAAAGCATGTTCGGATACATCTATAAGAAAGATGTCGCCATGATCGCGGTTGTCCTGTGTCTTTGTCTGGGCGTGGGCAGTTTCTTCGACTATCAGATTTCGAGCGCGCTGTTCAACATCGGCAGCATGTACGGTCGCTTTGTCGAGGCGGCCGGCGAGCTGCCGTTCGAGCTGACGGCGAGCATCGCGGGCGTATGCTCGTGCGCTCGGCACGCCCCGATTCCAGGGGGAGCAAATGGCTCGCTGCGCTGGGCGTTTTGATCAACGTGGGTCTGGTCGGCTATGAGATTATCGGATCGCTGCGCGTCGGCGGCAAGCTCATCGCGTTTCAGCTGGTGCTGACGTTTGTGCTGGTCATTGCGGTTAACGTTATTGCCTATCGCCTCACGCGCACGACCGAGCCCGACGAGCTCACGCGCTGGGCGTTGATGGTACTTGCCGTGTGGGTCGTTCAGGCCATTATCCTCAACGTGATCGTCAAGCCGCTGTGGTCGCGTCCGCGCATGCGCGTGATCGAGGTGACGCAGGGGCTCGAGTTTCAGCCGTGGTGGGTGATCGGCAATCCCGACAAGTGGACCTATATCGCCGCCGGCGTGATCAAGGACGGGTTCAAGTCGTTTGCGAGCGGACACACGGCGCATGCGGCGATCGGCCTTATGCTCGCCGGGCTTCCCGCGGCAGCCTTTAAGGAAAAACCTTCGCGTCGCCGCGTGATCTTTTGGGCGGCGGCTGTGGTCGCGGCGCTCGTCGCGCTTGGCCGCATCGTGATCGGCGCGCACTTTTTGAGTGATGTGAGCTGCGGCTTTGCCTGGTGCTGGCGCTTGAGTGCCTTGCCGCGCGCATTGCCTATCCCAACGGCGTACAATAGCTCCGTTTGAATCATCGGGCCCGTGCCCGGCTAGAGAGGATTGCCATGCTCGCGTTTAACAACGACTATTCCCACGGCGCACATCCGGCAGTGCTGCAGGCGCTTGTCGACACCAATATGGAGCCGCAGCCCGGCTACGGTACCGATGCACACACCGAGCGTGCCAAGCAGCTTATCCGCGAGGCCTGTCAGGCCCCCGATGCTGACGTGTTTTTTCTGGTGGGCGGCACGCAGGCCAACGCGACGGTGATCGACATGCTGCTTGCGCCCTACGAGGGCGTCGTTGCTGCCGAGACCGGCCACGTCGCTTGCCACGAGGCGGGCGCCATCGAGTTTGGCGGTCACAAGGTGCTCACCATCCCCGGCTACGAGGGCAAGATACACGCCGAGGACCTCGAGAACTATATCCAGGTGTTCTACGAAAACGAGAGCTACGAGCACACGGTGTTCCCGGGCGCTGTGTACGTGAGCCTATCGACCGAGTACGGCACGCTGTACTCCAAGGCCGAGCTCGCGGCGATTCACGCGGTGTGCCAGAAGCGCGAGATTCCGCTGTTTGTGGATGGCGCCCGCCTGGCCTATGCGCTGGCGGCCGATGAGTGCGACATTACCCTGCCCGAGCTGGCGCAGCTGTGTGACGTGTTCTACATCGGCGGCACCAAGTGCGGCGCGCTTTGCGGCGAGGCCGTGGTGTTTTGCGGCATGCGCGCTCCGGCGCATCCCATTCCGCGCATTAAGCAGCACGGTGCGTTGCTGGCCAAGGGTCGCCTGACGGGCGTGCAGTTTGAGGCGCTCTTTACCGATGGCCTGTATTTTGAGATTGGTCGCCAGGCGATTGAGACCGCTCAGGCGCTTCGTCGCGTGCTGCACGAGCGCGGCTACCAGTTCTTCTTGGAGACGCCGACCAACCAGCAGTTCGTGATTCTGCCCAACGAGGACATGGCCCGCATTCGCGAGCATGCCTCGATTGAGTACTGGGAAAAGTACGACGAGACCCACACGGTGGTGCGCTTTTGCACCAGCTGGGCCACGACGCAGGAGGACATCGACGCGCTGGCGGCTGTCCTGTAGCCTGACGTAATGACAAGGGGCCGCCCTGCGCCTGGGCTTGGCGCAGGGCGGTCTTTGCTTTTGGGGAGAAGGGTTGTATGACCGAGATGTCCGAGCCGACGATTCGCCTGGCGACGCCCGAAGACGCGCCGGCGTTGCTTGCCATCTATGAGCCGTATGTGCGCCAGACGGCGATTACCTGCGAATATGAGGTGCCGAGCGTTGAGGAGTTCGCCGGGCGCATCGAGCGCACGCTCAAGCGCTATCCGTATTTGGTGATGGAGCTGGGTGGGCGTCCGGTAGGCTATGCTATGTGAGTCCGCTCAACAGCCGCGAGGCATACGACTGGTCGGTCGAGACGTCGATCTACCTGGCGCGCGACGTGCGCCACGGCGGGCTGGGCCGCAAGCTGCACGATGCGCTCAAGCAATGCCTGATCGCGATGGGCATCACCAACATGTGCGCGCTCATCGCCGTGCCGCACGACAAGGACGACGAGTACCTGACGCACAACAGTCAGGATTTCCATGCCCATATGGGGTATCGCCTGGTCGGCGCTTTTGACCGCTGCGCCCAAAAGTTCGGCCGCTGGTACGACATGTGCTGGATGGAGCTGGTCCTAGCCGAGCGCACGCCCAACCAACCCAAGCCAACCTGGTTCCCCGACCTCCTTGCCTAAAACCACCACAAAGGTGCCTGTCCCCATTGTGGTGGTTTTCGATTGGTTAGCCGATGGGCTCGGTGTATTTGGCGCGGTCGGTTCGTTGGATGCGCTTGGAGACGTGGAGCGGGCGGCCGTCGGTGTCGTAGACGTAGTCGGTGATTAGGATCAGCGCCTGCCCGCGCTCAACGTTGAGCAAAAACGCCTCGTTTTGCGAGGCATAGCACACCTCAAAGGTCTTATGCCCCTGTGCCGGTGCGCGATGGAACTCCTGTCGCAGCGTGGCGTAGAGCGAACCGTTGATATCGCGATCGATGAGTGCCTCGAAGCTTGGCGGCAGATAAGTGGTCTCCAGGCACAGCGGCGCATCGTCCAGATAACGCAGACGGACAAGTTTGACGAGCTTGCTGCCCACGGCGGCGTCAAAGAACTTTGCTATGCTGCCGGCCGCCTTGGCAAGGCCCGAATCCACGGTGCGCGTGGTGGGCTTCATGCCCTGGCCTTCGACCTGCTTGGTATAGCTCGAAAACACTAGGTTGTTCTCGTGGAGTGCCGGCGTGTCGGCCACAAAGGCGCCACGTCCGCGCTCGGTGCGCACCAGGCCCTCATCAACGAGTACCTTAAGGGCATGGCGCACGGTGCTGCGCGACAGCCCCGATTCGTCCATGAGTTCCATCTCGGATGGCAGCTTGTCTCCGCGTGCGTAGGCGCCGGCGGCGATGCGGTCGCGCAACATGCCCGCCAAGCGCTCGTACTGGCTCAGTTTCTTTTTAGATGAAGCGTTCATGCGATCAACCTGTATCTAACTTGTATGCGAGTCTAATCAAGCATGTATTCAATACAACAATAAAACCGCTGGTAGCTAGTTATCGAAAACCGCATCAGCAAAATTTCTAAGACAAATATAGCATACAACTAGTCGACATAGCCAAAACATGTATGTAACTTGTATGCCATCGAGAGCATCAAACGAGAAGAAAGGCTGATGCACGATGACTACTCAGGAACAGGTTAAGGACGTCGTCTCCCAGGTTTTGGCTGACAAGGCTGACAAGGGCGGCATCAAGCGCGTCGTGTGGATTGGCGCCGGCGGATCCAACGGCGGTAACTATCCTGCCCAGTACTTTATGGAGCACGAGGCCACACAGGTCGTGAGCTCCAGCTACACCAGCAACGAGTTCGTGCACGCAACCCCTGCCTATGTCAACGAGAACACTCTGGCCGTCGTCGTGTCCATGCGCGGCACCAAGGAGACCATCGTCGCCGCCCAGGTCGCCAAGGACCACGGCGCCAGCACCATCGCCATCTATGTTGACGAGTCCGGCCTCACCGAGGTCTGCGACTACAAGATCCAGTATGACAGCCTGGCCGTCGACGAGTCCTGCATGGGCCGCACCAACTCCGCCGTCGTGACCATGATCGCCATGGAGCTTACGCAGCAGACCGAGGCTATGCCGAGTACGAGACCGCCATGGCCGCCTTCGACTTGGTCGACCCTATCTATCGCAAGGCCGTCGAGTACACTCGTCCGCTCGCTGCCAAGTGGGCCGATCAGAACGCCGACAAGCCCTGCATCAACGTCATGGCTCAGGGCCCGCTCTTTGGTGCCGCCTACGTCTTTAGCATCTGCAACGTGCAGGAGATGCTGCAGATCGACTCCTGCACCATCAACACCTGCGACTTCTTCCACGGCCCCTTCGAGATTCTGGACAAGCGCACCTCGCTGTTCCAGCTCATCAGCGTCGGCCGCAGCCGCTGCAACGACGAGCGCGGCATCCGCTTCGTCAACCAGTACGGTGGCGAGCGCGTCTATCAGCTCGACGCCAAGGAGCTCGGCCTCAACGACATCAAGGATAGCGTGAGCGAGTACTTCAACCACCTGATCTTTGCGCCGATCCTTAACAACGTGTACATGCGCGCGCTCTCTGCCGTCACCCACAAGGACTACATGACGCGTCGCTACATGTGGAAGCTGGATTACTAGGGGATATTGGTTCCGCCGTTCTACCGAACGGCGGACCGGCCGACGCTGCGCACCCGGCATTTGGCCAATCTGCCGTTCAATTTCAAAGGCGCGACCAGAAGGTCAGCGCCTTTTCATTTCACGGCACCTTGGCTCAAATGACGGGCGCTCGCTGACATTGCCAAAACGTCGGCGTTGCCGTGGTTGGCACTTGGGGACGTTTCTTTTGTGCTGGCACTTGGGGACACTCCTGGGAATCATTTCCTCGTTCGCCGATTTGTGTCTTGAAAAATGTATATAACGACTATAACGTAGTGTGAAACATATTGGAAACAATACCGAGGAGGCTGCGTTGAAGAAAAGCAATCTGGGCTATGTGCTGGTGCTGGTCGCCGCGCTTATGTGGGGCAGCATCGGAATCTTTGTAAACGGCATCTCGGCCATGGGCGTCTCGTCCCAGAGCATGGCTGCCTTTCGCTTGTTGGTCGGAGCGCTTATCTTGACGCCGGTCCTGATGTTTATGGGCTGCCGTCCGGGTGAGGGGTCTACCGTGGCTCAGGGTCCGCTGGCCCTGTTCAAGGCAAGCCCTAAAGAGCTTGTTCCCTGCGCGCTTGTCGGTATCGTCGGTTTGGCCGCCGCCAACACCTGCTATTACGAGTGCATGGGCGAGGTGGGCATGTCCACGGCCTCGGTGCTGCTCTACACCTCGCCGGTGTTTGGCGTCATGCTCGGTCGCGTGCTTTATCGCGAGGACGTGACCCCCAACAAGCTCGTTGCCATTGTCTTCAACATCGTTGGCTGCGTGCTTGCAGTGACCAATGGCGACCTTTCCGGTTTTCATTTTTCGGTTTGGGGCGTCACGTCGGGCGTGATTGCGGGCCTTTGCGGTGCGTCGCTCGCGGTGTTTAGCCGGATAGCAACTAAGACGGTCCACCCGCTGGCTGTCACGTTTTGGGGCTTTGTTTTTGGCGGTGCGGTTATGGCAGCTATCGCGGCTCCGTGGCCGGATGTCGCCGCGGCGATGTCGCCACAGCTGCTGCTGCTGTTCCTTGGCTTTGGACTCATCCCCACAGCCGTGGCTTACATCTTATATATGCAGGGTCTGTCCATGGGGCTCGAGACATCGAAAGTTCCCGTCGTAATGTCTTTCGAGACGGTCGTCACCGTACTGGTGGGCATTGGTGTCTATGCCGAGCCCGCCGGCGCGATCAAGGTTCTGGGCATTGTGCTGGTGCTCGCGTCCATCCTGATCATGAATACCGACTTCTCCAAGCTGCGCAACAGCGTGTTTGTCGGTCATGTCGTTGAGAGCATGACCTTTAAGCCCAACGCGTGGTGGACGGAGAAATCGCAGGACATGGATCTGTTTAAGGAACGCACTGGCATCGCGCTGGAGCCCACCGTGCAGGAAAGCCCCTGGTACTTCGTGCGATAGGGGATTGGCGAGGCGTCTGATCGGGCGTCGCCAAGGCAGCGCCGACCTACCCTGCACCAACGTTTCGATCGCGTTAAACCCGTCAACGGTCGATTTTCACCCGCGAACGGTCTTTATACTAATTAGCAATATAAGCAACGTATAAGACGTTATAATGACCATAACGAAAAGGAGGAGGCAAGATGAATCAGATCATTCTCGCATCTCATGGCGGCCTGGCCGCAGGCGCCAAAGACACGCTCGAGATGGTTCTCGGCGACGTGTCGAACGTCCACGTCGTGTCGCTTGCTCGTGACGACAAGGAGCCCATCACCAATAAGGTGGACGCCATGATCGCCACGTTCAACGCGGACGACACCGTCTATGTGCTGACCGATATGCTCGGCAGCTCGGTCAACAACAACATGGTCGAGCTTTCCAAGAACGGCACGAAGTTCACGGTTGTCAGCGGTTTCAACATCCCGCTGGCGCTCACGCTCGCTATGAGCCCCGTTCCCGTCAAGCGCCGAGCTCGCAGCCTCATCAACGAGGCCCGCACCGGTCTGACCAACCCCAACGCACCGGTCGAGGCTGCCGCGGCTCCCGCCAAGAAGGCCAAGGCGTCCCGTCACAGCTCCGGTCCCGCCAAGATCGTCCTCGCACGTCTTGACTACCGTCTGCTGCACGGCCAGGTCGTCTTTACCTGGACCACCAAGGTTCAGGCCGAGCGCATCATCGTCGTCGACAACGCTGCCGCCAACGATGACATCAAGAAGGGCGCTCTTAAGCTGGCCAAGCCTCAGGGCGTGCGCCTGAACGTCTTCACCGTCGAGCGTGCCCTCGCCAAGATGGACAAGCTCAACACCCTCGGCGACGCGTCATGTTCGTCTTTGGCAACACTGCGAGATGCTGCAGTTCTGCCAGGGCTACAAGCTCGACGCCATCAACCTGGGCGCCACCGCCAACCACGACGGTGCCGATCAGGTCGGCGGCAAGGACAGCTCCGTCTTCCTCGACGCCACCCAGAAGGCCGACGTCAACCAGCTGCTCGACATGGGCATTAAGCTCTACGTCCAGCAGACCCCTACGTATCAGAGCGTCGACATCGACGCCAAGCTGTAATCAACCAGGCTTTTGCCTGACTGAAAGGAGAAGGGTATGAATACGTTCATCAGTGCGGTGCTCGTCGGCCTCGTCGGCGTGTTCTGCATGTGGGACTCCCGCCTGCTCGGTCGTCTTAACTTCGAGCAGCCCCTCGTTGGCGCTACGCTCGTCGGTCTGCTGCTGGGCGATGTGCCACCGGCCTTGCCGTCGGTGCCGCCGTCGAGCTCGTGTCCATGGGCCTGGTGCAGGTCGGCGCCGCCGTTCCGCCCGATATGGTCCTGGGCGGCATCGTGGCCGCTGCCTTTGCGTGCCTGACCGATGCTTCCGCCGAGACCGCCATGACGATCGCCATCCCGGTCGCCGTCCTGGGTCAGCTCCTCGGCATCGTGTTCCGTTCCATCATCGCCGCCCTCACCCATGTGGCAGATAGCGCGATCGATAACGGAAAGTTCAAGACCGCCTACCGTATGCACATCTGCGCCGGCTCCGGTCTGTACGCCGTCATGTACTTCCTGCCGATCTTCCTCGCCGTCTTTGTTGGCACCGACCTGGTTCAGGCCATCGTCAACATGGTTCCCGAGTGGCTGTCCACTGTCTTAACGTTTCGACCAAGATCATGACCGCCTACGGCTTGGCCCTGCTGCTCACCATGATGATCAAGAAGGGTATGACTCCGTTCCTGTTCATCGGTTTCCTGCTCGCCGCTTACCTCAACCTGTCCGTCATCGCGGTCGCTCTGATCGGTGTGTGCCTGGCTGTCGTCTTCATGGGCTTCAAGTTCAACGGTTCCCATGCAGCCGCCGGTGTCGATTCCGACTACGATCCGCTCGAAGACGACGAAGACTAAGGAGGAACACACTATGGCAACCGCAACCAAGGACGTGTCCCTGAACAAGAAGGTCAGCCAGTTCTTCTGGCGCTCCTGGGCCATCCAGGCCTCTTGGAACTACGAGCGTCAGATGAACATGGGCTTCCTCTACGGCATGGTTCCCACGCTCGATCGCCTCTATCCGGATGAGTCCGACCCCAAGCAGCTCGCTGCTAAGAAAGAGGCTTACCACCGTCACATGGCGTTCTACAACTGCACCCCGCAGACGAGCGCTTTCATCCTGGGCCTCGCTGCTCCATGGAGGAGGAGTACGCCAAGGATCCCGAGAACTTCGATCCCGATTCGATCAACGCGGTCAAGACCTCCCTCATGGGTCCGCTTTCCGGCATCGGTGACTCCTTCTTCCAGGGCACCATCCGCGTTATCGCCTTTGGCCTGGGCGTTCAGCTGGCTCAGCAGGCTCCATCATGGGCCCGATCCTGGCCATGCTCATCTCCATCGTCCCCTCTGTGCTGATCACTTGGTTCGCAGCCAAGATGGGCTATCAGGGTGGCCACGAGTACCTGAGCAAGCTTCAGGGCGGCGACCTCATGGAGAAGCTCATGTATGTCTGCGGCATCGTGGGTCTATGTCCGTGGGCGGCATGATCGCTACGCTGATCGGCGCTACTACCCCGCTGCAGTTCGCTGAGGGTACCGTCTGATCCAGG
>ENA-OQEN01000071-OQEN01000071.1-human-gut-metagenome-genome-assembly--contig:-NODE-71-length-37737-cov-3.026057_pt1 | contig 37737 bp, 50 predicted proteins | sample MGYA00242791_ERZ504627 | MGnify/ENA primary metagenome ERZ504627 (study PRJEB26092, sample SAMD00036316) | human gut metagenome | host: Homo sapiens | study: EMG produced TPA metagenomics assembly of... | reverse complement strand
AAACGCTCGCGCGCGGCGGCGCGGGGAAGTGTGATACGCTGATCGCCGTAACTGGCAAGGATGAGGATAACCTGATCGCCTGCGAGCTTGCAAAGCAGCAGTTTAACGTTCCGCAGACGGTGGCGCGGGTCAATAACCCCAAGAATATGGATATCATGAAGAAGCTCGGCGTGGATATCACGATGTCCCCCACCCGGATTATCGCTGGGATGATTGAACATGAGGTGGAGGGCGCGGCGGTGCGCTTGGTGGCGGATATCAACAACAGTGATGCGAGCATCAATGAATATAAGCTGCCGGAGCATTGGTCCCGTTCGGGCGCGACCGTTCAATCCCTGAATCTGCCGGAGGATTGCGTTTTAATTTATCTGATGCGGGATTCTTTGATTACGATTCCGCGCGGCAACACGGCGCTGATGGAGGGGGATGAGATTGTTGCCCTCACAGTGGGGAATACGGCGAAAACGTTGAAAAAGATATTTGAATTATAAAAAACAGTAGGGGCGAACTGTGTTCGCCCGCTTTTGCCTCTTGTATAAACACATATAATCCATCAAGCTATTTTACCTAGCCTGCGGGCGAACGCAGTTCGCCTCTACGTCGTAATCAAAAACAGAAGATCTCAAAAGAAGAGGGGGCGCACATGGTGCGCCTCCCTTTTTGGTCTGTTGAACTGGTTTTCCGATTATTGCTTTCAGGGAAAGGCAGGCGAACACAGTTCGCCCCTATGGGGAAGGGGAGAGAGGTATTCATTATATGTAAATAAATGTTATTTTTACAGGCTGATTTTTTGGTGCGATTTATAGGGAATGTCAAAATTAAAAATCATCTATCAAATTTGGGAATTATGTTATATTTACAGGCCCAAAAAATTTTTTCATATCATTACACAAACTATTTACTTTTCATAGGGATTATGATATTATTGTGATGTAATTTATGAGAAAACGTTCCATTCCGTCGTATTTTGGTTGTATTATGGAAGGAGGAGAAAAGAAAGGATTCCTTTGGGTCGAATAAATATTGGGTGAATATCCTTATATTTACGGAAAGAGAAATAAATTAGGGTAAAATCGAAACTTTCTATCAGAAAAAGGGGGTTAATCAAGTGACAAGATACGAACGTGATATTATGACAGATAACAATATTGCTCCAGACCTTATGGAACAAATCGGTAAATATTTAAAACAAAAACGTCGTGCGTCTACCTTACCTAGGAAACAGACGAATGTGATGTCGAAAGAATTATTAGATGATATTATGTCGTTTGTTGATGAGAATCCAAATGCGACGATGGATGATATCGTTAATGATTTTGGCACACCTGAGGAATATGAGAATCAACTTTATGAAAACGAATCTGATCATGAAGTAGAGAAAATAAAGCAACGTATAAAATTTCGGAAAATCATTTTAATTGCGGCAATTCTTATGGTTACAATTATTGGAATAGTTTACGCGAGTGCCTTTGTAATTCAAAATAAGGACGCTCCAGGAACATATGAAGAGATAAAGCAAGATGAGAGTGTGTCCTATGCTAATATTGAGGGGGTTGAATGATTATGAAAAAGAAATTTTTATCTTTGTTTTTCTGCTTTATAATGTTGGTAAGTTTTTGTGCAACGGCTTTTGCTACTAATGATACAATTGTAAATAATACTCAGGATATTCAATATTTCGAAGATGGGAGTAGTCTTGAAGTAATTCTTAGAGAAGATAATATATTAACTCGGGGAACAGTTTTTTACAAATCAGGAGGAAAGACGCTAATATTTCGTGATAATAATGGAGACAAAATGTGGGAAGTAAATTTTAATGTTACTTTTAAAGTTAACCAGGGTGTAAGCGCAACATGCACAGAAGCTTATTTTACTGCTCCTACGATTTATGATAGTACTTGGAAGTACATTACTAATTCGACGAGCAAAAACGGCAATAAAGCTTCGGGTAATATAACTATGAAAAAGTATTTTATGGGTCTTCCTATAAGGACGGAAACTCCGACCGTTACCGTAACATGTGACAATTATGGAAATCTTTCTTAATCATTAAAATATAAAGTTTTGCTGATGTAGTCGCATCCTCCATGGAAGCGTGGATTCATAAATGGTTATCCCTGTGGGGCGTTTTCACAACGCTTCACAGGGATAGCGGCTTTTTTGGGCAAATCGTTAGGATCGGTATGCAGAAGAACACAATTTACCCTCCGCTTAGGAGGACGGTCTACCAGGTAAATCAGCTTCAGGCAGTATTCTTCCGCTCTCTTTTTTAAAAACGCCGCATCTTCCGCATCGATTTGGCCATAACACACGCAAACATTGCATTGCTGAATGATAGAGCGTCTGCCGCCTAGTATGCTGGCCAGGGATTGATAGCATGAAAGGAGATCAACGCCGTCGGCTCCTCCTCTATCATTTCGTGAAAAAATTGCTCCCGTGGAGGATACCACTGGGATTGCATCGGGCAGGCAAGCTGAAGGAAAAGCCGCACGCGGGAATCGCTCTGCTTGCGCTCCAGCACGGCCCTGGCCGCCAATAGGTCGAAGCCGGTGGCCGCCCCAGTGTAAAACTGAAAGATCTCCTTACTGATGAGCCGATCCATCACATGGTTGATGCGGGCAATAATCCGGCGCTCCTGCTCTTCTGGGATGCTTTCCGGGCCGGCAAAGCAACACGCTTTTTCAAAAAGTTTTCTCATGTTCAACATCCTTCATTTTGACTTCTTTTGGCCTTCACTATGGCTCATAATGCAGTCACAGCAAAATCCGGTTTTCCTCTGTTCCCATAGGAAAAACAATATTAGAGAGAAGGTATTCAAACCGTGGATGGTATTATACGAAATTATACGTTTCGAATCAACTCGGAATTGCTGGAAAAGTTCCACTATGTTTCCCGGATAAACGGACGCTCCGCCAACATGCAGATTTTAATCTATGTGCAGAAAACTGTGGAGCGCTATGAATCGGATAACGGGCCGATTGAGGTGCGGGGGATCAAATACACTCCCTCCAAAAAGCTCCCCGACGAAAAGCGTTAGCCGGGAGACGTTGCCCATTCTGCCCCATTGGCGCGGCAGATAAAAAAGCACTGGGCGTCCGCTCTGGCGGACGCCCAGTGCTCTTTTGACGAAAAAGAAAAAGCGTTTCGTTAAACTGCACAAGAATCATGAGATATGGATTTTAGAAAAAGGATTCGATTTGTCAGGTGGTCCTTTTTCAGCAAGCATAAAAAACAGGAATGCGCTCATGCCGCGCGGGAATTTCCTCTTGTCTTCTCACAAAGGGAAACAAAAAGAGCCGCGGAGTTCCCCGCGACCCCCGCACGGCCCTGCGGCAGCAGTAAGCAGAGAGCCACGACCCAACCCGTTCGGCGAGCCTTCCCAAACTCGCTGTGCTTGTGCAGCAAGCGCATACTCACCGGCGTTTCAAACACATGGAAAGGCTCGTTTTTGCTGCTACGCAACAAGATTCTGCGGGCGCTGCCTTGGCCTTCCGCCAGCGCTCAGTGGCGCAGAAAAATGCTGCTTACGAAAGCGCTCTGAAACCCTGCTTTTTTGTTTTGTGTGCTCTTTTCAAACGATAGAAAGTGGCAAGCTTATTCCAAGCCGAAGAAGGCTTTAAAGGCGCGGAAGGCCATATAAACGTCGATTTTAGAAACCACCTCAAAGGGCGCGTGCATCGAAAGCACCGGAACGCCAACATCCACAACGTCCACATCGAGGTTCGCTACATACATGCAACCGTTCCGCCGCCGCCGAGATCTACCTGCCGAGCTCCCCGGTTTGCCAGCAGATTTGTTTTTCGTCAAAAAGCCTGCGCACTTCGCCCATGAATTCCGCGCTGGCGTCCGACGTGCCCGATTTGCCGCGGGAGCGGTGTATTTTGTCACGACTACGCCGCGGTTGAGGTAGGCGGCGTTTTTCTTTTCAATCACATCCGGGAAAGTGGGGTCAAAGGCGGCGTTCACATCCGCGGACAGGCAGCGGGAGCGGCTGAGCACGTCGCGCGCCTCCAGCCCTTCCATGCGGGCGAGATCCGCGATGAAATATTTGAGATAGGAGGAGTTGAGGCCGGTGTTGCCATCGCTGCCCGTCTCCTCCTTATCGGTGAGGACGGTGATCGCCGTATATTCCGGCTTTTCGCAGGCAAAGGCCGCCATAGCGGCCGGGTATGCGCACACACGGTCGTCATGGCCGTAGCCGCCGATCATGCTGCGGTCAAAGCCGATGTCGCACACCGGGAAGGCGGGCACGAGCTCAAGCTCCGCGCTGAGGAAATCGCTCTCCACAATGCCGTATTTTTCATGGAGCAGCTTCATAATATTGAGCTTCACAAGCTCGCTGCCCTCATCGCTGCGGAAGGGCCGGCTGCCGATGAGAATGTTGAGCTCCTCGCCCCGCACGCCGTCTGCAAGCGTGCGCTTCATCTGCTCCTGTGCCAAATGGGGGAGCAGGTCGGTTACAACGAATTTCGGCTCATCCGGCTGCTCGCCGATGCTCACATTGATCTTGCTGCCGTCGCGGCGGATGATCACGCCGTGCAGAGAGAGGGGAATTGCCGTCCACTGGTATTTTTTGATGCCGCCGTAATAATGGGTTTTGAACAGGGCCATCTCAAAATCCTCATAGAGTGGGTTGGGCTTGAGATCAAGGCGGGGAGAATCAATATGCGCCGCGGCAATCCGCACGCCTTCTCCCACGCTCTTTTCCCCGATGACGGCGAGAATAATGGCTTTTTCCCGGTTTAGGCGGTAAACTTTATCGCCCGCGTGGTATTTCTTTTGCGGATTAAAGGGAGTGAAGCCCAGCGCCTCTGCCTTGCGGCAGAAAAATCCAGCGGCTTCTCGCTCCGTTTTGGCGGAATTTAAAAAGACCTTGTAATCCTCGCAAAATTGATCGGCGCGCTCAATCTCCGCGTCGGCCAGGCCGCCGCGCATCGCGTGCTTCGGCTTGAGGAACAATTCCTCCTGTAGCTGCTCGGCCTTGCTCTTTTCTTTGCCTAAATTGCTCATGATGTGGTTCCTCCTATATGATAAAGATTCTGGTAGCGGTGCATGGCGTTCGTTACCTTTTTGACATAATGGGCGGTTTCTGGGATAGGGATGCTGTCGAGCGTTGCCATCCTGCGACACGCCCGGATCCTTTAGCCAGCGGTTAACCTGCCCCCGCCCGGCGTGATAAGCGGCGAGAATCTCCTGCGTGGTGCCGAATTCCTCCTTGAGCAGGCGCAAAAACAGGGTGCCGTAGCGCACGTTTACTTCCTTATCAAAGAGCGCGTCGCCCTCTAACGTTTCGCCCGTTTTGCTCTGAAGCCACTGGAAGGTGGGGAGTGTGAGCTGCATGAGCCTTTCGCCTTTGCCGCGGAAACGGCCTCGGCGTCAAAATCGCTCTCCGTTTTCATCACGCGTAGACAAGCGCTTCATCCAGCCGTTTTCATCGGCATAGCGCTCGACCAGCGCCGCCTCCTTCATTGGGTAAAACGCCTTGAGCAGAGAGCGGTAGGATACCGCTGTCACCACGGCCACCAGGGCGGCAAAGAGAAGAAACAGAAGGCTGATTTTCAAAAAAGCTTTTTGTTTTCGGGTTTCCATCGCTGGCCGCTCCCTTTCTGTTATGCATTTTGCTGCATATTTTTATGCTTCTTCTGTGAAACGGATGCGCGCCCATACGGGCTCCAACTCCTGTTGCAGGTCAAACGGGGGATAATTCCGCACCAAAAAATCCGCGTGCTCTTTATAGTATGTCTCACTTTTTTGCGCATTCACACGCAGGCGGGCAGATTCTTCGCTGATTTGATCGCGCTGCATGATGCGTTTGATCCGCAGCTCTTCCGGCGCGACGACGGCGATGATGAAATCGCAGGCGCGGTTTTCGCCGCTTTCAAAGAGCTGAGGCGCATCCAGCACCACGGCTTTTGCTTCGTTCTGAAAAGCGCATGCCGTTTCGGCGCGCATTTGTTGGATGATCGCGGGGTGTGTGATTGCGTTGAGCCGCGCCGTCTGCCAGGGGAGGAGAAGGCGCGCTGTGCAAGCAGAGGGCGGTTGAGCGACCCATCCGGCAGGATGAGATCCGCTCCAAATGCAGCCGCCAGGGCGGAGAGAACAAAGCTGCCCGGCCGCGTCACCTTGCGGGCGATTTCATCCGCATCGATCACCGCCAGGCCCTGCGCGCGCAAGAGGGCGGCCGCCGTGCTTTTGCCCGCCCCTGTTTGCCCGGTCAGACCAATGACGGGGCCTTTTTTGTTTGCCATGATGAAAGCAGTCCTTCCATATGGGAGATCGTGAGGGCATTTGTAAAATGCAAAATTCCTTTGAAAAAGCAATTAAAAAACGCTTCCCAATTATACATCAATCATTTCAAACGCGGCGGCACGCAGCAGCCGGTTATAAACAGCAAGGCCCACGCCCTGCTTTTCCGGGCAGCGCGCATAGGCGGTGTGGATACCCATCGCGTCGAGTGAACGCAACGCATCGAACAGGCGCTGTGCCTGAGAGGAAGGGTCTCCCTCCCTGCCACAGGAGAGCGCGCGCACATGTAGGGCGGCTTCTTCCCCCTCATAGCATAGCGCTGCACGCCCGCGCCCGCGTGATTGTTGACATATTGCGCATAGCGCTGAAACGGCCCGCGCAGGATTACCACATGGGCCTTCGGTGCATAGTGCTTATATTTCATGCCGGGAGAGGCGGCCTTTTCCCCTACCGCTAACTGCTCCTCTACGGCGCGGTCTATTTCCACCTTGCCGAGTACGGCGCGCAGCTGCTCCGGCGTAATGCCGCCCGGGCGTAAAAGCCTGGGGCAGGGCGATGCGAGTGTTACAACAGTGGATTCTACGCCCACCGAACAGGGGCCGCCATCCACCACCGCCTGAATGCGCCTGCCATATCCGCCAGCACATGCTGTGCCGTGGTGGGGCTGGGGCTGCCCGAAAGGTTGGCGGAAGGGGCGGCAAGCGGCACGCCTGCCGCTTGAATGATTGCGCGGGCGAGCGGGTGGGAGGGCATACGCACCGCAACCGTGTCAAGTCCGGCGCTGACTTCCTCCGGAATCGCGGGGGATTTTGGCAGGATCATCGTCAGCGGACCCGGCCAATAGGCGCGGGCAAGCCGGATTGCCTGCGTGGGCACTTCACCGACCAAGGGATAAAGCTGCGAAAACGCCGCGATATGGACGATCAGCGGATTATCCTGCGGGCGGCCCTTCGCCTGAAAAATTTTTGCCACAGCCTGCCCGTCAAGCGCGTTTGCGGCAAGGCCATAGACGGTTTCCGTCGGGATTCCGATAAGGCCGCCCGCGCGCAGGAGTGCGCCGATTTCCGCCAGCGCCGGCTGGTCGTCCGGTGTGATCTGATAAAGGTTTGTCTGCATGGAAGCCCCGTTCCTTTCCAAAGCAAGTGCGGGTGTTAAGCATCGCTTTCCGCTTTGAGCTTTTCCGCCGTGTCCGCCGTGATGAGCGCGTCGATCACTTCATCGAGCGCGCCATTCATAATCTGCTCGATTTTATAGAGCGTTAGGCCGATGCGGTGATCGCTGACGCGGCCCTGTGGGAAATTGTAGGTGCGGATGCGCTCACTGCGGTCGCCCGTGCCTACCTGCGCGCGGCGTTCGCCTGCAATCGCCTCATGCTGCTTTTCCCGCTCCGCCTCCAAAATGCGCGAACGCAGGATTTTCATCGCGCGGTCTTTATTCTTATATTGGCTGCGCTCGTCCTGGCATTCGACCACCGTGCCGGTGGGCAGGTGCGTGATGCGGATGGCGGATTCCGTTTTATTGACATGCTGCCGCCCGCGCCGCCGGAGCGGTAGGTATCGATCTGCAAATCGGCGGGATTGATCTCCACATCCACCTCTTCCGCCTCCGGCAAAACAGCCACGGTTACGGTGGAGGTATGGATGCGGCCCTGCGATTCCGTTTCCGGCACGCGCTGGACGCGGTGCACCCCGCTTTCAAATTTCAAGCGAGAGTAGGCCCCTTCGCCTTCAATCATAAAGCTAACCTCTTTGAAGCCGCCAAGCTCGGTTTCGTTTGCGCTGAGGATTTCGGCCTTCCAGCTTTGCCTCGGCGTACATGGAATACATGCGCAGGAGGGAGCCTGCAAACAGAGCCGCCTCCTCCCCGCCCGCGCCGCCGCGGATTTCTACGATCACGTTTTTTTCGTCGTTCGGGTCGCGCGGAAGCAGCAAAACTTTCAGCTCCTCCTGCGTGCGCTCCATTTCAGCGCGTGCCTGCTCCAGCTCTTCAAACACCATATCGTGGAACTCTTTATCGAGCCCGCCCGCGTCGAGCAGAGCTTTCGCCTCCTGAAATGTATCGCGCGCCGCCTTGAACTGGCGGTATTTTTCAACGATCGGGCCAGGCGCTTCGCCTCTTGCATGAGTTTTTTATACTGCGCCTGATCGGTGACGATCTCCGGGTCGCACAGCCGAAGCTGAACCTCTTCATAGCGCGTTTCAACCTTTTCTAACTTTTCCAGCATAGAATGAACCATCCTTCCTTTGGGGGAAAGCCGCAGGGGGCCTTCCAGCGTCTCGATTCAAACGGTCAATCGGCGCTAAGTTTCCGCATCCGGCACGGCGGAACCTTCCCGAAGGATTTTTTTAATATTCTTTTCGATTTTGGCGCGCGGCGCCATAATCTCACGCCCGCACTTTGTGCAACGGATGCGAAAATCCATCCCCGCGCGGAGCACGAGGAATTCTTTATTTTTGCAGGGGTGTTCTTTTTTCATCATTAAGATGTCGCCGGGCCTCACATCCATACCCAAATCGCCTCCAGCCGGATTCCAAAAGGAAAAGATATGGTAAATATTATAGCACAAAGGGGCATGAAAAAAAAGCATTTCCCATATATATAGCAACGTAGCCGGGCCGTATTTGCGCCCCTTAGGCGGAATGCCGGCAGCCGCAAACGAGCGGCAAGGGCAGGTAGGGTCATGCATAGTATGAGAAAAAAGAGGCCGCTTCAGGCGGTGAAATGGGTGGGAAAATGAAACATTTTAAGCCGGAAGGCTGGCTAATGGACACACCGGAAAACCGCGCTGCGTTTGCATCCTCCGCCGCGCTGCGCGATGCCTATTTTGAGGGCAGAATTTTGGAAGCGCGCGCGCTGTTGTGCGATAAAGATCACAATTTGCACGTTGATCTCGGCTGCATGGAGGGGATCATCCGCGTGAGGAGGCGGCCGTGGGCATCGAGGAGGGCAAGGTGCGGGATATCGCCATTATTTCAAGGGTGAATAAGCCGGTTATGTTTCGCATCACAGGCTTCGATGCGGACGCGCTAGGCCGCACCTCGGCGATTCTCAGCCGCCGTAGCGTACAATTAGAGTGCATGGAAACCGATATTGCCCGCCTGACACCAGGCGAGGTAATCGATGCGCGTGTATCCCACATGGAGGGCTTCGGCGTTTTTTTGCGACATTGGGGCAGGGCTGAGCGCGCTAATGCCGATTGATAGCATCTCTGTTTCCCGCATTCCGCATCCGTCGGAGCGGTTCCGCACGGGCGAGGATATCCGCGCTCTGGTCAAGGGGATTGACGAAAATGGGCGCATCACGCTCACGCACAAAGAGCTGCTCGGCACCTGGGAGCAAAATGCCGCTCAATTCAAGGCGGGGGAGACGGTGCCGGGGGTGATCCGCTCTGTAGAGAAATATGGGGTATTTGTGGAGCTTACGCCGAATCTCGCGGGGCTTGCAGAATATGTGCAGGGCGTTTATGCGGGCCAGCATGCGAGCGTATATATCAAAAGCCTGATTCCGGAACGCATGAAAATCAAGCTGATTATCGTGGATGCTTTTGACGCGGAGTATCCTCCCCCTCCGGTGACCTATTATACGGACAGTGACTACATCGACCATTGGATCTATTCCCCGGAATGCTGCCCAAAGGTGGTTGAGAGCTTCTTTTCCCCTTTGGAGGAGCAGTAGGCAGGTTGAGAAAGCGGAGAAAAATCCGTTTCTAGTGTCCCCCTTGTGGGAATCTGGAAACGGATTTTTGTATATTTCGGCAAGGTAAGTTCTAGAAAAACATTGTGCTTCAGAAACTGTTATCCTGCACAAAAACAAAACGCCGGATTTGGACAAGTGAACAGGATTTTTTGAAATACGCCTCATTTAATGGATTCTCAAAAGTTTTTATTGAACTGCATCATCAATTATGCTATAATTCACGGTGACACAGAAAAAATATTATTGGTTTTGAATAACAAATATGCTGCGCCCCGCTGGGGCGGGCGTGAAGGAGGAAATTGGTTTGAAAGCCTATCATGCAAAGGATATCCGAAATATTGCGATCGCCGGCCACGGCGGAAGGGGTAAAACGACGCTCGCAGAGGCGATGCTTTATCTGGCGGGGGTAACAGAGCGCCTCGGCCGCATTGCAGACGGGAATACCGTGCTCGACTATGATGGAGAAGAAAAAAAGCGCAGGGCCTCCGTTTCTACAGCAGTTGCGCCGCTGGAATGGAATGGGATTAAGATGAACCTTGTCGACACGCCCGGCCTGTTCGATTTCGCAGGCGGAGTAAGCGAAGGCATTCGGGCAGCGGATTGTGTGCTGATTACGACGGCTGCCGGCTGCAAATACGACGTTGGTGCGGAAAAGGCTTTCAAAGCGGCAGACGCACGCGGAATTGCGAAGATGTTTGCAATTACTAAGGTGGATGCTGAGAATACCGATTTTTATAAAACGCTTGATTTCCTCAAGGAAGTTCATGAAACGCAGCTGTGCCCGATTGTTGTGCCCTATATGGAGGGCGGTGTGGTTCAGGCATATGTCAACCTCATGGCACAGAAGGCATTTACATATCAGAATGGTAAGGCAACCGAAGTTCCCGTCCCGCAGGATGCGCGTATTGCGGAGATGATTAATTTTCTCAAGGAAGCGGTCGCCACGACGGATGACGAGCTAATGGAGAAATTTTTTGATGGCGCGGAGTTCACGCAGGAAGAGATCATCCGCGGCTTGCAGAACGGCATGACGGACGGCTCGATTTACCCTGTGTTTGCCTGCTCCGGCTACACGACTCAGGGCGTTGACCAACTGCTTGACTGTCTGTCGAAGATCGCGCCGCGCGCCTATGAATGCGCGGGTGAAACGGCGGAGGATGCGGATGGGAATCCGGTTGAGCTTTCCTGTGATGCGGATGGCCCGCTTGCCGCGATTTGCTTTAAAACAATTGCCGACCCATTTGTGGGCAAGATGTCCTTCTTTAAGGTCGTATCCGGTAAAATCACGGCGGACGTTCCCGCTATAATGCACGCACGCAGGAGAGTGAGCGCATGGGTAAGATTATCTCTGTGCGCGGTGCGAAGCAGGAGGATATTTCGGAAATCGCAGCGGGCGATATCGGCGTTGTGACAAAGCTCTCAAATATGCGCACGGGCGACACGCTGTGCAGCCCGAAAAAGGTATTGAAGCTCGCTCCTGTCTCCTTCCCGGAGCCGTGCCTGAGCATGGCGGTCAAGGTGGCGAAGAAGGGCGAGGAGGAAAAGGTAGCGGCGGGCCTTTTCCGTCTGATGGAGGAAGACCCCACCATCACCTTCCGGTCCAACCATGAAACGCACGAGCAGATTCTTTCCGGCCTCGGCGAACAGCATCTTGATGTGATCGTTTCCAAGCTTAAAACGAAATTCGGCGTGGATGTATCCTTAGCGTGCCGAAGGTGGCATACCGGGAATCCATCAAAAAGCGTGTGGAGGTGCAGGGCCGTCACAAGAAGCAGTCCGGCGGCCACGGGCAGTTTGGCGATGTGTTTATCCGCTTTGAGCCTGCGACAGCGATGAGCTGGTGTTTGCGGAGGAGGTTGTGGGCGGCTCCGTGCCGAAAAACTTCTTCCCAGCTGTGGAAAAGGGTCTGCGCGATAGTGTCACAAAGGGCGTGTTGGCCGGGTATCCGATGGTTGGCTTGAAAGCGACGCTGTATGATGGATCTTACCATCCGGTAGATTCTTCAGAAATGGCGTTTAAAACGGCGGCGTCTATTGCTTATAAAAACGGTATCCCGAAGGCGGACCCGGTCATTCTTGAACCGATTGGGACGTTAAAGGCCTATATGCCGGATGAGAAAATGGGCGATATCATGGGTGATATCACGAAGCGCCGTGGCCGCGTGTTGGGCATGGGCCCGGCAGAGGATAAAATGCAGGAGATTGTGGCTGAGGTGCCAATGGCGGAGATGGGCGATTTTGCAACGACGCTGCGCTCTGTAACGCATGGCAGGGGCCATTTCTCGCTGGAATTCACCCGCTATGAAGAAGCGCCGGCGAACGTGGCAGAAAAAGTAATTGAGGATGCGAAGGCACAGGAAGAAGAATGAAAACCGCATGGATCCTCTCTTGGTACCGCGTGGTTATGGCAGGCATTGTTTGTATGAAAAATTGAGAAAGGGGAACGGCGGCCCTCGAGTTGGGGGCGCGCCGTTTCTTTTTTTCACTCTCCAGTGTTTCCACAGGTTTTGGTGGAAAACTTTGTGGAAAGTATGGAAAACTAAGCAGATCAGGTGTTTTGATGGGCTTACCTCCTTGTTATCCACGAATCGGCCTTTGGCTGGATTTATATTTGGCCAAAAGCTGTGATAGCCGTCAGCAGCATCCCTCTGTTTTTTGGGGTATAGCAAATATTAAAAAAATCGTCTGCAATAAGGCTTGATTCAGTGGTTTTGTCGCTTGCATTCCGATTTGCCGCAATGCTATAATGAATCAATTTATTTCATAGCTTGAGGAGGCCGGAAAATGCTTCTGTTGAACCCGGAAGAGAAGTTTGTCAAAGAGGGCCTTACCTTTGATGATGTGCTGCTCATCCCAGCCCATTCGGATGTTCTGCCCAATCAGGTGGATGTATCAACGAAACTCACCAAGGATATCTCCCTGAACACCCCTCTGATGACCGCTGCGATGGATACTGTCACAGAGGCCCGTATGGCGATTGCGATTGCGCGCGAAGGCGGCATTGGCGTCATCCACAAAAATATGGCGATCGAGCGCCAGGCACAAGAGGTAGATAAGGTGAAGCGCTCTGAGAACGGTGTAATTGTCAACCCGTTTTTTCTTTCGCCCGACCGTTTTGTTCATGAAGCGCTCGATTTGATGAGGCGGTATAAAATTTCAGGCGTGCCGATCTGCCGGGAGGGTAAGCTGGTCGGTATCCTGACGAACCGCGACCTGCGGTTTATGACGAACTTTAACGTTCGAATTGAGGATGTGATGACAAAAGAGAATCTTGTCACCTCCCATGTCGGGACAACCCTCATGCAAGCAAAGCAGATCCTCATGCAGCATAAAATTGAGAAGCTGCCTTTAATTGATGACGACGGTTATCTACGCGGTTTAATCACAATTAAGGATATTGAAAAGAGCGTGCAGTACCCCAACTCTGCGCGCGATAAGGGCGGAAGGCTCCTCTGCGCGGCGGCAATCGGCGCAACGGCGGATGTGCTGGAGCGCGCTGGCGCGTTGGTGGAGGCGCAGGTGGATGCGTTGGTGCTTGACTCCGCGCATGGTCACAGCGAGAATATTCTCAAGGCGGTCGGCAAGGTGAAGGCGGCATTCCCGCAGGTTTCCCTCATTGCGGGCAACGTGGCAACGGCGGAGGGCACCCGTGCGCTCATTGAGGCGGGTGCAGACGCGGTAAAAGTAGGCATTGGCCCCGGCTCGATCTGCACTACGCGCGTGGTCGCGGGCATCGGTGTGCCGCAGATCACGGCGGTTTATGATTCCGCCTGTGTGGCGGCAAAATACAACATCCCGATCATTGCGGATGGCGGCATCAAATATTCCGGCGAGATCGTAAAGGCGCTTGCCGCCGGAGCGAATGCGGTGATGATGGGCTCGCTGGTAGCAGGGTGCGAGGAATCCCCCGGCGAGAGCGAGATTTATCAGGGCCGCCAGTTCAAGGTATACCGTGGAATGGGCAGCATCGGTGCGATGAACCAAGGCAGCAAGGATCGTTATTTCCAGCAGGATAACCGCAAGTTAGTGCCAGAGGGCGTGGAGGGCCGTGTGCCTTATAAGGGGTTGCTGTCTGAAACGGTGTTCCAGATGCTGGGGGGGCTGCGCGCGGGCATGGGCTATTGCGGCTGCAAAACCATTGGTGAGCTGCAAAGCAAGGCACAGTTTGTGCGCATCACGAGCGCCGGCTTGATCGAAAGCCATCCGCATGATGTGTTTATTACGAAAGAAGCACCCAATTATTCCGGAAACGCTTAAGAAGCGGCGATATGATGAATTTGCTTGTAACGATAGGGAAAAAACAGCATCATTTATCCGTGAAACCCGGCACGCCATTGCCTGAGGCTTTGGCTCTGCTGGGTTTTCCAATTGCGCTTCCCTGCGGTGGAAAAGGCTCGTGCGGAAAATGCAGAGTCAAAGCGACAGGGCAATTATCACCCATTACTCCGGCGGAGCGGCGTTGCCTCTCGGCGGGGGAATTGCGCAATGGATTGCGCCTGCTATGTCAAACGGCTGTGCTGGGGGAGGCCCGCATAGAGCTGCCGGAGGAAAGTGCGGAGATCGTGGTGGAGGCGTTTCCGCTATGCCGCAAAACAGGCCGATAGATGGGAAGGCGCTTTGTGCTGCTTTGGATATAGGGACGACAACCGTTGCGGCCCGGCTCTATGTGGCAGAGGAGTTGGAGAGCAGCCCGATCGCGTCTGCTGGGCGGCGAAATCCGCAGGCGGCATTCGGCGCAGACGTTCTCTCCCGCATGGAGAGGGCACAGGCAGGGGATGCACCCGCCCTGCGGGATGCATCATCGATTGCTTGGATGATCTGCTCACAGAGCTTATGCAAATGGCGCAGGCACGCCCCGCCCAGATTAGGGAATTGGTCATTACGGGGAATACAGCGATGCTCTATCTCCTCACCGGGCGGGATACCGCCTGCCTTTCTAAAGCTCCTTTTTTGCCGGAGCATCTTTTTGGGGACGAAATCACTGCCGAAGCCTTGGGGCTGCATGCAGTTAAGGCCAGCCGCGTTTATCTGCGCACTGTGCCTCTGCTTTTATTGGGGCTGATTGCCTGTGCGCCATGCTTGCTTGTGGGATGACCGAAGCGGAGGCTCCCTGTGCATTGCTCGACCTTGGCACAAATGGGGAGCTTGCTGTTTTCAATGGCACTGAGCTTTGGTGTGCATCCACCGCCGCAGGGCCGGCCTTTGAGGGTGCGGGGCTTACCATGGGGATGCCAGCAGTGCCGGGCGCAATCAACCATGTGGAGCGAAAGGGCTTTCGAATTGGCTGCACAGCTATAGGCGGTGTGCCGGCGAAGGGGATCTGTGGCTCCGGGCTGATCGACGCGGCGGCGGTCTTGCGGCAGAGCGGCGTTTTGGATGCGGAGGGCTCCCTTCAGCGGGAAGGGCATCCTTTTCGAGCGATGGTGTGCGAAATCGGCGGCGCGCCCGCCGTGCGCTTCGCGGGCACAGGCGTTTTGCTCACACAGGCGGATATCCGCGCGTTGCAGGTGGCGAAAGCCGCCGTCTGCGCGGGCCTACAAATGCTGCTCGATCGTGCTGAAATCCGGCCGGAAAAGTTGGAAAAGCTTTTTTTGGCAGGCGGTTTTGGGCGATTTATCAGGCTTGAAAGTGCGGCGCAGATCGGCCTGTTTCCCCCCGCTTTATTGGGAAAGACCGCTGCCATCGGCAACGCGGCGTTAGATGGGGCGGGCCTGCTCGCCCTGCGGCCAGCCGGAGGGAACGGCTCCTCTCCCTTGTAGGCAGGATTCACACCGTTTCCCTCGCGGAGGAGCCTGCGTTTGAACAGGCTTATTTGGAGGGGATGCGCTTTCCGAATGAAAATTATATGGGCCGGTAAATAAAGAAAGGTATTTTACCTACACCGCCGCATATGGTAGGATAGATGCATAGCGCTCCAATTTTGTGTCGGTATGGGTTCCTTTTGTTTTTGATATACGATAAAAGCCCGATAAACTGCTTCATGGAGGAGGCGCCCCAATGAATGTGTATGATTTTGACAATACGATTTACCGTGGTGAAAGTGCTGTAGATTTATTTTGGTATTATTTAAAACAGGATAAATCGCTGCTGCGCTATGTGCCGGAGGTAGCGGCGGCTTTGGTGCGGTATAAGCGCGGAAAAATCACCATTGAGGAGGCCTTATCCGTTTATGGCGCGCGCGTGGCCGATTACTTTTTGACGATCCCGGATTTTGAAGCTGATTTAAAAACTTTTTGGGATACCCATATGAAGAATATCAAGCCCTTTTATGCTCGCCAGCACCGTCCGGATGATGTGATTCTTTCCGCCTCCCCGGAGCGTGTTCTGGAGGAGGCTTGCCGCCGCCTTGGAATTGCGCATTGGATAGGGACCCAGTTCGATGAGCAAACGGGCACGATAACACGCCTGTGCTTTCGAGAAAATAAGGTGAGCAGCTTTCTGGAGCGGTTCCCACATGCAAAGGTTGAGCAGTTTTATACGGATTCCTTTAACGATCAGCCGATGATCGACCTGGCGGAGCACGCCTTCCTTGTCAAAGGCGACCGAATCAGACAATTGAAATAGGGGTTAATCCATAAAAGCTTTGCCTGATTCTCTATAAGAAAAGAGCCGCTGCAAAATGATTTGCATTTTGCAGCGGCTCTTATTGATATAAAAAGGTGATCAAAAAGAAGGATTTACTGAAAAAGGCCGCGGAACCATTCTATGATTGTTTGAAAGAAACGCACGATCTTAGCAAAAAATTCTACGATGGAATTCGGGGCATCTTCTTCTACTTCCGTGATCCGCCAGACCTGCGCGCCATAGAAGGGATTTGCCGTGCCGATATAGAGGCCATCTTCATTTGCAACGAGGGTACGGCCGCCGAAGTTGAATTTATCATGGAACCCATTCAAAGTAAGCTCTGTATAGTTTTCGCCATCCTTCGTGACATACAGGTCAAAGCCGGGCTCGTTTTTGAGCAGCTTATTGGAAATGCTGAAATACATCCGCAGTCCGTCCAGATCAAAGGCGGCAGCCAGAGATTTGAGCGCATCCAAAATACCTGAGAGGGAGCGCGCGTGCCGCGGACGCGGGAGGGCGGAGAATGTTTTTGCCGCGTTGGAAAGCGGGGAGACGAGCGTTTCGACAAGAGCGATCAGCTTCTGCACATTTTCCGGCGTAGCCTGTTTGTCGAGCAGGCTCGCAATCTGGGACTGCGCTGCGGTCAGCGCTGTGGTTAGCGCGCTTGCCTCTTTGCTTACGGATGAGCCGGTGAGAGATTGAAGCAGCTTGACGATATAGTTGATTTGCTGCATGAATTCAGCCTTATCCATGCGGAGCAAATCTCCGTTGGTCAGCTTCGTCACATATTTATAAAGCGAGGAGGCATCGAAGGAGCTGACGAAAAGCTGATCGTTATAAACGCCATAGCGCCAGAAATATTCGTTTGTGGTTCCCTCGAAGGCTTGATTGATTTGATCAACTGCTGTAATTTTACCGTTTTGATCCATACAGTACATCTTCTGAGGCGCATTCAGCGAATCATACATGGGCTTCAAAAAATCCTTCAGGGCCGGCGCATTTTCTCCACCTGCGATCATTTGAAGCAGACCCTGCACGGCGACCAGCTCCGCACGCAGCGCATAGTCAAACGTGCCGAAATACAGCTTATCCTGAAAGACGACCGGCGTAGCCGCGCTGGCAATCAGGCCTGGGGTTGCGCCATCTTCAGTATTATAGCCTTCTGCCGTGGGCGCCATGCCCATATGGTATTGGCTGTTTTTGCCGATCACTTCCTGCCAGGTCCATCCATACTGATTGGCGTTTTCCCCAGCCGAAGCCTCATGCCCCTTGAATAGGACGAAGCCGTTGGAGGTGGCGAGGAACACATACATGTCGCCCTGGTAGGGATCAGATCCCATACCGTGCCGCCCTCGCCTTGGTAAAGCGTATCGTCAGCATAGTCGATAAAATCGTTAAAGTCCGCAACGCGCTGCCAATCGGAATCATCCTTCGGATTTTTTTCCAAAATGGCGATCTTATTGTATTTTCCCGCCGTTTCGTCCGGAATCCGGTTGTCGAGACCACCGAAATACAATTTGTCGTTGTAGACTGTGCCTGCGCGGAAGCTAGAATTTCCGCCGCCGCTGTAAACGATCTCCGCGTTGTCGTTTTCATCCACCTTAACGATGCGCGTGCCGCTTGAACTGCTCATAGAGCCGAAATAGAGCTCATTATGGTGTTTTACCACCATGCGGTAAGCACTGTCTGTGCCGAGAGGGGCCTCATAGATTACCTTTGTTTCACTGGTAGCAGGGTTTACGCGAATGATCATCGGCCTGCTTTCCTGTGCGGAAAAGGCTGGCACCTCGCCATTGGTGATTACGTTTACAATATCCCAAACCTGATCGTAGGTAAGGCCGGCCTGCGTCATTGCCTGTGCGAACTGCGCGATCATGCCGCCGAGGATATTCCGGTTGGTGCCGATATAGAGGAATCCGTCGCGCTCTGTCATAGCCCAGGCGTAGCAGTTGTTGCGGTCTCCACCCTGGATGATGCCGTCCACGTCGCCCTCGCCCTTGGTGGGGTTGGTGATTTTTTCAATTTTGTAACCATTGGAGTAGATGATATTGGCCTCTTCTGAGCTGGCGGTTGCGCCCACACCCAGAGAGAGCAATAAAATGATTACGCTCAACAAAACTGCGAGCGCCCGGTAGGCGGTAGAGTGTTGTTTTTTTCCTTTTTGCAAAATATTTCCTCCTCTTTTTCATCGAATCCGGCTTCTGAATGACCGCATGGCTTCCCTAATCCAGTATCAGAACCGTTCCATCGCCAACATACAACGATGCGTCGTTTTTGTCAAGGCAATAGTAATAATATGTGTTGATTAAAATCGGGAAAAATTATAAACATTTTATAAAATAAGATAGCCGGTGATCGCCTGCTCTCATAAGCGTTGCCTATCTCTTTGTTCTGTGAGGTTGCGGCAGGATTTGTATCGAAAAGAGCCTACGGTTGATGCAGAGACCATCGTAGCGTTTGATTCCTATGTAAACACGCGTGAATTCACTATGCAATTCCCCTGACCTGCGGGCGAACACAGTTGCTCCTACGCCGTCATAGAAAATAGTCGCTGGCCAAGTGTGTGCGGCAAGCTGGTTGTATTTCTTTAATCCCGTGGGGCCAATTGGATTTGCTTCGTAATAAAAACAGCCGGTAACCGTCTGCTTTCATAGGCATTGTGTATCTTTTTGATCCATGCAATGAGGGCAGGTTCTGTTTTGTTACTCCGCTTCGCTCCGTAATAAAAAATCAAACATGGAAGGGTCATAAAAAAACAGCTCAGCGCCATCCAAAGTTTTGGCTACTGGGCTGTTTGGGCGGTTGAAGCGTAAAAATTTTATGGGTTAAGCATCTGCGCCGGTCGAAGTTTCTGGGTGCGGCCAGGTAAAATGGAACTCTGTTTGAATTTCTAGGATACAGCTAAAATCAATTTGACCAGCAGATGCAAGCTTGCCAACGCCAGTGACCTGTGCGTCAAGATGCATCCGCTTATGATACACCAGCTTTTGGATTTCATCGTTTGCGCGGTCAATCTCACATTCAATGGAGGAGCCGGTGAATAAAACGTGATACTCCCCAAGCTGCATATAATCTTTCGCTTTTTGGAACTCTTCCTCAATTGCAGTGCGGTCTTCCATATCAAACGCTTTGCCATGTCGGCTTGTCAAAGGCGCAGGCTCTTTTTCATCTCGAAAGAATATTGTAATTTTATAAAGGTCATCTTCCTGCACACACATCGCGTAACGGATGTCGGAAGGGGTTAATTGGCTCGCCCACTCCTGGCCGGAAACAGGCAGCACCTCTGAGAGCTTTGTATCTTTTGAGGAGAGACTTGTTTGATTGAGCATGAGCTGTTGCAGCGTGGGAGCGAGGTTGGCAAGCGTTTGGTTGCTGGTTTCCACCTCAGAAACTTTTGGCTCCTTGGTCATCGTAAATTCAGGATTGCTTTGTTTGGCACTGTTGACCAGGCGGTTAAAATAGGCAAGCACCTCCGCGTTGGCTTCCGGCTTTTTGGTTTTGCTGACAATGGGTGGCTCGGTGGTGTTTTCCTCCTCTGACTGCTGGCTGCTGCACGCGGCGAGGAGCATACGAGCGCTAGGGCGGCGAGCAACGCAATCAGTTTACGAACGGCTTGATTCATTTTTTCCCCTTTCCTCTGTGAGCGCCTTGTTTGATGTGGAGGCATGTGTCACAGAAATAACGATGTGATTCGAAGTGATTATATCATATTTCACGATCTTTTCACAATATCAATTTATGAAAAAAGCGTTTCTGAATTTTTGTATTTAAAAAGCCATGGGGAGCAGAAACGGCCCGCGTCATTTCTGACGACGAGCCGTTTCCGTATATAAGGGGGTAAAAGAAGATGGCAAATAAACAAACGAATGGCGGTAACATCCGCAGTTCGGATAAAGACATCCCTCTGTCCGAACAGTGTACCCCGCTTTATGGCAGGATGCATCTCTCTGTTTTGTGCGGTTGCGGTAAGCTGTGTTTCGCAATCATAATTGAACTACTTATTTTTTTTCCGCCTGTTTGGAATACTTTGTTTTATAGATAAAGCGCATCAGGCGAGTTTCAATCGCATTGATAGGCTTTGCAGTATCGAATAAAGCGGCGCCCAGCATGGTTTTGCAGCCTTTATCCATGACCATTTCGGTGGCCTGCGCATCGCTTTTGGAGGGCCCGCAGCAAAGCGCGCCGTTATCCTTCAGCAGCACGGCGTCGCGCCCTTTGAGCGCTTTGACAACCTTTTTGGAGGTTTTCATCGTGCTGGAAGGGTCAAACACTGCGCTGCGCACCGTTGCGCCTGCGATCTGGGCGAAATCATCGAGCAGCGGCTTCATGGTGCGGCCCAAGCGGGAGGCGGCCATAATATCAGGCTGCTGGGAATGGATGATATAATTGATTCCGTCCCGCTTGGCATATACTGCGCGGTGCAGGTCAGCCTCCGGCACAAACGATTCGGCGTCGCCCGCGATCCGGCCGGTGGCAATCTCCACCCGCAGAATCTCCTCGCTGCCGGGCTTGGTCAAGTTGCACATCGCGCCGTCACGTTCGCTCTCATAAGCGGTAACAGGAGCGGCGTCCCTGCCCTTTTTGCCGATGGTTTCAATTACGTAATCATGAATTTCTTCAAAGGTATCGATCACTTTGCCCGTGGCTTCGCGGTAGCGTTCCACAATGTGGCGAGCGCACACCTTCTCCAGCTCGGAGGCGACAGCGAATGCTTCCTCATAATCCTTGCCCATGCATACGGCGCCGTGGTGCGCCATGATGACGGCTTTGCTGTCAGAGCGCTCGATGGCGGCAATGACCCCTTTGCGCAGCTTTCCGGTGCCTGGCAGGCCGTAAGCGGCCATTGGGACGTGGTCGCCGATGATCGCCGCGCTCTCCGGCGCAACATTGTTGATATCAAAGCCCAGAGGGCTGACAATGCTGGCGTTTACCTGATGCGTATGGATGACAAAGTTGACTTCCGGTCGGAGCTGATAGGCGGAGGCATGGATGCCCTTTTCCGATGAGGGCTTTACATCCCCGTCATAGCTCAGATCTGCAATATTGACCAGGACGATTTCCTCCGGCGTAAGAGTTTCATATGCCCTGCCGCTGGGGGTGATCACAAATTGCGTGTCGCTCACACGGCAGCTGACGTTGCCCCAGGTGCGCGCGATGAGGCCGCTTTCCACAAGCTGTTTGCCTGCACGGACCACAAGCTCCTTGGCCTGCATGATTTCCATATCCAACGAATAAGCCTCCTTTACTGAAAAATTCCGGCGGCGCAGCAACGCCGCCGGAAAAATCGGGTTATTTTTGAACTGCGATCGTATCGAACACTCTGTCGAAACGGGTCAGGGCATCGTCGATCATCTCCGGCGTATAGGCAGCGCTCGTATACAGGCGGCTGCCGGCTAAGGTTACGAGGCCCTCCGCCATGTAGGCAGCGCCCATGTGCTCCATAACCGCTTTACGCTCGGAAGTTGCTTTGAGAACACCCGGCACCTTCCACAGCTTGCCCCAGTCAATGGAGAAGTGCATGGTGCCGACCGTTTCCAGATGGCAGATCGAGCCCTGGTTAAAGGCGACAAACGGCAAGCCGTGCTTCTTGATGAGCTGCTGCAGGCCGGTGGTGATGCGGTCGCCCATTTCTCCGGCCTTCTGGCAGGCGTTGGTGCGCTCGATTTCTTCAAGCGTGTAGTAACCAGCTACGCAGCTGATAGGCGTTGCCGCCATCGTGCCGCCAATGAGCGCTTTGTGAACCTTGTCGCCCGTCTGGATGCCGGCGGCGAGATATTTCATATATTCCTTTTTGCCGCCGAGTCCGCCCGCGCCCGGATAACCGCCCGCGATGACCTTGCCGAATACCGTGAGATCGGGGGAAACGTCGAAATAGCCCTGCGCACCTGCCATGCCGATACGGAAGCCTGTGACAACCTCGTCGAATACGAGCAACGCGCCGTATTTGCGGCAGAGACGCTCTACGCCCTTGTTGAAATCCTTATCCAGCGGGCGTGTACCGCTCTCTGGGCCGACCGGCTCAATGAAGACCGCCGCCGTGCCGCCGCGCATCTGATTGAAACGGAGCTTGCGCTCCAAATCGTTGAGATCGTTCGGGAAAAACTCCTGCGTGTGTTTAAAGATGTAAAGCGGAACGCCGTGCGCTTGTGTGAACTTGGAGCCGGGAACACGGATGCCGTAGCGAGCTGATCGCTCCAGCCGTGATAGGCGCCGCCCATCTTGATGATGTTTTTATTCTTCGTGGCAAGGCGCGCGACACGCACCGCAGCCATGCAGGCCTCGGAACCGGAGTTGAGCATGCGGAACATTTCAACATTGGGCACGCTATCGCATACCTTTTTGGCAAGCTTGTATTCAAATTCGTGGAACAGGCCGGTGGAAGGGCCGCAGGTGTTGAGCAGTTCAATGACCTGATCGCGCACAACCTTTGGGTTAGATCCGAGCACCGTAGGGCCGCCAGCCTGCAAAAGTCATAGTATTTGTTGCCGTCGACATCATAGAGATACGCGCCCTCCGCCTTGGTGAACACCAGCGGAAACGGGTGGTTGAAGGCAAGATTATGTTGCACGCCGCCGGGGATTACCGTTTTGGCCTCCTCGATCATCTCTTTGGACTTCGCGCACTTTTTGTCAAAATAATCCTCTTCATAGCGCTTGAGGGCTTCTGGGCTGATGGTGTAGATCGGCAGCTTGATCAACTCGTCGAGCTGCTTGGTGACGGCCGCCGCATCCGGATAATTGCTGATAGCATAACGATTGTCCATACGTTTAGTTTCCTCCTTCATATTGACTCTCTCGAAATTCGGGCTTTTATGGAGATTTCCTCGTGAAAGGGTGAATCTCCGCTCACCTACAGTATAGCATACTTTTCAAGCTTGTCAAATGAAATTTTATGAATTTTTTATGAGGATTTAGAGGCATATCATATTATGCCCGTTTGATTGGCTGCCGTGGGATGTGGTAGCGATGCGGCTGTGGGGAGGCGAGAAAGTTGGATAGGGCATTTTTCAGAATAGACGACCTACGCAAAGGCGTCGACAAGGCTCTGGGAGGGAAAATGCAAAAAAACTCTGTATTTTCATTGATTTTTTCCGTCAGTATGTTAAAATAAGAAAAACGGTGAGCAGCCACTCATTTTTGAGCGTGTGTTTTGCGCCGGCGGGATGGCCCGGCCTTAGGCTGGCGCGCAGGAAAGGATGGCTAGGACGCTATGGATACAACCGGTGGAAACCAGCCAATTTATCATAAGAAAACGTTTGAAAATATCCCGGAGGAGAAGCGGCGTAGAATCTTGGCTGCGGCAATCGGGGAATTTGCCAACAAGGGCTTCGATAATGCCAATATTAATGTGATCGCCAGCAAAGCGGGCGTCAGCGTCGGCTCGCTCTATAAGTATTTTAATACAAAGCAGGATCTGTTCCTAACCGCCGTGCACCACGGCATCTCCATATTGGAGGAGACGCTCGGGCCGCTGTCTCAAGCGGATATGGATGTCCGCGATAAGCTGGAGCTGATTATCCGCACTGTGCAGACCACTTCCCGGCAGCTCGAGGATCTCATCAAGCTCTATAATGAAATGACGTCGGAAAATAATGCGGAGCTGGTACGGCTGATCTCGCAGGATATGGAGACGGTTTCCGCCGCCGTGTATACGCAGGTCATTGCGCAGGCGCAGCAGGAAGGCTGATCCGTAGGGATGTTGACCCGCGCATGTTTGCCTTTTTGCTTGATAACCTCTTTACAAATCTTCAGTTTTCCTATGCCTGCGGCTATTATCAGGAGCGGTTTAAAATTTATGCAGGCGAGGATATCCTTTCCCGCGATGATTTTGTTGTGGAACAAATGCTCAAATTTATTGAAGGCGCGTTTACAACGGGCCTGGGGCAGGAAGCGCCTGCCCGGCGTGAATGAAAGCAGCGGGGAACCCCCGTAACAATAAGCTTTGTGTGTGAACTGGAATCATATTTTTGGAGGGCTTTGCATGAAAGAACCGACCTATGTTATCACTTACGACGTGGGCACCACTGGCGTAAAAACCTGCCTGTTCGAGATCGGCGAGGTTGTCCGTTTGACGGCGGCGGCCATGCGTGGGTATGAGCTCTATGTGTTGCCGGATGGCGGCGCGGAACAGGAACCCGCCGAATGGTGGGAAGCTATGTGCGCGAGCACGCGGGAGGTGCTGGACGCTTCCGGCATGGACCCGGCGCGGATCAGCGGCGTTTCCTTCTGCTCCCAGATGCAGGGAGTCGTCCTTGTGGATAAGGACGGGGAGCCGGTGCGCCGCGCGATGAGCTATATGGACCAGCGTGCACGGGAGGAGCTGAAAAAGGGCCTGGCCCATGGCCCGCAAATCGCGGGCGCAAATGTATTTAAGCTGCTCAAAAGCCTGCAAATTACCGGCGCGGTTGCGGCGAGCGTGAAAGACCCTGTGTGGAAATACAAGTGGGTGCAGGCGCACGAGCCGGAGAATTTTAAGCGCGTACATAAGTGGCTGGATGTGAAGGAATTCCTCATCTGCAAAATGACGGGTGAATTTGTCATGACGCAGGATTCCGCCTTTGCCGCCCTGATCTATGATATCCGCAAGGGCAAGGAGGGATGGAGCCGGGAGATGTGCGATATGCTCGGCGTAAACATGAATCACCTTGCGCCGATCAAGCAATCCACCGACAAGGTCGGGGAAATCACGGAAAAAGCGGCTTCTGAACTCGGCCTGAAAACGGGCACCGCCGTGTTCGGCGGCGGCGGGGACGCTTCCCTCATCGGCGTGGGGGCCGGCTCCACCGCATTGGGCGATACGCATATCTATTGCGGCACAAGCGGCTGGGTCTCCACCGTGGTCGACAAAAGCATTGTGGATGCTTCCGCCATGGTTGCGGCGATCGTGGGCGCGCAGCCGGAGCGGTTCAACTATTTCGCAGAGTTGGAAACGGCGGGCAAGTGCTTGAATGGGTGAAGGATCACCTGGCGCTCGATGAGATCGATATCTATTTGGAGAAAAAGCATGTGGCGGAATCGCAAGAGGCGGTTTATACTAGCCTTTACGACTATATGGCGAAGGTCATCAGCGAAGTGCCGGCAGGCTCAAACGGCGTGATCTTTACCCCTTGGCTGCATGGTAACCGCTGCCCGTTTGAGGATCCGAACGCGCGCGGCATGTTCTTTAACATCAGCCTGGAAACCGGTAAGACAGAGCTCATCCGCGCCGTGACGGAGGGCGTTTGCTTCCATCTGCGCTGGTTCTTGGAGACAGAGGAGAAGAAGATCAAAACTTCCGATACGATCCGGTTCGTCGGCGGCGGCGCATTGTCTGACGTGACGTGCCAGATCCTGGCGGACTGCATTGGCCGCAAGGTTGAAACGGTTGACAGCCCGCAAAACGTCGGTGCGGTCGGCGCCGCGGTCGTGGTGGCGGTCGGCCTCGGCCTGCTGCCGAGCCTCGATGAAGCGAAACGGATGGTGCCGGCGAAAAAAACCTTCACACCCAATCCGGCTGTTAAGCCGATCTATGACCGCAACTACGCCGTTTTCCAGGAGCTTTACAAGGCGAACAAAAAGAACTTGCAGCCCTCAACGGCTAATTTTAAAACGAAAAGCGCGCCGGGGCCCGCTGTGCGGAAGCTCACCGGCGCTTAACTTTTAGGAGGCGATTTTTTGGCACATATCAAGCTTTTTACGCTCAATGTCTGGTCCGGCTTTCGCTATCATGGCCTGATCCGGTTGGAAGAGTATGAAACCAAGCAGGTGCGGGAAAAGCGGTTTCACGGCCTGTGCGCTGTGCTGCGCAAGGAGCGGCCGGACATTGTATGCCTCAATGAGGCGAATCCGCTCTTTTCCTATGGCAAGCGGTTGGCAGAGGAGCTGGGGTATGTGCCGCTCGGCCATATGGGGGTAGCGGGCTTGCGGGCCGGAACTTGGCTTCCCATTGAATCTGCGCGAGGGAGACCTGGTTCTTGCCAGCCCCTCCCTTTCCCCCCAATATATTGGGAGAACGCATTTAGGAGGAAAGGGCTATTGCGGCAATTTTTTCTCCTGCCATTTCGACAATCTGACACAGGCGGTGCTTGTGCGCTGCATGCTGCCAGAGGGGCGGCCGCTTTATGTTTGCGTCACGCATTGGGTCGCGGGACCAGCGGTCACGGATGAAAACCGGGCGAAGCTGCCCGCGCTCGCGCAGGAGTGGGGATTCCCCAGAGAACAAATTGCGCAGGCGGAGGTAAGGCTGCGGGAAATGGAGCGTTGCAAGCGCACGGAAGCCACGCGGCTCTGCAACTGGCTGGAACAAACCGTGCCGCCGGATGCGCCACTGATCGTCGCGGGTGATTTCAACGCCGAGGCCGGGTGGCCGGAGCTGGAGATTTTGCGAGGGCGCGGCTTTGAGCGGCTCATCCCGCGGGAGGATGGATATGCGACGTGGGATCCGCTCCACAATACGAATTTGCAAACCTATTATACCGAGGAAGCGCAGCAGAGGCAAAAATCGCTCTACCACCAGCTTGATGCGCTGGACGAGCTGTACCCGCGTAACATCGATCATTTTTATGTACGAAACCTGCCGCTGGAAGGTGCGGCGGATTGCCGCGTGTGCGCGACAGAGCCATATGAAGGGGTCAGTATCTCCGATCATTTTGCGCTGACGGTGAGCGTGGAGGCCCGAGCGCATTCCAGTTATCGTTCTAGCCAAACCGACTGCAAGGATAAAGCTGCGCCGAGGGGGAACAAATTAATTACAGGCATAATACATAAAAAGCGTGGGAACAGGGTTAAAATCCTGTTCCCACGCCATTTATAAATAATTGATAATTTATTTTTGTAGCTTCTGCATATCGTTCGCGCGGATCGCCGTGCGCATGATCTTTCCGCTCGTCGTCTTGGGCAGCTCGTCTACAAACTCCACCACGCGCGGATATTTATACGGTGCAGTCGCGTGCTTCACATGATTCTGCAATTCCTTTACCAGCGAATCGCTCGCTCATAGCCGCGCGCCAGCACAATCGTCGCCTTGACGACCTGCCCGCGTACCGGGTCCGGCACGGCGGTAATCGCGCATTCCAGCACGGAAGGGTGCTCCATCAGCGCGCTTTCTACCTCAAAGGGGCCGATACGGTAGCCGGAGCACTTGATCACGTCGTCATTGCGGCCGACGAACCAATAATAGCCGTCCGCATCGCGCCAAGCGGTATCGCCCGTGTTGTAAACGCCGTTTTTCCAGGAACGGGCCATCGCGTCCGGCGCTTTCCAGTATTCACGGAACAGGCCGGTTGGATGCTTCTTGTCCGTATTTTTGATGCAGATCGAGCCGACGATACCGTCCTCGCAGGAGTTTCCGTCCTCATCGAGCAGATCGATGTCGTAGATCGGGCGGGTTTGCCCATGGAGCCGGGGCGGATTTCCACCCACGGAAAATTGGCTAGCAGCACCGAGGTTTCAGACTGGCCGAAGCCTCGTGAATGCGAAGCCCCGTCTGGCGCTCGATCTGATTGAAAACCTCGGGGTTGAGCGGCTCGCCCGCAAGGGAGGCGTGCTCGATGAAGCTGAAGTCGTATTGTGTCAAATCTTCTTTAATCAGGAATCGGTAAATGGTTGCTGGCGCGCAGAAGGTGCACGGACGCAACCGCTGGATGGCCTCCAACATGCCGTGCGGCGTGAATTTCTCGGTATCGTATGCGCCGATGCAGGCACCGCAGATCCATTGACCATAAATTTTACCCCAGGCGAATTTTGCCCAGCCGGAATCCGTCTGCGTGAGGTGGACACGGTTTTCCTGCACACACTGCCAGAAGCGCGCGGTCGTAATCTGGCCGAGAGGATGGGAGTAATCGTGCCGCACCATTTCGGCATGCCGGTTGTACCGGAGGAGAAATAGAGCAACATGGTGTCTGTTACTTTTGTGGCGTCCTCTCCAGTGGGGCGCTCGAATACGTCGCTCTGCTCTGCGAGCGCCTTTGCAAAATCGACCGCGCCCGCCGGGATTTGCTCGCCGAGCACGGCGTAGGTTTCCACGGTTGGGCAGTCGGCTAAGGAATCCTCGCAGTGCTGAATGATTTCCGCGTCGTCCACCGTGACGAGCATCTTCACACCCGCCGCGTTCAGGCGGTAAACCAGATCGTGTGGGGTGAGCTGAAAGGAGGCGGGGATGACCACCGCGCCGATTTTATGTAAGGCGGTGAAGCACATCCAGACCTCCGGGCGCTGCTTTAAAATCAGCATTACATAGTCGCCCTTACGAATGCCTTTGGATTTAAAAAAATTTGCCGCGCGGTTGCTACCGGCCTTCATGTCGGCAAAGGTGTAACGCTTCATGTCGCCCGCGTCGTTGGTCCAGAGCAGGGCCTGCTTGGTCGGCTCCAGCTCCGCCCAGGCGTCTACCACGTCGAAGCCAAAGTTGAAATCCTCCGGCACGTCAATCGTGAAGTGTTCCTTCATATCTTCATACGAATCGAATGCGATCCGCGGACAGTAGCGTTTGATAATATCGTCCATTGTTTTGGCCTCCGGTTTCGTTATTCATTGATGATCGTTAAAAAGCGCGTCGTTCCGCCAACAGCCGACTGGCCGTGAGGAAGCTTGGGGTCAAAATAAATCGAGTCTCCCTCATTGAGAATGAAGGAATTCTTACCGACGGTCACTTTCACTTGGCCCTCAAGGACGAAGTTAAATTCCTGACCGCCGTGAATAACGAGCGGAGGGTCTTTTTCCTGAACTTCTAGGGTGACCAGCATGGGCTCCATGCTGCGATGCATAAAGTTAAAAGCGAGGCTTTCAAACTGATAGCCTCATAACGGTCAACGGATACGCCTTCTCCCTTGCGCACGACCGTGTGGACATTCATGCGCGGGGTATCCCCTGTGAGCAGGACGGTGCAGTCCGTGCCGAGGATATTAGCAATCTCATACAGGGTGCTGACGGGAATGTCCTGCTCGCCGCTCTCATAGCGCTGGTATTCATCGAGCGTGACGTCGAGCTTCTCCGCTACCTCAATGGTGGATAGGTCGAGAATTTCTCTCAACTCCCGTATTCTCTTTGGAATTTGCAATAGCTCCGGATTCATACGGACACTTCCTTTCAATCAGTCAATTTCAGCAGCGCATCAGGCTCAGGCAAGGCCCCGCAGCGTACCGGACTGTTTCTCATTATTATACTGCAAAAAGTGGAGCGTTTCAACGATTTGCCGTAAAAAAGCGAACCCCGCCTTCCAAAATCAAAGGGCGGGGGTGGCGCATTTTTGGAAATTTTTTAAAAATATGTGCAAAGGCAGCACAAAAGCCCGTGGGCTGGTTGTTACTCTAATTCATCCAGCGTTAGCGCATAGCCGGGCAGAAATTCTGCAAGGAAGCACTCTGCCTCCGGCAGCCGCATCGCGTGAATGGAGGCAAGCAACGCGCTTTTTGCGCGGATGAATTCCCGGTTGCCGGCCTTTTCCTCTTCCATGCATTTTGCAAGCGCGCTGATTTTATCCGCCGCCTTAACGAGCGGCCAGAGCGGTGCGTCCACTTGAGCTGGAAAGAAGAACGGTTCGTAATCCGGCCGGAGGTCCTCCGGCAGCATAGAGGTTAATTTCGAGCAGGCAGAATTCTCCACCGCCTGGTAGGCGGCCCGAATTTCAGGATTATGATATTTGACTGGGGTGGGAAGGTCGCCCGTGAGCGTTTCAGGCAGGTCATGGTAGAGGCCCAAAAGCGCTGCACGGGCCGCATCAACATGCCCGCCAAAGCGGCGGTTGCGTAGCACCGCAAGCGCGTGCGCGATGACGGCCACCTCATGGGAATGCTCCGTAAGGTTTTCCTGCCGCGTGTTTCGCATAAGTGCCCATCGGTCGATATATTTCATGCGGGAAACCATCGCAAAAAAATGATAGGCCATCCCAAAGCGCTCCCTTCCGTTGGAGATGAATCTCGTTTTTATCACACGCCCGGTGCCGCGCTGCTGCTGAGCACCACTCCGCGCTCAGCGTCCAGCGTTACAACAGCGCCGGTACGCAGCACGTTTGTCGCATTTTTGGCGCCAATAATCACAGGAATATCGAGGCTCAGGCCGACGATTGCGCCGTGGGAGTTCATCCCGTCCTGTTGGGTGATGATGCCGCCAGCCCGCTTCAGGAGGGGAAGCATATCGTTTGTAGTGTGGTCGATTACAAGAATATCACCGTCGCGGAATTCGGCCTGTGCCTGCCGGGCGGATTCACATACGCACAGCCGCGCGCAAGTTTTCTTTTTCGTCACGCCGCGCCCGGTGGCAAGGATGTGGCCGACAACGTGAACCTTCATCATATTTGTTGTGCCGGAGATGCCAAGCGGCACACCCGCCGTGATGGCAACCAACTCACCGCTTTTCACAAGGCCCGCGTATTCCGCAGAATCAACGGCGTGATTAAACAAATCGTCCGTAGAGGCTTTTTCTTCGATGAGAAGCGGGGTGACGCCCCAGGAGAGGTTGAGCTGGCGGCAGACGCGCGCCTCCGTGCTGAAGCCGATGATCGGGCAGTTCGGGCGGAATTTTGAAATCATACGCGCTGTTTTTCCGGATTTTGTTACCGTGATAATCGCCGCGGCGCCGAGGTCGTGCGCCGTGGTGCATGTGGCATGGGAGATGGCAGTGGTCACATCGGGGTTTGTTTCCACCTCACGGAGCTTAAAGCGCTTGATATAGTCAATATCCTGCTCTGTGCGCTCTGCGATGCGGGCCATGGTGCGCACCGCTTCCACAGGGTATTGGCCCGCGGCTGTTTCTCCGGAGAGCATAATAGCGCTCGTGCCGTCATAAATTGCGTTGCAACGTCCGTCGCCTCCGCACGGGTTGGGCGCGGGTTTTTGATCATAGATTCCAGCATCTGCGTAGCGGTAATGACCTGCTTGCCCGCATTATATACCTTTTTGATAATCATCTTTTGCAGCACCGGCACATCCTCAAGCGGAATTTCCACGCCCATATCGCCGCGCGCGACCATAATGCCGTCGGATACGCGCAGGATTTGATCGATGTTTTCAACGCCTTCCTGATTTTCAATCTTCGCAATAATATTCACGCCATGACAATCGAATTCGTCGAAGATCTTCCGGATCTCCAGCACATCCGCCGCTGTGCGGACAAAGGATGCGGCGATGAAATCGAAGCCGTTTTGAATGCCAAAAATAATATCCTCCCGGTCGCGTTCGCTAATAAAGGGCATGGAGAGGTGGACGTTCGGCACATTGACGCCCTTATTGTTGGAGATAAAGCCATCGTTTTGAACGCGGCAGACAATATCGCCGCCGCGGATGCCGCGCACAGTGAGCTCAATGAGCCCATCGTCGAGCAAAATGGTAGAGCCTCCTGCACGTCTCCCGCAAGATCCGGAAAGCTGATAGAGGCCTGTGTTTCGTCCCCTTCCATAGGCGAAGCGCGCAGGGTGAAAGCCGTGCCCTTTTTCAGGAGGACCTTCCCGTTTTTAAAGGAGCCAAGGCGGATCTCCGGCCCTTTTGTATCAAGCATGGTGGCAATGGGGAGATCCAGCTCCTCCCGCAGGCGCACAACGCGTTCCAGCGTTTTTTTATGCATTTCATGGTCCCCGTGTGAAAAGTTGAAACGGGCGACGGCCATGCCGGATCGCATCAGCTCCCGCAAAACCTTATCGTCCTCTGTAGCGGGCCCCATTGTACAGACAATTTTCGTCTTTCTCATTCAAGAACATCTCCTTTATGGAAGGAAGCGGCCTCCGAGGAGGCCTGCATCCCGGGGGAGAAGAAAGATTCAACTCTTCCCCCACGATAGTTTAGCACAGGACGGACTTTCTCCACAAGGAGTAGAATCCCCAAAAGCGGGGCTCCAATCCCTTCCTTTTTTGTGGGCGATTGCCCGGAAATGCAGGCCCTTTATTCGCTAAGCTGCTGTTCAGACGGGGTAACCTGCATCATGTTTTCTGAATAAAAAACGGCGCGAATCCGCCGAATGAGCGCTTCACACCGGGATAACCTTGCCTAAAAGGCAGAAAAAACGGCCGGTTAACACCAGCCGTTTTTTCCAAATTGAGGGGTTGCTTTGAGGAGGGGTAGAGCATGTGCTCAGTCGATACTCGGTGCGGCTCCTTTCTCTGTCGAGCACAATTTTATTATAGCTGTGGTCTCTGATTTTTTTGTTACGCGGCTATGAATTTTCCTTGAACAATCCTGTGCTTTCTTATGAACAAACTTCTAAAAAGCCCATTTTATACAAATTGTGCATTGAGTAAAATAAATTGCAAACAAATGTTTGCTTTTTAAAAAAATATGTGCTATAATACAACCGTACTTTAAGAAAAGCAGGCAGATGGAATTGTTTTTGATAGCTTGGAGGAGACTGCGATGGACCGAATTAACGATACACAGCAGCGTATTTACGAATATTTAATGGAGCGTTCGCAGGATGGCGTCCCCCCCTCTGTGAGGGAGATTGGCGCCGCTGTGGGCCTCAAATCCACCTCTTCCGTGCAGGCAAACCTTGATGCGCTCGAGGCGGCGGGCTATATCACGCGTGACCCAATGCTTAAGCGCTCCATCCGCATCAACGGGCAGGCGGAGAATGTGACGCATGTGCCCTTGCTCGGCACGGTCACGGCCGGTCAGCCGATCTTGGCGGTGGAGCAAATCGAAGGCTATCTCCCCTACACGGGGCATGTATCCCGCGATAAACCGCTCTTTGCCTTGCATGTGCGCGGCGAAAGCATGCTGAATGCCGGCATTCACGACGGCGATATCGTGGTGGTAGAGCAAACGCCGGAGGCGCGCAATGGTGAGATTGTGGTTGCGATGATGGAAGACGAGGCGACGGTAAAGCGCTTTTATAAGGAAAACGGCCATTTTCGCCTTCAGCCGGAGAACGATGCGTTTGAGCCGATTATCGTCACAGAGGTTGCCATTCTGGGCAAGGTCGTCGCGCTTCTGCGTTATTATTAAGTTTTTATCGAGCCGTATGGATCGGGTAGCCCTGCGTTTGACTTTAACGCGGGGCTGCTTTTTTGTCACTAGGCAACCTGAAATTGCGAAAGCGCAATCTGCGGGTGGAGGGCCCTCGGGGGCCGTGGTATGCTGTTGTTTGGGAGGGGTCAACATGGCGTATGGTCAAAAAAATTAGCCTTGCGCGCAGGGCGCGGGGTTATTCGCAGGAGGCGCTTGCAGAGCAATGCGGCGTGAGCAGGCAGGCGGTTTCCCGCTGGGAGCAGGAGGCAGCCTATCCGGAAACAGAGAAGCTAAGCCTTTTGAGCCAGGCGTTGGATTTATCCTAGATGAACTGTCGCTCGGGGGATGTGTAGGCGGGGCGAAGCCTCCTCGTGCGGGAAATTAAGGATGCCGGAGGCGGAGACGGGAGCGTTTCAGGGTGCGCTCATCAAGGAAAGCCTCAAAGATGACACAGTGCTCGATTTTGTGGGAATTTGCGGCGTGGAGCTATGGCAGACGCAAGATACCCCGCGTTACTGGACGGCAATCACCTTTGTCTCACAGCGCTGCGATTTGCCATCGCAGGTGCAAAAAAGCCTTTTAAAGGGCTGGTTTGCCGATATGAAGCGGGAAAATAGGAAAGTTATCGTTTTTACCGACGAAATTTTGCAATACGAAATCGGGAATCTGGCACAGAAACAGGCGGTGTGCGAGGCATGCCGGAAAAAGGGAATCCCACAGGAGCAAATGAACTGGCCGGAATAGAGAGGGGAAACGCAGGATGAAAAAAGTGTTTGCTGACTTCGGCGGGCTTTGAAAATCTCGCCGTAAAGGAGGCTTTTTTAGAGCTTGTTGGGAAAGAACCTTCCCAGATCAAGGCGCTTTGGGTGCCGACGGCGGCGGTCGATGAGGAGGCGCATGCCGTTTTGGCGAAATGCATGGAGATTTGTTTAACACAGGAATCCGGGCTGAAAATATTATGGTATATTAGAGGAGCCGATGCCGCTTGCAAAGCTGCGCTGTTATGATGCAATCTATTTCTGCGGCGGAAGCCGGAATACCTGATGAAACGCATTCGGCGCGTGCGTTTGGCTGCTCCGCTCCGACAGTTTACAGAGGAAGGCGGCGTATATGTCGGCGTCAGCGCAGGGAGCATCATAGCAGCGTCAAACATGCGTTCCGGGCTACAGCTTGTAAATTGCGTACTGCATGTCCACTGCGGTGCGGGGGAGCAGCCCGGAGAGGTTCCTTTGGCCTTGTACCCACAGATTCGGCTGACAAACAGCCAGGCGCTCAGGGTAGCCGGGCGAGAAGCGAAGGTGATTGAATAAATTACCGGCCGGGGGATGAGAGGCCCGCATTTGTGCGGAATTGGATCTTTAGGCCGTCATTCAGAATAAAAATCCTGAAGATTTGCATAAATTTTCAGGATTTTGTTTTCTAAGATGAAATTTTATGCTAAAATAAGCCGTGAAAATGGATCGGGAGGTTTCTATATGAAATTGGCAAAACAAATTCTTGCCGTCGGCCTGACCGCGGTGCTTTTGGCCGCCGCGCTTCCATCCTGCACCCCCACGGGCACGGCTGAGCTGACGATTGACCCGGCAGCGCGCATCAAACGCTGGAGAGCTTCGGCATAAGCAGCGCATGGTGGAGCCAGGATGTGGGCGGCTGGACGGACAAGGACGCAAACGGCGTGCCAGTGCGCGAGGCGGTGATGGAGCTGCTGTATGGCAAATCCGGGCTCGGCCTGCAGGTTTACCGGTATAACCTGGGCGCGGGCACCGGCACAGGGGAAAAAGCCGGCGAATTCAATGACCCGTGGCGCTCCGGGCAGAGCTTTATCGGGGATAACGGCGAGATCGACTATACCTCGATGAAAACGCGCTTTGGTGCATGAACCGGGCGCTGGAGCTGGGCGCAAAGGAGGTTGTTTTCTTTTGCAACAGCGCGCCGGACTCCATGACCATCAACGGCAAGCCGCATAGCGATAAGCAGAAGAAAAAGGTGACGAACCTTGCGCCGGAGAACTACCAGGCCTTTGCAGACTATGTGCTGGACGCAGTGGAGCACTTTCGCAAGCAGGGCGTGCCGGTTACAACGGTTTCCCCTATTAATGAGCCGCAATGGACGTGGCAGGGCGGTCAGGAGGCTGTCATTTTGAGCCGGACGAGATGGTTGCGCTCTATAAGGTGTTTTATGCGGAGATGGAGAAACGCGGCTTGACGGATGAGGTCGCACTCAGCTTCTTTGAATCCGGTCAGTGGGGCGGGAGCAAATTCAAAAAATGGTTTGAAGCAATCATGGAGGATGAAACGCTCAGCAAGGTGATTACCACGATCGACGCCCATTCCTACAACAGCTCTGCTAGCGAAAAGGCAAGCACGGCGCGTTGGCTTGCCAAAAACTATCCAAATCTCAAGCGTAGTTGCACCGAGTGGACAGAGATGGAGGATCTCGGCCGCGACGAGGGCATGGATTCCGCTGTGGTGATGGCGGATATGATCTGTACGGATCTGACCGTGCTCGACGCGGTGCACTGGAGCTATTGGCTGGCGGTATCCTGTTATAATTGGCGGGATGGGTTAATGTATGTGGATTTAGAGGAACATACCTATACCATCACCAAACGGCTGTATGAATACGGCAATTTTACAAAGTTCATCAAGCCGGGAGCGGTACGTGTGGAAACAGAGCTCAAGGGGAAGGAGCTCAACGCCGTTTCCTTCGATGTGGACGGGGGGTTGGTGACAGTGCTTGTCAACAGCTCCGGCGCGGAGCAAACGCTTACGCTGAATGCACAAGGTTACGAAACGGTGGAAATGCATCTAACAGACAGCGCGCATAATCTGGAGCAGGTTCCGGTTGCAACCTATGTTTCAGGCGGGCAAGTAAAGCTTCCGGCAAAAAGCGTTGTCACCCTGGTGATGAGCCAAGCCCGAAATGGCTAAAACGAATGCGAAAAGCCGCCGGTATCTCTCCGGCGGCTTTCTTTGAAACATAGCTGGAGGGTGCGTTTTGAAAAAAGGGAAAATAATTGCTGCCTGCGCTGGTGTGCTGCTTGTTGCAGCGGCGGCCGGCTGCCTGCTAGTGCTGCATCGAAACGGTGTGTTTGAGGTTGCAACTCCCGCGGCCTCATCGAAGGGAGGCTATCTGTTTTGCTATTTTACGGGGAACGAACCGGAGCAGGAACGGATTCATTTCGCCGTCAGCAAGGATGGCTATCATTTACGCCGCTCAATGGCAATCATCCTGTCATTGCGCAAACGAAGGGCACCGGTTCTGTGCGGGACCCTTATTTGTTTCAAGGGCAAGATGGCGCTTACTACATTCTTGCAACCGATATGAGGAGCGCAGATGGATGGAACAGCAATCATAGCATGATTTCGTGGCGGTCGGACGATCTTATCCACTGGACGGATGAAACCGTGATTGATCTTCGGCCCTTTCCTCAGACGAAGAGCGCGGATCGGGTGTGGGCTCCGCAGGCAACTTTCGACCCGGAAAAAGGGGAATACCTGATCTATTGGAGCCATCATAACGCACAGGGCGGCGACCCGAACACGGTTATCTGGTATGCATATTCCAGAGATTTGAAAACGCTCTCCACGCCGCCTGCCGAGTTGTTTCGCCCTGCTAACGGGCAGGATGGGATTGATGGCGATATCGTGGAGAAAGACGGAGTTTTTTATCTATATTATAAGGATGAAGCGAAAAAATGCATCCGGTATGCGGTGGCGGATTGTCTGACAGGGCCATATCGGGAGCCGGAGGAAAATGAAGTCTCTCTCTCCCGCAAGCATGTGGAGGGGAACTTTATCTATCGAATCGTTGGAACGGATACCTTTGTGATGATGATGGATGAATATACAAATGGCAGATTTTTTTTACAGCAGACAGAAGATCTGGTCCATTTTAAAAAGCTGCGCCGCCGAGATTACAGCCTGGATTTCCAGCCGCGCCATGGTTCAGTGCTCGCTGTTGGGGAGGGAACATATCAAACGCTTTAGAGGCCTATGGGAATTCATAGGCCTCTGTTCTATAACATATAAAAAACTGAGTTACGCCAATCCTTTTTTGCCTCGATTGCCCGGCACCTTCCCAATGCGCATCCACTCGATTTTTGCGCGCACGGCATTTGATTGCGAGCCAATGCGTGCGGCCGGCAGGTGAAAGGAGGCGTTTTTGATTCCTTCACACCGGACGGTACCGTTGTGAATAAATTTACCGGTAGCCGGGCGGGCTGGTTGGCCATTGACGGAGAGCGCCGTCTCCGTGTAGCCTTGTTTCAAGGCGCAGGGTGAGCGGCTGGCCCACCGGCACTTCGCATGGGAATTCGTA
>ENA-OQEN01000070-OQEN01000070.1-human-gut-metagenome-genome-assembly--contig:-NODE-70-length-37787-cov-3.121083_pt1 | contig 37787 bp, 47 predicted proteins | sample MGYA00242791_ERZ504627 | MGnify/ENA primary metagenome ERZ504627 (study PRJEB26092, sample SAMD00036316) | human gut metagenome | host: Homo sapiens | study: EMG produced TPA metagenomics assembly of... | reverse complement strand
TTTTTTATTATGATATTTCTAAAAAGTTTTGTACTTTGCAATTCAGAACCAGTCTGGTGAAAAGAAACGCCTCTCCAAACTGCCCGCGCTCTCCAAAATGGCGATGTCAATATTCGTAATCATCCTCGTCATCGTCCTCATCATACGGCGAGCGTTCTGATGGGCGTCGGTTCCGAATAAAGCGCATGGCGACCAGCGCACCTGCCGCAAGAAGGAGCCCTCCGCCAAACAGGATAATGTGCATCACGGGAATCCCGCCGACGGTAGGATGGCCAGAATCCTGCTCTTGCACATTCTGCGAAGCGGCGTCCGCGTTCTCCGCACTGCCTGTTGTCGGCGGCTCCTGTTCTTGTTGCGTCACATCAGACTTGGGATATCGCCCGGCGCCGGCACGGCGGCATTTAGAGTCAGGCAAGAAAGGACGTAGCTGCCGCTATTGCCCAGCTCGGTTCGTAAAATCCCGTCCTGCCCCACGGCAATCGTGCCCGGATAAAGTCCTACATCCGTCTTGAGCTGGAATTCAACGCCCGCCCATTGAGGGCCAAGCTGTACCTCAAGGATGGCGGGCTGCGCGACTTGAAGCTCCGTGCCGTCCGTGTCATCGCCGGTAGCATAGACAACACCTGTACACATGAGGATGCAGCACAATAGCGCCAGCATTACGCCGATGCCTGTTTTCATCTTTTTCATAATGACCTCCTGTAATTTGCATAGAAAAAGACGGCCTGATTTCTCAAGCCGTCCTCTCTGATGCTGTATTTTGTTTTTACTTGATCGTGTCCTTGAGCGCCTTTCCCGCCTTAAAGGAAGGGGCTTTGCCGGCTGGGATCTCGATCGTTTCACCGGTAGCCGGGTTTTTGCCCATCCTCGCGGCGCGCTCCTTCACTTCAAAACTGCCGAAGCCGACCAGTTGGATCTTGCCGTCGGTTTTCAGTGCTTCCGTGATACCGTCAAATACGGAATTGACCGCTATTTCCGCGTCCTTTTTGCTGAGATTGGCCTTTTCAGCCACATAAGCGACAAGCTCTTTCTTTGTCATAGACTTTATTCCTCCTTCTGCACCCGTTTACAACCGTGCACCAATTATCCTTTGGTCTGAGCGCAGTCAGTCATAGCCTCACGAGTGATGTGGGTATATTATAGCATGAAAAATTCTGATTGCAATGCTCTTTCCGTGCTACGTTCATCACCGGCAATAACTGAGAAAGGGACACCATGTCCGCTGAGGATGAAAAAGAACATCGACCCACCGGAGAAAGACATGGATGCTTTCGGCTTCTTGTATAAGCTCTCTGGCAGCGGGCAAAGCTGGGCGGAGCAACTTACCTTTACGCCAGACTGATTTTGTAAAAGACTTCGGCCATGCTATTCCCATCAATTATCTCTGACATCTGTACTGCCCGCAGGATTTTGTCCTGCGGGCAGTTTTTCACTGTTTGAGCGTGGGTTTTGCTGCAAGCACCCGCATTTAAGCATACGCCGCCCGACCATACGTGCCGGCATTCCCGGCCCGGGGACTGCTTGACGCCCTTCTTCTCACGGTTCCGCGGCCGATTTCTTCTGCGCCTGTCGTTTTTCATATCGTTCCTCCGTAACGAATCCGGGGATGCGCGTTCAAGCGTATCCCCGGACAGGTGTTATTTACTTCTTCACGGCAATATGCTTGCCCGTTCTGCGCTTTTTCAGGTAGAAAAACGCTGTGCAGCCCACTCCTGCCGCCGCAAGCCCGAGCAGTGAGATCCAGAGCATAAGATCGGCGTCGTCTCCGGTCTTGGGAACATCCACCTTTGTCTTATCGTTATGGATCTTTACCGTCAGCGTTTCGTTTGCAACAAGCGTGATTTTGACGGGGTCTGCGATCTTGTACCCTTCGCTGGCGCTGTTTTTCAGCTCCGTGACGGTATACTCGCCGACACGCAGCTTCTCAATGAAGATTTCGCCCTTGGCGTCGGTCGTAAACGTCATATCGTAGCCGTTGGCGCCGGTGATGCGGAACGCAAAGCCCTCTTTCTTTCCGTCGCTGGTGGTCTTAATAATCTTGAGGGAGCCCTTCAGAGCATGGTTGATAAAGCCCTTTCCGGCTTCGTTCTCAACGGTGTAGGTTTTTCCGTCGGTATCGATCTCCACATAGTAGGCTTTCTCGTCCGGAATAAAGCCCTCCGGTGCGGTTTTCTCCCTTACCAGTACGCCGCCGTACTCCAGATTCTTCATCCAGTAAACGCCGGCAGAGGACTCCTCCATGGTGCCGAGCAATACATCGTCCTTGTCCAGTGCCTTGTTCCCGTTAACATCACGGTAGACCTCGAATACCGCGCCGCTGAGTTTATTCTCGGGATAGTCTGCGTCATACTTTGTCAGTGTGACGCTGCCGCGGATAAGTTTGTTTGCAATCTTGATCTCAATGACCTCTCCCTGCTCCTTGACCGTTACCGGGAACAGCTCTTCGCTCAGAACGAAGCCCTTGGGCTGCTCGATCTCGCGCACGAGCCAGTTGCCGGCGGGGATCTTTTCGAAGCGGAATCTGCCATCCTCGGCGGATACAGCTGTCAGCAGTGCGGTATCCTTCGTGAATCTCGTTTCGGATGCAGCAAACAGACCCATGACCGCACCGGAGAGGGGCTTATCGTTTGCATCAACCTTCAGACCCGAAACGGAGCCGTAGATCAGCTTATTCTCAATGGCTGCGCCCTCGTTGGCAATCAGCTTGACAAGCTTCTTGTCTTGCCCGGCGTAGTCAAACGACACCGGATACTTCGTATCGCCAAGCTGGTAATGGCTGTCGGTAGAGATCTCCTGCAGGTAGAAGCGTCCAAGGGGGAGATCCGTCTTGCACGTCGCTTTTCCGTCTTTATTCAAGGAGACCATCTCGATCAGGCCGTCCTGCGGGATGCTGCTGCCATCGGCTGCCACAAGCTTCTCCGCAGCATAGAGGCCGAATGTAACGTGAGTAAGCTCATCACTTTGGCCAATGCCGAACAGCTTATCCGTTTCCATGGTTTTTACCAGACTGATCTCCACACGCTGGCGTTCATTGTACATATCTGCCCGAAGCTCGGTGACCGTAACCTCCTGTCCGGCATATACCAGCTCAACCGTATGCGCTTCGGTCTGAAGCGCCATGCCGTGCGGAGCTTGCTTCTCGGTGATCACATACTTGCCAAGGTAGAGTGTCTTACTGGCGGCCATGCCGTCCGATTGCGTGGTGACGGTGTCTACGATGTCCCCGGCCTTTGCACGCAAGGTTCCGTCAGGGGTGTAAATATCCTCCGCGGCAGCGATATCAAAGACTGCGCCCGGAAGTCCGGTATTCTCATATACAGGCCGGAAGATGGATCCCTCGTTTACAACGCTGCTGAAGACCTCGCCGGTCTTTTGGATGCGGATGATGCCTTTTTGCGCCATGTTGGACTTTGTAACTGTCACGACAGCCTCTGACCCATCCACGGTAAACGGAACCGGGGCGGTATCCAGCACATAGCCATGGCAGGTTGTCACCTCGATCAGCTCATAGCGGCCGTAGGGCAGCTCGCAGGGGAGCATCAGCGTGCCGTCGTCTGCGGTATAGAATGTGGAGATGGTCACTGGCGCCGGATAATAGACGGTCTGTGAAATCAGTTCACCGGAGGTCAGGTCTCTGACCTGAAAACCGATACCTGCTGCCGGAATGATCTTTCCGGTCTCAGCATCGCGTTTTTCCACGCGGATAAAACTGGTGATGGTCTGGTTGTTCAGAATATAGGAGTACAGGTGTCCGTTGGAGCTGATGAATACGGTGAAGTCCGGAACAAAGGCCTGTCCTTCCTGTCCCTCGATCTGGTGTACGGTATAGCGGCCGTAAGGCAGATCCTTGGAAAGCGCTACGCCGTTTTCATCCGTCACCAGCAGATCGCGCTCGCTATCTTTGGCTGCGTCATAGCTTCCGGCACCGGAGAGATAAAGCTGAAACATCGCGCCTGCTTCCGGCTGCTCGATAATGCCTGCATTGCCGGAGGGTTTGAACTCCGCCGTCGGTACAGATCCATTTTCGGGCTCTGGCTCCGCTTCATTCTGACCGGGAATCAGCGTATCGGCTGCTTCCGGCTCAGACTCGGCCGGCGTTTCCGTGTCGGCTTGATTGGGCATTTGTGTTTCTTCCGCTGCCGGTTCGGCTGCGTCCTTTGCATCATGGAAGCTGCAGTTCCCTGCGCATCCTCCGGTGCGGCAGCGTCCGGGCTAACAAAATATGTGGAGCCTTCCGGCGCAGAGGGGTCCGTTGCTGCGGGGATCTCAGCCTCCGCCTGCGGGGTTGGCGCGTTCTCGGAGGTTTCCAGTTCGGCATCAATATGCTTGATCAGGCGGATACTGCCTTTGATTACCGTTTCGGTCACGGCGTTAGCCGTTGTATTGTGTTCAACCGTATACTGACCAGGCGCTGCACCAACGGTATGTTCCGTCGTATCGAGGAGGTACCCCTCTGAGGGTTCCATTTCACGGATCGTCCAGTCGGTATCGCAGATATACTCTTTGCTGGTGAACTGACCATTGGCGTCTGTGTAATACACATCGACAAGCTTCCCGCCCTTGTAGATCCCGTATTTAGCGCCTGACAGCGTGGCGTCGCCCTGCGGTGTTCCGGTTTCTGCGTCCGTCTTGGTTACGGTCACGGTAAACTTTTTGAGGATATTGGCAAAGCTGCGCTCTGCAACCCGGTTCCACTGGATAGATACTGACTGGGGATCAGGGATAACGTAACGAATGGCCGTATCCACCTCCTCGATGGTATATGGGCCGCCAATCAGGACATTGCGGAACTTAGCCACGCCGGTGGAGTCCGTTACCGCATACTCATCGACGTTCAGGCCGGAAAGGGATTTGCCGTACAAGCGAAACTTTACGCCTCAACGAATCCGTCTTCTGAAGTCTTGGTCACCTCCAATGCACCGCGTTTGAGCACGTTGTTGAAGGTCACGGTCGAGGTCTGCCCACCGACAATGGTGACCTGCTGTGAAGTCTGGGGCGTATAACGCTCAATGTCCGCTTCTGTTACGGTATAGGTGCCGGCCATGAGCTCGGATACGTCAATCGTGCCGTCGCGGCCGGTAGTCACAGTCTTGGTGATTCCGTTGCCGGAAATCGTGAAAGAAATGCCGGCCACAACGCCATCCTCGCTGGTCTTGACCAGGTGCATGGTGCCGAGCGCCTCCATCTCAAGCCGAAGATAGGCGCTGACAGGGTCTGACACATTTTCGCCGTAGGTGACAACGTCCTGAATGCCGGCACCTTTGTTGCCGTCCGTCCAGACGACCACACCGCTTCGCACGCCGTTGGTCTTGCTGGCGCTTACGCGGATATCGCCTGCAATCGGCGTATCGGAGGTGATTGTCAGGCGGTTCCCGCTTCGGGAAAAGCTGATTCCGGGTTCCGAGGAGCTGAACGAGAAGTTCGACAGCACTCCATTGGTATCCGTCAGTGTCACGGTATATCGCGTGCCGTCGTATTTGAGTTCATAGCTGCGTGCGCTGCCAATGCTTCGTGCGCAGAAGCTGGGGATCTCTGCGTGACTCTGCACCCTGGCGGCCATGGAATTATAATAGGAGCGGATCTGGCTGCGAAGCGGATGCTCGTCCCGGATATAACTCCAAACCGCACTCTTCCCATAGCCGGAGGGGTCCACCTTGTTGAAGCTTGCGTCACGCTCGCCGACAACCGTCTCCCAGACCAGCAGCTGTGTAGCGATTATATGGCTTAACGCAGCTGCATCCGAGGCGTTCTGAGAACGCCAGGATGTGGATACATTGCCCTGATAGCCATATTGCATGATCCGGCCAAGCAGGACCTTGATGGTATCCGGGGAAATGGTCGGATTGAGGTGGCTGGGGTAGTTTTCCCAAAATGTCTCATCCTTGTGGGAGAGAGTATCGCCGGCATTTTGCCCGATGCCGGGCTCGATGCAATACGAGACTTGACCGTTATAGGTGCCGATGCTATGCACCGTTGTGTATTTGCTGTTGAGAAACCGCCATCCGCCCATCAAAGACGTGGCAGAGTGGCCCCACGCCGTCGCAGAGTAGTTGCTGTCACCGTCGCGTGGGAAATCCACCATGTAAGCGTCTACCGTCGTTGCGGCAAACACAGGTGTGCTGATAGACAAAAGCGTCATCATGCACATGAGCAGGGACAAGAATGCCGAAAGGGCTTTCTTGAGCGTTTTACGTTTCATCGTTCCTTTACCTCCTGTTTTTTGCAGCAAAGAAGCGCACCGTTTCCGATGCGCTTCTCGCTGCGTGATGTGGTTTGGCTCAGGCGCAGCCGATATACAGATCGTATCGTCCGTCCGCTCTCGGCAGTGCCCAAACGCAGAAATATATGATGCCGTCTGCTGCGTTCAGTTCCGGCCATGATTTGATATCCCGCTCCGGATAGATGGATATATCTCCGGCGATAATGGGGGTATCCCGGCGTTCTGTTGCGGTAGAGTCATAGGTGAAACCAACTCCAACGCCGCGGTTTCGCGCAAATGCAGTTCGTTCATGGCCGGCTCTTCGAGTATGGCCGGTTCTGATTCCGGAGGGCTTGACGGCTGTAAGGTGTACTCCGGAGTGTCGCAGTATGGCTCCCGGCTCTCGCTTGAGACTTTTCTCCGTGTACTGCCGGGAGACGGTGGTTTTATCCGGTACGCGGATACGCCTTGAGCATTACGGCAATATGCTCATCCTGCCAGATTGAAATAGCCACGATCCGCTTCGTCAACGCAGCGGCTGAGTATCTCGAAAAACCGTTCCGGCGTGAGCTCCGTATCCAGCCAGTGGGTGCGCGATAGGAATAACAGCGACGTCCTCGTTGATGGCGTGGCTGCCCAGCACACTGTGCAGGTTCAGTTCGTTGGCAAGCTGCTGTTTTCGTGCGCCATCCGGGTTTCGGATCGCCTTAGCCAGGCAGACGACCAGCAGCGGGTGCAGCGGCGAGAACGAGATCTGCATATAGTAGCCGCGGTGATCCAGCGTCAGCGAAGTTTCGTCCTCCGCCTCCACCTTCATGTGGGACAGGATCATTCTGCGGGCTTTTTGCGCAAGATCCGTTCTTCTGACCTGCTCTGCGCGGGTCAGATCGTAATCAAGCATAGTTGTTCAACCTCCTTGTCATTTTCTGTTCGCTCCGGTCATCTCGGGGTAGCGATGTGTGTGATCGCGCCCCAGATCCGATTGGATTCGTTGTTGATGCCCAGAATCCGTACCGTTACGCGAGAGCCTCTGGGCGGGCGTCCGCGCTTAGGATAGCTGCACAGACAGTCGATGCCGCCGTCCAGTGAGACGAACACGCCGTTCATGTCCACCATACTGACAGTACCTACATAGCGGTTGCCCACGGAATAACGCCGCAGCGCCTTTTCATAAGGGTTCTCTCCGGCCTGCTTGATGGAGGCACTGACCCGGATACGGTTCGGTCACTGCGGTCGATGCTCAGGATCTTAACCAGAATGCGCTGCCCGGGCTGAAAGCTATCCTGTGCATCCAGCATACGCTGGTAGCTCAGCTCGCGAAGCGGGATGTAGACCTCCAGGCCAAACAGATCCACGAAGATGCCGGCACGAATGACGGATACGACGCGAGCTTCCGCACAGATACCTTCGTAGAGAAGATTGTTTCCATCCCGGTCTGTACCGAAATAGTACGCGCGGCGCTTGGCGGACATAGCCTCAAGACGGCTGCCGACTGCAACGCCCGCCTTGGCGTCGATGCCCTTGATGATGTAATCCACCTCCGCCCCCAGGCGTTTGGTGACCATATAGTGCAGCACATCCTCCGGAAGCCTGCCACGGAAATCCTCCGGCGGCTCCACCGCCTCCTCCGCAGGATAATAACCTTGATATCGCCATGATAAATGACTGCAAGAGAACGCGAGGATGGTCAGCGGGGCGTTCGATGCCCTGAATGGTTCCGGTCAGGATCCGTTTGGTCTTTAAGGATTCTACCAAGTCCAGCAAATCGTTGCGGGCTTTGTCCGCTTCCGTTTCCACACTGGGGCGCTCGTCGATGGATACTACCGGCGACGCCGGTCTGGCAGCGGCGCGCCTGCGCGGCTTCTTCTCCGGAGCTTCGACGCCGTCGGATGCATCCCCGGACAGTTCTGCCGCTGCTGTGTCAGACTCACTTTTCTTAGCTCTTGGTTTTCTGGTTCGGCGGGCCGGCGGGCTCTCTTCAGGCTTTTTCTCCTCCAAGTCGGAATCGGTCTGGGACACCGGAGCTTCCGGCGCAGTTAATTCATCGGATCCGGCCGGAAATTCTCCGGGAAGCTCAGTGCCCGATCCGGTCTGGGATACCGGTGCTTCCGGGGTGTTGCGCGCGGCGTCTTCGATCGGCATCTTCGGGATTCGCAGATTCGGAATCAGTCTGGCAAATGTCGATGAGATCAGCGTCTCCGGGCGCCCTTCAGCGCTGAGCACTCTATCCGGCTCAGGTTCAGTTTCAGTCTGATGTAACGCGTGTTCATTGATGTTTTCGTCCGTTGCGGCCGCAAGAATTTCTTCTTCCGGGATCACCGCCGTTTTTTTCGTTGCCATTGTTTGATCCTCCGTTTCTTTTGTTTGAATATAAAAAGAGCGTCCCATTTCTGAGACGCCCATCTGCCGGTAATGTGTTTTATTTGTTAGTCTGTCCGTATTGCCGATACGCTCGGTGTTTTGTGATATAGTCCATTTGCTCGCCACTAATTTAACTATCTTTCAGCATTACAACATCACTAAAGTTAAATGTCAGCTTTTTAGTTAAAGCATTGAGTTCAAAACTCGCTCGGCGGTTTTGCGGAGCTGTACAGCGTTCTGCGTTTTGAGGGTATGGACGATGTGTGCGGCCGCTCCTCAGACACTGCGCGTGGCAAAGTCGTCTCGGTCTGGAGAAAAGGTGCTGCCGCGTGCGGGGATGTGTAGTCAAGAATGCTGACGGGAGTCAATTCCTTGGCCAGCGGGTGGTCAGCATAATCAAACTTTTTCAGTTTCAGGACATTGTGTCCTCGGATGACCACCAGCAGTTCCTCGTTGGGGATGCGCAGCACCTCGTCCGGAGTCAGCAGCCGTCTGCGCCCTTGGCCCTCCGTCTGACGGTATTGGGGGATGACCTGCGCTACGGCAATGGTCTTGCGCACGGTCATGGTGGAGTTGATCTCCACCGACATATCACCGCTCCGCGCGGAGAAGTACTCGGCGCTGACTCATCGGTACAGCCCAGCATGAGCTGCACGTCCAGGTTACCGACGATCTCCGCCCAGAGATTGTTGGGATACCGGTTCTGGAGCTGACCGAGGCTCTGCACGGCCAGCATCACATAGATCGCACGGCTGCGGATAACGCTGAGCGTACGGGCAAAATCCGAACCGTCCGCTGCGCCGCCGAGCTTGCCCACATTGTTGAACTCATCGAAGATGAGGTTGACCGGGACTTTGCAGCGCAGCTCCGGCGTGCTGTCGGCATAGCGCACCAACTTGATGAATAGAAACGAAAAGAACAGCGAGGACAGAAACGCCATCGTTGCGTCCTGGTCGCTGAGTATGACGAAGTAGGCGCATTTGCGCTTGCCCGGCGCCGTGAGATCGATATCGCTGCGGCTGATGATGTCCCGCACAGCCTCGTTCTGTAAGACCTGTAACCGGGTGCCGAGTCCAAGGACGATGCCGGAACGCACCGTGTCGCTGGCCTGCGAGAAAAGATTGAACGGCGCACGGGCGGGGTGATCCAGCGGCAGCTTTTCAAAAAGCGCCGTCAGCTGCCGTTCGCTGTTTTGGGTCAGGAGCTGGTAGCGGCCGCCAGGTTCTTCGTCTCCGGCTGCGGCTCCTGTCCAGATCGATATAGAGCACCAGCGCTTTGAGCAAATTGGCCTCGCCGTTGTCCCAGAAATGGTCGCCCTTGCCCTCGCTGGTGTTGGAGATGATGACATTGGTCAACACCTGCGCCAGCAGAGTATCGCCGTTCAGGTCTGACATGCAGTTCCATGAGTCGCCGTGCCGGGGGTCTACCAGATTGAATACTTTTACCTCATACCCGTTCTTGCGGAACAACTCGGCGGTATCGTTATAGAGCTCCGCCTTCGGATCCGTAATGACTGCCGACTCTCCGCGCTTGAGTATGGTGAACAGTGCCGGACGGATCACGCCACGGGATTTCCGGGTACCTGATGCACCGAATACGGCGATGTGGCGGTTCAGTCTGGTGTCTTTAGGTAAGCAGACGACGCTGCCGTTTTTTTCGCCCAGGATGATGCCATCGGCCTGCGACGGAGGCTTGATCTCCAGAATCTCTTTCAGTTCCTTGTCCTTCATCCATGAAGCGGTGCCGTAGGTTCCGTACTTGCTGCGGGTAAATCCGCGCTCATCGTAGTCCTTGGAGCTGAATTTATCGTGGAAACGCACATAGGCCGTGATACCGACCCCGGTCAGCAGCAGTATACCGATGCTTTTTAGCCCCGGGATGCTGAAGCGCTGCCCAGACACACGATCGGATTCCAGTCTACGGCGCCGATGGTCGTTTGCCCTGTAAGACCGCCGGAATTCATCCAAAGCTCGTAGTTTATCAGCAATTGGCCAAGCACTCCGCCAGGTAAAGCAGGGTGATAAGTCCCGGTATGGAGACGGCGATGATGGCTGCTGCTCGTTTTTTATCCAGAATGCATTCCTCCTTTATAGTCCCAGTTCTGCTTCCACTGTGGCAGCGTCGATGGTTTTGAGTGTGATATGCGGGCCAAGGTAGTCTCTTAGAAAAGGCGCTTGATCATCGAAGCAGAGTACCTCGAAGCTCCCTGCGCCGGTCTGCATTGCCTCACGAAAACGGATCAGGCGTGCGATGTCGCCGTCAAGATGCGAGAAAACACAGGTGCCGCCGATACTGGCGTCGTATTCCATGAATCCCCGGTTATATGACCGGACGTCTGGGTCGAACAGCAGCTCAAGCAGTTTTTCTTTCCAGTCTGGGACGGTGAGCAATCTGAGCTGCCGGATGCCGCCGCATTCATGGGCACAAAATAGATATGCCGAAAGATGCCGTCAAACCGAAGTTCCAGTCGCCGGTTTTTATCCGACTCCAGCAGTGTGGTCAGCGCCGTATCATAGGACTCGCCCAGCAGGATTGCGGAGTCGATGCTCTGAACCCCGGCATTCATGCGGGCAAGCTCCGTCAGGCTGTGGAGCGCCTTGAACTCTCCCATGCCGTTCCATTTCATTGCAGCGTTCCGCGTGTTGTAAACGGCGTAACAGCCGCCCGGATAGAAGATTGCGCCGACGATGCGTGTGAACATGGTTTTGTTCTGTTCCGCAGGGGTGATCCTCTTGAAGTCCCGCGCCAGGTAGAAGGCAGGCGCGTCCGGTGTTATCCGAAGGATGGCACGGTTTTGCAAGGCGGGGAGCAGATAGGCCTTTGTCTCGACACCGGCGATCAGGTGCATCCCAATCGTCTCGGCAACCCGAAGGTTACGGTCCCGATGCGCCATACCGCCGGGAAATCTATGATTGTAAAACGCGGCCATATAATAGCCGTATGCGTCCGGATGTATCCATTCCAGTATGGGGAGAGCGCCCTTACAGAAACGAATCGCTTTGGCATTCCCGATACCGGTCATCTGCAGCAGCTTTACCCTCATCCGCTCATCGGTATCCGGGTTACGAAGCTCCTGTGTTGTGGAAAGTTTACCCACCAGCGCTCTGAGAGTACGCTCGTTTCCCAGCACGCCAAGCGAACGGGCGGGGTATTCGCCGGCGAGCCCAAGCACTGTGATAAGCCGATGCACATGACTTCCCGGCCGAACGGTAATCATTGTTTCAAGCCTCGGAATGCAGGAGCTTTCCGACAACATGACTGCTCTCTTTGTCGGAAACCGTCTGCGCAAAAAGCCTGAAAAATATCGGTTTCATCGGTGTTTTCCGGCTGTTAAAAGATGTGTCATTTGGGAGGCGGATTTTTGCCCTGTTTTTACACATGTTTTTGACGCTGCTCCGGCACATTTTCATGGAGCATCACCCCCTCGTCCGGGATCAGGGGCTCAAGTACCAGCCACTGTGGAAAATCCCGTGCCGGGACCACATACACCTCCGTACGCTCCTGCGTGGAGGCCGCGCTGCAGTAGAAATGATCGCAGCACGGGCGGCGCGTCATCCGTAAGCACATACATGGCGACGGTATCGGAGACATATTGACCTCAATATTGTCATGATCCCGGTACCGACGCTCCGGCCTGCCTTTTTCATATACATGGCGGAATATCATGATGCTTTCGGGGTATCGAACCGGTGCTTTGCCCTGAAAGAAGTTCCTGAGCGCCGGGTACAGGATGCCCCGAATATAGGAGGCGGAGCCCCTCTCCTTTTTGGGGAGCAGCAGAGGCAGCCGGATGCAGAACCACCCTTCGATGGTAAAGCCCGCTTCTATTGGAACCGACTCTGCTGCAACCGCATCCACATCCTGCAGTGCCCGCGGATTTCCCGTGTAGGCGGGAAGCGCTCTGGTCAGCAGCGTCAATTTTTCGCTTTCCTCGGCCAGTTTCAGCGCCATGCATACGCCAGCTCCATGCTTTTCCCTCCGGTCAGACAGCGGAGATTTTTTATGGTCATGCCGAGCCGTCGATCCTGCGTCTCTATTTTATCCAGCAGATGAATGAACGAGCTTATCGAGTCCATCGGTTGCAGCCTCCTCTGTGTAAAATGTAATGTCCGGTTCTTCCTGCCCGGCAAAGTTGACGGTTGCAAACAGGCAGGGCGCCTTGGGGCGCATCATCTGGGATGCCATGGCGATATTGGGCAGGACAAAGATATATTTCATCTCGTCATCCTGCGGCTGCAGCAGCTTGCTAAGGTGCTGCTCACCGTCATACAGCACGACGATCTCATAGCCGGTGTTTCCTTCAGAAAAAGATTTGGGACGGGTAGACCGCAGGATAATGCGCCATGGGATCCACATAGTCGATAAACCGCAGCAGCACCCATACGGCAAGGATCGTCCGCTGATCCGGCTTGCATAGTCCATCCAAAGCCAGATAGTAGCCACCGGCACATCCGAGATTTGATGCTCCCTTTTCAGATTGCGAAGAATCTTCTCCGCCGTCTCCGGGGTTTTGTCCCGCAGCAGTCGGATCACCTGTGTTTTGGTCAGTGCGCCGTACTGCGACAGCCATTTGATCACATGGCGCTCATCATCAAGCAGCATGTTGTTCACCTCCTTCTGCGTGTGCGTATTCTTTGCAAAATGCGTATTCTACGCTGAATGCGTTTTCTCCCTCTGCCGTTCTTTGAGGATTGCCTCCAGCTCGGCGCGATCCGTGGTGATCATTTCCTTTTCCAGCTTGGATGCCTTCACCACCACGGGCACTTTGTTGTTGTTGGAGCTGATGAGCGCCTCGCCGCGCTCGAAGCGGGTGATGGCGCGGATCTCCGTGCGGGTGAGCTTCAGCGTTTCCTGCACATACCGGGCCTCGTCCGGCTCCAGGTTCAGAATGATCTTGTTCTTGGAGTTGTTGATGATCGCCCTGCCGTACTTGCCGTCCTCCAGACCGAAGAAATCCGACAGATCCTGCGTTGCGGAAATGGCCGCTCCGCCGAAGCCGCGGATAACCTTGAATATCTCAAGGCAAAACTCTGCGGCCATGCGGTTGGAGCTGGCGCCGATCAGCTGCCAGATCTCGTCGATAAAGATGGCTTTGCGTTTGGTGCGGTCGGACTTTATCTGATCCCACACATAATCCAGTGCGATGAACATGCCCACCGGAAGCAGCTTGCCCTTCAGCTCCGACAGGTCAAGTACGATGTATTTATTAGAGAGATCTACATTGGTCTGCCTGTTGAAGCTTTGGGCGCTGCCGGTGACAAAACGGCTGATGATGGCCGCCAGCCGCTGGGTCATGGGATTCTCCTGCAGGTGCTTATGCAGGTCGCCCAGGATGGGCATCTGCTTCATTTTTGGCGGAGCGGAGGCCATATCCGTATAGATGGAGTCGTTATCATGGGTGATGCCGAAGTCCGCATAGGTTCGGATCAACGCTTCATCCAGCATCTGTTCCTCTTCATTGCTCATATCGGGGATCAGCAGGCCGAAGAAGGTCATGAGCTGCTGAATTTTTCGAGCCAGCATGGAGCCCATCTCCACATAATCGATCTCGTCAATCAGCTCCATCTCCGGCGACATGGTATGCCGTATCTCCATTACGTTGATGCAGTGGGGGGAACCCGGTGCGATCTTGATAAACTCGCCGCCGATCTTATTGCAGGCTCTGCGGAATTCGTGTCCCTTGATGGGCGCCAGAATGTAGCACTGAATGCCGCGCATCCGCATCCGAAGCGCAGCAGCTGCATGGTGAAGGTCTTGCCTGCGCCGATGTGCCCAGCAGGTTCAGGTTGGCATTTTTATTGATCTTTGTGTTGAACAGATCCACGATGCACAGGGAGTTGTTGTATCGGTTGATACCCAGCAGCACGCCGTTGTCGTCCGACAGCTCAAAGCTGGTGAAGATATAGCTGGATGCGGCGCCGCTGGTCAGCACATTGCGCTGCGCCTTTTTCTCCAGCTTGGGCGAGATTTTCAGGAACGGCATCACCGACTGCAGTGCGGCCTCCTGCTGAAAGCTGCACTCGCTGGTGTACATATCCATGGATTTGAGTATATCCACCATCTGCTGCTTGCGCCAAAGCAATTCCTCGTAGGTTTTGGCCGATACGGTGATGAAAACGCTCATGTAAAAGAGGTCCTCGTTGTAGTTGCGATGCCATTCTTGATAAAATAGCCCGCCTGTATGGAATTGGTCAGCTCCTCATAATCGGTGCTGGTATCCTGCATGCTCTTGAGCTTGGTGCGGTTGAGCCTGATCCGCTGGGCGACCTTATCTATGGTGCGGCTGCGGTTCTCCCGGCGGAGATGGACGTCGATATCCACTCCTTCTCCGGCGTTGATGAGCGAGGACATCCAGCCGGCCCGGACGCGGCTTGGATACCGCCTGCCTTGATGTAGAGGAAGGAATAGTACAGCCCGTCCATAACGACATAGTTATAATGGCTCAGGTCGATGCCGCGGGGCGCCAGAAAGTTGGCCATACGGATAGGCGGCACCGGGTCCAGACCGATGATTTTCTTCTTTGCCGCCATGGTGTCCACCACGATGCGATCTACACGGGAGGAAAACGGCTCGTCCGTGCAGGAGCGTCGGTTGTAAAACATGTATAGGATTTCGGCAGTCGCTTCATCCGGGTCTTTGGACTGGACGATGCTGTTGCCGCATTGCATGAAATACGCTCGCGCTGTCTGCTCGGCGGTCTGGAGCATGCCATAGATCTTTGCATAGTCGTCGCTTTCGTTGCGGCCTACCGCCTCGTACTGGAAAATCAGAAAGAAGCGCCTCGTCAGCGCTTCCCGATTTCCCACATCCTTGATGAGTCCGATATAATCTTCGCCAAGTTCCTTACATTGCGGATTCTCCTCGTGTTCCAATTCCTCGCAGATCATGGATATGTGCTTATCTGAGTCCGCGCGGCGCGTAATGGACTTGAACTGCAGCCGCATGGGAGATATCTTCAGCCAGCTAGCAAAGCTGGAGATGATGTTGAACTGCTCCTCATCGGATCGCAGCGTGAAGTTGATCGGCTCGATCTCAAGGATTTTTATGTAGCGGTTGTCCGTCGTTTCAATGATCCCGTTTTTCAGGTCGCGGATGGGCAAATAATCCTGCACAAACTCAAGCTTTTCTTTTCTGCGGTTTCTTTCTCCTTTTGCTTTGGCCATAGCGGTATCCGATCCTCCTGAAGTGTAATTTCCTGCGGTGTGTCCAGAAATGGATGATATGGCCGATGTACTGAAACAGCGACCCGCCATCCACGCCCATTGCAGACACCACCGCCAGCGGCAGCAGCGTGACCGTCATGACCACGATGCGGATGGTGCCGGGCATGGGGATCAGGATCAGTTCCGGATATCCCAAGGCCAACACCAGAATTACTGTTTCAATGGCATTTCTGGTATCGATCATTCCGCCCAGCAGTTTGCCGCTGTCCGTATAGTTTGCGGGGATTGCGTACACGTTGTTGTATTCTCTTTCGTCCAAGTTTTTCACCTGCCTAATCTGTAAATTGTTGCGGTTGTGGTATACCGTCCCATCCGCAGCGCCTGCTGATGGTCCGGCACATAGATATCCACGCGATGGATATTGTTCTCTATGCCGAGCCGCCCCGATCTTCCACGGTGTACATGGTACCGTTTATCATGATTTGCGTGCCGAAGGGATACTGGCTGGACATAGCGACCATGCCGACCGCTGCCTGTTTGCCGCTGGCGGTAAGCCCCTGCGCATTGCTGCCGCAGCACTTTGCGCAGGCGCAGTAATGCGTCACCTCTACCTCCAGCGTATAAAGCGCCTCGCCGGTCGGGGCGTTTACCACCGGCGCATCGTAATCCACGATGCTGAGGCGGCGATAGGAAAGCCTTCCTTCATAGCTTGGCGTATTCAGGATAACGCCGATGCCGCCGGAGGAATGCACCCACATACGAGTCCCTTCCGCATCATATCCGGCAAAAATAAGCACATGGCCCCAGCCATCGTCATCCGCAAGGAATCCCAGATCACCCGGCAGCAGCTCCGCTGCGGAGACGCCGTAGGTATTCGGGTACTGTCCGTTGCAGCCGGCGCCGATCTCAACGCCTACTGCCGTATTGAATACCATGTGGTGAATCCGCTGCAATCAAGACCAAAGGGCCGAATCGTGCCGGTCGTCGGAGAACCGGCTGACGTCACCAGCCGCGGCGTGTTCCAAGCATCGTTCCAACCGGGTGCCGACTTGCCGCCCCAGAAATATGGGACCTTGCCCACCAGCGACAATGCCGTTGTGAGGATATGCTTCCGCATGGGACTGCAGTTCTGCGCGTTGACAAAGGCGATCAGCTCCGCATCGGTCAAGGGAACCATCTGCATGCCTAGTGTCCCATACAGCGTCATTTTCAAGCGTTGGCCATCTTCTGAATGGCCTCGCCATAGGTTATTTTGAATTGGTCATAAGTGGCAGAGGGATCGATCCCGAAGGCTCGGATGATGACGCTGTTATCAAAGGGCTGTATGGTGCATTCCACATACTTTACAACCTCCGTTTCCGGAGTGAGCGTCTCGTTGCCGCCCTGCTCATAATAGGTTTCGCTTCGTGTGCCGGTGATTCTGCCTCCGCTGTATATGGGAACGGAACTACCACCGGCGTATAGGCGGCCACATTGACCGGCTCCGATGTTGTTATTGTTTCGTCCGGCTCATAGTAGGTGCGACGGGCTGTGGTATAACGGTACTGCGGAATGCCATTGATGGTTCCCGTCTGTGTCTTGGATGTGACGACCGTCACGGTAACGGGTCTGTATGTAGCGTAGGTAAAGGGGACGATTTGCTCCGATTCCTTCTCCACGAAAGATACCGGAAACATACTGTCGCAACGCTGCGAAGCTTTGCCAGCATATCCTCCTTGCCGGTATTGCGTTGTTGAAGCGATGCGGAGTAGGCCGCAAGGATATAGCTTACATCGTACCCGGCGGAACCTGTGCGTAATTGATAAGTGCATCCATAGACAGATCGTAGTCGTATCCGCCGTCCTCAATGATCTGCTCGACTTTTGCGAGGGCTGCGTCATACCCTTCCTCCACAACTGCGGAAATATCTGCGGCAAGGTCGTTATAGGATTCCAGCAGTGTTGTGGGGTTTTCCATGTCCACCATCGACCCATCCAGCCCAAACACGCTGTTTGTAACAACGCTGGGCAGTGAAACGATCAAGACGATAATGACAAGGAAAAACAGACAGATGCAGACAAGTATCTTAAACAGCGTGTGACGCATGGCCCATGCCGCCGATAAAATCGCACCCCACGGTCCGCCCGCAGCGGTTCCTGCGGCTATTTCAGCAACCGCCTTGCCGCCCTCCACACCTGCCTGCACCGTCGCGGCTGCTGCATTGGCACCGGCTTCAGCGCCTTTCACGGCGGCTTGCTTCGCCGTCTCTTTTCCTGCTTCCTTTGCGGCTTTGGCCATCTGCTTGGCAGCTTCGCCGTAATTATCGCTGCCGTCGCCTATCTGCCGTTTATCCGGCTCAGCCATTTTCTTTTACACCTCCCCGGTGAGTATCCGAAGCCGCGCGTGGCGGCTGGTTTCTTTATTCGCAGGCAGGCAAAACAGCCGGAGGGATGTCATCCGCTCCGGCTGTTGCCGCTGCATTTATTTCCTGCGCTTCGGCGCTTTTATGCCGCTGTCCGGACGCTTTTCCGGCTCCTTAAAGCGGCTGGGCGTGTTCTTGTATCGAACCGACTCCACGGACACCGTGCGGACGTTTTCACCGTCGTAGACGGGCTTTCCGTCCTCGAACACCGGCTTGCGTTCCACAGCGGGGTCTCCATGGATGGCGATCCATTGCTGCCCTCTGACGTCCTCATACACCTGATAATCCCCGCGCGGTGCGGCGAATCTGGCGGTGTCGTAAAAGGCCGTCCCGGAGCCATCGGTATGGCGGACCTCGAAGTGCCCGTCCTCCCGATGCGTGCCGTCCACATGTGCCACCTGCTGCTCAAAGCCGGGCATGAAGTTACGGAAGGCCGCCTGATTATATGCGTCTGCGGCCTCTCCCTGTTCAAAGGCAGGCGCTTCCGCGTGCTGCTGCATAGCGTACCAGTCTACGCCGTTTGCCGCCTGCATGACAGTGTGCGGTGCGTCGGGCTCATTGTAATACGCGCTGTTGTACCACAGGCTGTTTCCGCTCTCGCTGCTGGCTTCCATGATGCCGTCGCCCGTGTTGCGAAGGACTGTACCTTCAGCAGCGCCGGGGAAGGCTGCTGCAACCTGTTCGGATTCGGCGGGGCTGCCGGTAAACCCGGGCGCATCGTAGAATGCGTTTCGGCCCTCGCCGCTGGCCATCTGATACCAGGTGCTGCCGTCAGTGGCAGTTACAACGGAGTGCGGAGCGGCGGGTTTTTCAAACTGTGCCGTATTGAACATCTCCACACTGCTGACCTTGCCGTCTGTGCCGGTCGCCGTCGTGCTGATATGTCCGCCGCTGATCTGGGTTCCTTGAGTGTATGGCCCGCAAGCTGAGGCATGTAGTTGCCAAGCTGCGGTCGGCGATATCGCCGGCAATAGTGCCGGCTGCTTCTGCGGGACGCGCTGCTACGGAGGAGATGGATTCTCCCGTAAGCATCGCACCGTTTCTGGCAGCTACACCGCCGAAAATGCGCCCGACAAAGCCGACGCCGCCGCCCATGCCCATGCGCGTGCCGCCATCAACGACGGCGTCACGGACATAGCTGTTCCCCTTGAATCTGCTGGCAAAGCCGGATGCAAAGCCGCTGGCCGCGGCGCCGGTTCCGGTTGCAGTCGAACCGCCCCTGCCGAACACGCTGCCTGCGCTCTTTGCGCTGTGTCCCACGCCGCTGATCACCCTTGCAGCCATCAGCAGTTCCATGCCCATGCTGGAACCGGTCTGCGCCACATTCAGTCCCATGGCGGCCATATAGCTGTCGAATTTCTGTGCGGTCTTTAGGAATGCCAGTGCGCAGAACAGCCATAGAAAGATAGATCCCTGCCCTGTACTCAGCGCGCCGCCATTTCCGATATACTGGCCTACCGAGGAATTAAAGCCCCGGATAAACCACACGTTCATGACCAGCAGGAGAAGCTGCGAGCCTACCATCCTGCACCAGCTTTTAAAGACCTGATTAGTCGCCTTGGAGCCGCCCATGCAGAATGCCAGCGGGGAGGTATAGCACAGCACACCGACCACGATATACCGTTCGACCGCCTCCAGCAGCAGCTTGAAGTAATTCCATCCGAGCGCGATTAGCAGGATCAGAACCAGTATAGGCCCGACAACCGTCACGGTTGAAACGATTGTCAGCAGTCCGTTGCTCAGTACCTGCTCCACACCGGCAAAGGTGAATTCCTCCGCCGTCATGCTTACATCCATCAGTGCCGTATACGGCGCTCTGGCAATGTCGAGCGCCAGCATGAAAATTGGTTTTGCGTATCCGATCAGCAGCGCAAAAATCGCGCCACGCACAACTAATTGCCATGGGTTTTCGGCTTCGGTAATGGGTCCTCCGAACGCACGGAACAGCTGCCAGACCACAATGAGAAAAAGGACTGCCCAGGCTGTGTACTGCATGACGTCAAAGGCCTTGGTGATGAAGGGGAAATACTCCTCCATTGTCACCATGTCTGTTCCCAACGCATTGAGAAAGAGGCCGGAAACCGCGTCCATGATCTGCGAGGCAATGCTGGAGATCCAGGTCACGATCCCTTCAAAAATCCAGTCTAAGATAGTCGTTCACCTCCCGTCTGATCCCGAACTGTTGATCATTAGCCTGTGTACTGCCGCCGGCGATCAACGGCTGCAGGTATGCTACGATAAAGCCGAGTGTGTTAAGAATAATCCAGGTCACAACGACGCGCTTGAGCCAGCTGGTGGCCTCGTCCACTGCGCGCTGGTTCCGGCTGACCATCCGCACCAACAACGCAATGGCCGCCACGGTCACGGCGACAATGGTACTGATCCCGACCAGCTGTCCGTAGATATCCCGCATGATCGTGGAAAAGCGATCCCAGATCGTTTCAGCCATTACGGGCTGGACGGAGAGGATCATTGCCGACGCGGCGCCCACTAACGACCAGTAGGTATTTTTGAGCCGATGCTTACCTGATACAAGTTGCTTTAACATGCTTTTACCTCCTGTTTTTCAATTCGGCACATAAAAAGGCACCGCTCTCGGAGGCTGAACTGCCTCGCAGAAACGGTGCCTTTATGGTGTGCTCCTACTATCGGACGCTAACAGTATAGCATGTTTGCATTTACATGTCATCGGCGCGAACCGTGCCATTTTCTCCGCCTTTTTCTGTGCCATCCACTATGCCAAAAGGGAAGTGGCATTTACTCTGTTGCGGAGAAACCGGCGACTTTACAACCGGTAAGGCAGTCAGCGTCGTGAATTATGAAGCTGCTACAGCAAATGGATACCTCTTTCCAGATTTCTGAGTGCATCCATCACTATGTTAAAAGAAGGAACATCACCATAGAGCATATCCTTCATGGCTTCGTAATCCGCAGCCAGCGCTGAAAAGCGATACTCCGGGGGAACCAGCTTCAAGGTGCCCGGGACAGCCTCCTGATACTTTGCCCAAGATCTCGGATAGAACTTCATTTTGAAGTCTACTACCGTTTTCAGCAGGTCCACCCGCGCAAAAGCGGCCTCTTTCACAGGCGTCATAGACATCCGATACAGGTCATAGTAATGCCGGGAATAACGCTGCGGCATTTCCGAACCTTCGGGTCTGTTGGCTTCATGGTGCAGGATCGTCGCCTTTTCCCAGAAAGTCCGCTCCGGCGCAACGGTCAGAATTGCCGTATCCTTTTGTGTAAAAACTTTTGGATAGTAGGTTGCTGCATAGGCTCAATCTGCGCAATTTTTGCAGGAGTCCAAGCAGCCAACGCCCCGATCTCCAAACGAATGACCTGCAGGGTGGCAGGGTTTGTGAACAGGTGCGGATAGGCAAAGATGACGGTCTGTTTGTCCTTTTCGTCTATGTAAATGTTCGCCTCACAGCCAAGCTCCCGAGAGAACTCTGCCTGAACGGTGGGGCAAAACTGTTCTGCGAGGAAAACTTCTGCCCGCGCATTGGCTTCTTTGTTGAATGCATCCTGTTTGGTGTTGGAGCGCTTTTCCCACGGCTCGTCTTTACCATATCCCAACACCCGCCAATCCAAAATCAGATCAATATCCTCGGAAAAGCGGCTGATCAGGTTGAATGCTTTGGAAAGGCTGGTACCGCCTTTGAAGGTAATAGCATCTTTCCAGGGGCATCGGTGGAACAGATGGTCAAGCGTAAAGCATACCCAAAAATCTTTTTCTACGATGCATCATTCAAGCCCATCTTATCTGCTGTATTTCGGAACAGTTCGCCACGGTCACTGTCCGGCAATCGTGCTACATTTCACATTGTGTGTCGCCCCCACAAATTTTCCTTATCGTATCGTAAACCCAATCCGTAGATCCGTCGCCTCTTTCAGGCAGGCTCGCTTTTCGTCCTCGGTCAGATTTCAGAAAGCGTCTGTATGATCTTCGCCGTCACATTGATCCTTCCCAAGTTTTCAGTGCCTGGATCACCAAGCTCGTCATGTAAGACAGACCGGTGATTTCCTTGTTGGTCCTATGCTTAAATTCCAGCTTTGTGGAGTTCCACTCATAGGTCTTATACGGGCCGTCGCTGATATAGGACCAGACCGCCGTTACCTGTGTGGAGAGCCCCAGAAGGTTCAGGGCTGTATTCCCACACGGGACGATGGTCCAATGGTAACTTCGCGCCAATGCTTTTGCAACTGCGTCCGGGTCGGCCGCTACGTATTCATCAAGCAACTTGCTGTACTTCGGCTTTTCGTAAACACCCTTTAATATCCGGCGAAGCATACCGATTTGCGTTAATCTGTTCAGATTGCGCCTGGTTGTTTCCGAATCAGCAATATCCGCGAAATCCGAATTCACGAAGATTGTGCCGTCGTCCGCACCGTTGATTCGCTCCTGTATCTGCTTGGAATATCCAGTTTTCATCCTGTTTTCCTCCTTTGTTCTGTCCCGAATATTATATAATATTCGGGACAGAATTTCAACCGGATTTGCGATCCTTATCTACATTATCTCCAAACAATCTGCACATAATCAAACAGCTGCCATGCCGATGCTCCTGTGCGGTATCATTTGTCCCGCTCCTGTAGAAGCAATGCAATAATCGAGGCCTTTAACCTTACCAGTTTCCAAAATAGAAAGAACCTCCAGCCAGGAATCCACCTCGCCGGCAGGGGCAGACCATAGGCGCAGGGCGATGATATTGATTGCCTGCGTGCGGAGCCGGTAATAGTGCCGGGCAGAGATGTCCAAACGATACAGAAGTTCCTCGTGCATCAGCTTGTCCGGCCCGAGAAAGGTCATGTAGATGATGTCGTACATCTTGTGCCCGTTGACCGGTTTGGATTTCAATATGCTGACCGCATCGTTGAGCCGGTCAACCAGCAGGCGGGAGCGGCGTACACTCTCCATCCGGCCTTCCAGCTTTCGATTGTTCATCCCAAGTTCCAGGTCGATCCGATCCAGCAGCGTATCCAGATCCTTCAGCGGGCGATCCAGCTCCTCTGCTACGCTGGACGGGAAGCATTCCAGCGTCCAGAGAATGGTTCGGTAGTGCTGCAGCAGGAGAAGCGTGTTATGATACATGCTTTTCTTTTTCTCCTTTTTAGCTTGGCGGACTCTGTCATCATCGATAGACGAATCTCCCAGAATGCCGCGCTTTGTTAAAAGTTCAATAAATGCGGCGGACTGCTGCGACAGCTTGGTTTCCTGCTGTTCATAAAGCGCCTTTCCGGCACTGCTTTCGATTTTGCTCATGTCGATTCTCCTTTCCGGTTTCGTGAGTGTAAGAAAAAATCCGCGTAAGCACATGGCCCGCGGATGTGGTTCGCATCTATGCGGCGTAGTCTACTACTAACACCTCTGCAGTCATAGATACAGTTCTGACAATTCCAACACAGAGAAATATACGCGCGTATTATAGGGGACGAAAGTGCAACGCGATTTTTTGATACCTGTTCGGCATAATCAGTGGTTCTCATGATAATGATCCTACGGCTATACCAAAGGATCATCTTGTTCAGGCGTGCATTGTCCGAGCCTCCAATATGCGCATTTCCTGCGCAAATACGCATTTTCTCAATAATGCGTTCAATTTCTGCGCCGGTGGGCAGCGAAGCCTCTGTATCCAGCGGATACAGTCTATTAAAAATGAGGCAGCCGTAGGAGCCTGGCAGACGGTGCAGAACGAAGGCATCCCCATTCTTCTGAAAAATCTCCACACCTTTGTCTTTTCCCAGCCCCAACGCCGTCCCAAGGCTTCCAATGTCAAAGCGGCGCCAAGTCTCCCGAATTGAACGGCAGGCGCCAGACAGGAAAACGCATTGCCGGTCTCCTGCCAAACCGTGTGGCACCAGAGGTCCAGCCATGCATCTGATTCGCCGAATGTATAATGCTGATCCGCAAGGCGCTGCGTGATGTTGCGGGGAAGGCAGAGAAATCCATAGCCGTCTGTTGCGTAGACTGCTCCACTCATGCATTCGGCGCCGGAGCATTTTACAACCCAATCGGTGACGACATATTCCAGCTTCTTTGTTTTCTCGTCAAGCGTGTAACGGATATACCCGAACCGGCTGAGTGTATTCATGATTTCCAGAGCCTCCGTGCGCCTTTTGACGCCCAGAATGCTCTTCAAGCCGACCACGCCACCGGACCACATTCCCGGCATTACATCGTTTGTGTATCCGCAGTATTTTGCCCGACCCCTGCGAAATGCCGCCCGTGAGGCCAGCTTTGCCCAATAACCCATGATTCCCTTGCCGACCGGCAAATGAGTCCTGGGCAGCTTGACCCATTGGTATCTGAACAGGCATTTCGGCATGACGGGTTCCTCCTTTCTGCGATTGGATATAAAAACAGGGCAGCCCCTTAATCAAGAGACTGCCCTTGCAGCATGTGGTTACTATATTCTTACTTGAAGTCCGGGTAACGATTCCTTCTGCACTCCTACGAGATACCAGTCGTTTCCGTACTCGATGCGAGTGGGTATCCATTCGTCATTTATCAAGGCCTCCATTGCAGTTCCGCAGTGCAGCCCGCCATAACTGTTTCCTTCCTCATACAAAACGTCAAAGCGATTTGTGGAGGAGTCATATATAAGCATCCCTTTTTTCATGTGGGCTTACCTCCTGACAAAGAATTTAAAATCATTTTCCCATAGTCATATTTTATGAAATTAGTACAAACCGCATCAGCGTCAATGCAGTTCATTTTTACTTAGGGGTGTTCATGAAAAACCTCCGCAAATTCACCTTGTGTTGACCCTTCAGTTAACCCATTTACTCACCCATTTGTCCCGGTTAACCCATTTTTAGCCCTTACAAAATGGGTTAACCGAGGTCACATACGGTCAAAAACAGCGAAAAGCTCCAAAAGCTATCAGACGAAAAAGGCATAAGAAAACCCCGGAAAATGCCGATTTTCCGGGGTTTTGAGCTTTTGAGTTGTAAATCTGCGTCCGATCAGCGCTTGGAGAACTGAGGTGCGCGACGGGCGGCCTTCAGACCGTACTTCTTCCTCTCCTTCATTCTGGGGTCACGGGTCAGGAAACCTGCCTTCTTGAGGGTTGCGCGATATTCTGCGGAATCAACGTCGAGAAGAGCACGGGAAATGCCGTGACGGATTGCGCCTGCCTGTCCGGTGTAGCCGCCGCCGTAAACATTGACGATAACATCGAACTTGCCGAGAGTGTCGGTAAGCACGAGAGGCGCGCGAACGATCATCTTGAGGGTTTCATAGCCGAAATATTCTTCGAGATCCCTCTTGTTGATTTTGATAACGCCGGTGCCGGGAACGAGACGAACGCGGGCAACGGAGCTTTTGCGCCTGCCGGTTCCGAGATACTGAGTGGTTGCTGCCATGGTAATAATCTCCTTCCCTAAAAATTATTTGAGCACGAGAACTTCGGGCTTCTGTGCTTCGTGCTTATGCTCGGCGCCGCGGTAAATGCGAACCTTGGTGAGCATCTGGCGGCCGAGGGGACCCTTGGGCATCATGCGGCGGATGGCTTCATAGACTGCGAATTCGGGCTTCTTGTTGAGGAGCTCACGATACTTGGTCATTTTGAGTCCGCCGGGATAACCGGTGTGATGATAATAAATTTTTTCGTCAAGCTTTCTGCCTGTCATGATGACTTTATCTGCGTTGATGATGATAACGTGATCGCCGCAGTCAACATGCGGGGTAAAGATGGGCTTGTGTTTTCCGCGGAGTATTGCGGCAACCTGAGATGCGAGACGACCGAGCACCATGCCTTCTGCATCTACAACGTACCACTTACGCTCCATGGTTTCTGCTTTTGCCATATAGCTTTTCATGCCATGTCCTCCAAAGGTATGTTGAATTTCTTAATTAAATAATTTTGCTAAGATTTCCGACAACGGACGGGGCTGGTGACCGCAATCCTCCACCATAAGCAAAGCACAAGGCATATTTTACTTCCGGCGGAGGCATTTGTCAAGTATTGTTTTCAAAAAAATGCCCGATTTTCAGATATATTTTTATTGTCCGCAGTGGGAATGCGGTTTTTGCAAATTGGGCATTAATCGTCATTTCCGTCCGCCTTATCAAATTCGGCCGCAACATCGGCCAGCAGCTTGCGAATCGGAAGATTTTGAGGACATGAGCCTCGCATTTTCCGCATTTTATGCAGTCGGAGGCCCGCCTTCCGGGTGCGGTATGAACATTTGAGTAGTAGTAATTTGCATTCCAATCGCGATGCAGCTGTTTCGCATTCATCAGCGCAAACAAGTCGGGAATCGCAATATGCTTCGGACAGCCGTCCGTGCAGTAGCGGCAGGCGGTGCACGGAATCAGCTCCATCCCCTTGTAAACACCGCGAACCTTTTCAACGGCTTCGGTTTCGGTCTTGTCAAGGGGTTTGAAATCACTCATATAGCTTATGTTATCTCTGAGCTGCTCAATGCTGCTCATGCCCGAAAGCACAACAAGCATCCCCGGGAAGCCTGCAGCGAAGCGAATTGCGTAGCTCGCTGGACTCCCTCCGTTGAGAGAAGCGAAGATCCTCTGCGCCTCGTCGGGAAGCTTAACAAGCTTCCGCCCTTTACCGGCTCCATCACAAGCACAGGCTTGTTGTGTTTTCTGCACACTTCATAGCATTTGCGGCTCTGCACGCCGATATCGTCATAATCCAAATAATTGAATTGAATTTGAACAACCTCAATTTGCGGATACTCCGAAAGAATCGCATCCAGCACCTCTGCCCGGTCATGAAAGGATATGCCGAAATGCCGAATCTTTCCCTCTTTTTTCAGCTCAATTGCGGTTTCGTACGCGTTTCTCTCTTTAAAATATCTGAAGCGCGCCTTGTTTTGTGCATGCATAAGGTAGAAATCGAAATAATCAACTCCGCAAAGCTCAAGTTGACTTTCGAAAAAAGGCCAAATATCGTCGTTTGTTTTGAAATATTCATCGGTAAGCTTGTTTGTCAGGATAAAACTTTCCCGCGGATAGCGCGACGTGAGGCAGGTTCTTGCTGCTTTTTCGCTTTTCCCGCTCAGATAACCGTGCGCAGTGTCAAAATAGTTAAACCCTGCCTTGATAAATTCGTCCACCATAAGGCAAGTCTGCTCAATATCAACCTCTCCGTCCTTCATTGGAAGCCTCATGAGGCCGAATCCGAGTTTTTTGTTAATGCGTTCCATCTTGTTCATCCTTTCCTGATTAATTGCTTATCGTTATTGTTTTGCAGCGATTCATTATGCTGCGCGGAAGTTCCGATTCTATTTTAGCATTGTTGATCGCTTTTCGGGCAGATATTTTGATATATATTTTTGAGTTCAGACTCCCCTGTTTCAGTCTCAAACTTTTGCAGTGTTTGCGATATTTGCCCGCTTATGCCCCGATTCAGCTTTTTATCGTCCTGTTCTCTTCACAATGTGCAAGTCTGCATATTGAAAAACCCGATTGCATATGGTAGAATAAACTTGGGGTTGTGTTTTCAAAAGGGTTGCAGCAGCCGAAGTACAAAGCAGCACAGCCGCGCAAACAAGGCATGACCTTTGTTTAATGATTATTAACGGATAAGTGAATACTTAGTTTATGGAACTGTCTCAAAGATTTGTACGCAAGCACCTCGAAGGATTCATCCTTTCACAAAGGCCTGTTCGCTTGAAGCCACACGGCGCGGGCAGGATCTGCTCGGCAACGTGCTTGCAAAAACAATGCGCACAAATGTTAATATTGTCCCCGTTGATCATCCGAAACTCAGCGGGAATGTTGAACCATGCGCCTGTTTTGCGATTCCGCACGATGAATTAAAGCGCGGAGTTATCCTCTATCTGCACGGCGGCGGATATACATGCGGTGACATTGAATATGCAAAGGGCTTCGGGTCCGTGTTAGCTTCCGAATGCGGTATTCGGGTGCTTTGTCTCGCTTACCGTCTTGCGCCCGAAAATCCGTTTCCTGCTGCATTGGACGATGCGGTGGAAGCGTATCGCTATCTGCTTTCACTCGGCTACCTCAGCAGCCAGATCGTGCTTGCAGGCGAGAGCGCAGGCGGCGGACTTTGCTTTTCGCTTTGTTTAAAGCTTCGCCAGTTGGATTTGCCGCTGCCTTGCAGCATCATTGCAATTTCGCCGTGGACAGACCTTACCCAAAGCGGCGAGTCGTTTATATTTAATCACGATGTTGATCCGAGTCTCTGCAAAGAGACCTTGGACTTCTACTCAAAGTGTTACTCACAAAACCCGACGGATCCGCTTGTTTCGCCGCTTTTCGGAGATGTTTCCGGGCTTCCTCCGTCCTTAATCTTTGCGGGCAAGGATGAAGTCCTTCTGGATGACTCGCGCCGTATGCACAACAAACTTGTTTCATCCGGCTGCACAAGCGAACTGGTAGAAGCCGAAGGCATGTGGCACGCCTATGTTCTTTACTGTATCAAGGAACGTGCATGCGACCTTGACCGCATCAATGCCTTTTTAAACCGTTTCCTTTCCCACGAACGCAAGCTTCGCTGGATGCGGCTGGATAACGCCGCAAAAATCTATCCCGCCGCAAAACGCAGAAAATGGAATAACTTTTTCCGTCTTTCCGCAACACTCTGCGACGAGGTGGATAAAACAGTCCTTAGGAACGCAATGGATGTCACCATGCGGCGATTCCCGTCCATTGCCGTTCGTCTTTGCAGAGGCGCATTCTGGTATTATCTTGAGGAACTGTCCTCCGCACCCGAAATCACGGACGAAAAGAGCTGGCCGCTTGCACACACGCCGTTTGAAAGCATCAATGAATGCGACTGCGTGTCATCGTCTACAAAAACCGTATTGCTGTTGAATTCTATCATGCATTGACGGACGGCACAGGCGGTATGGTGTTTTTAAAATCACTGCTTGCCGAATACATCGAACAGAAATACGGGGTTGAAATTCCCAATGAATGCGGCGTGCTGGACAGGCTCACTCAGCCGCAGGAAGAGGAGCTTGAGGACAGCTTTTCGAAGAATGCCGGTTCCGTAAGCGTCAGCAGAAATGCGAGCACCGCATTCAAGATTCATTATACACCGGAAAGGATGATTTCAGGCACCTTACAACGTTCATCTTGGATTCAAACGCAGCTCTTGCCGCAGCAAAAAGCTGCGGGGTGAGCCTTACGGTGTACCTGACAAGCGCAATGCTGCTTGCATTGCAGCGGATTCAGGATGAGCAAACGCCCGATAAGCGCCGGCAAAAGCCGATTCGCGTTGTTGTTCCGGTGAACCTTCGCCGTTTATTCCCAAGCCGCACGCTTCGGAACTTTGTGCATGTCATTATGCCGGAGATCGATCCGCGAATGGGCGACTATGAGTTTTCCGAGATTCTGACATCGGTGAAACATCAACTCGGGCTTCTTGTCACAAAAAAGAACCTTTGTGCAATGTTCACTCCGAACGTCAATGCAGAGCGTTCGCCCCTGCTCCGCGTGATGCCGCTTTTTCTTAAAAACATTGCAATGAAGCTTGTTTACGACACCGTCGGCGAACGCACAAACTGTCTTAATCTCTCTAATCTCGGGGATATTAAAGTGCCGGATGCAATGCGCCGATATGTAACACGATTTGATTTCATCCTCGGCGTTCAGGCAACCAAGCCCAACAATTGCGGAGTTTTGTCTTACAACGGCAAATTGTATATGAATTTCATTCGCAACACTGTTGAACCCGTGCTTGAATTTCAATTCTATCAGGTTTTGCGCGAACTTGGGCTTCACGTCAAAGTTGAAAGCAACGGTGCGGGCAATGTGTTGATTCCAAACTGAAAACGGCAATGCAGCCCGATAGTTTGAAATCAATAATTTACGGATTCAGAAAGGAGACACAATATGTACTGTATAAAATGCGGAGTTGAGCTTGCGGACAGCGAAAAAGTCTGCCCGCTTTGCGGAACGAGGGTTTATCACCCCGATATAGAAATTAAAACCACCGAACCTCCATTTCCCGAATACAAGCTCCGTGAACCCCGCATGAATCTCAGGGGTATTATGTTCATCGTTACCATGATTTTTGCCGCGCTGATCGTTCAGCTTGTTATCTGCAACATCAGCATCAGCAATGCCTCGGAATGGTCCGGCTACGCAATCGGTGCTGTGCTGCTGCTTTATGAGCTCGTTGCGCTCCCGCTTTGGTTCAAACGGCCCAACCCCGTTATTTTTGTTCCCTGCGGTTTTGCTGCCGTGCTTGCTTATCTGCTTTATATCGACCTTGCTGTTCACGGAGGGTGGTTCCTCAAGTTTGCATTCCCCGTTGTCGGTGCATACGGATTGCTCGTTACGGCGGTTGTAACACTGCTGAAATACGTTCGCCGCGGACATCTTTACATCTTCGGCGGCGCACTTATCGCACACGGAATTTACATGACATTTTTGGAAATGATGATAAATATTGCCTTTTCCGAAAAAACAGTGCTTCAGCTCAACTGGTCATACTTCCCCTTGTTCGGATGCTTTATTCTCGGAATGGGATTAATCATCGTTGCGATAAACAAACCCATACAGGAATCGCTTAAAAAGAAATTCTTTGTTTAATTTCCGATTAAGATTGGATTTCAATAAATATTTGCAATTTGAAAATGCTTATGCCCGATGTGCATGGGCATTTTTGTGCATAGCAATGCGGCTTTTCGGGGCATACTAACGAACGGCGGGCAGCGGCTTGTTTCAAGCCGTTCAACCGCAAAAAAACACACGGAGGACATTATTATGCAGAATCGACAGAACGGCAGTACCGGCAGCAATTCCGGCAGCAGTTTCGATTCCTTCTTCAACTCAAACCCGTCTCATTCAATGGGTTCGGCGAGTTCCGGGAATCAGTCCGCCTCTTCGGCAAATTGGAACACCGAAGCGGCCTCCTCAATCGACACAAAGGATCTTTCCATCCTGCAGGATGAAATGTATTCTGAAGCGTTGCTTTTTAAAAAATGCACTGTTTATGCCGGGTATTTTAACGATCCCGCGCTCAAACGCATGGCAGAAAACGCTGCCGGGCATCACCGCAGGCATTTTGATACGCTTCACGGCTATCTGAACGGCAATAACTGAGGAGGGTTACAGGCATGAACAATCAGAAAACCAACAATGCTTCCATGAGCGAACAGGAACTTCTTACGGACCTTCTTCATTCGGAAAGGGACGCCGTAAAGCAGTATGCAAGCAACTGCACCGAGTCGGGCTGTGAAAACCTGCGCAGTCTGCTTATCAACTGCATGACCGAATGCTCCGAGGATCAACTCGCCGTGTTCGAACAGATGAAGCAGCGCAATATGTATAAAACCAAGCCCGCAAAGGTTCAGGAGCTTCAAACCGCAAAGCAGGATATGACCTCGCTTCAGCAGCAAACGTGGTGATGTGCGGAAAGTGTTGATGCCGCGCAATCGCTTGTTTCGATAATGCGACACCAAATGACAGCGCACTGATATCGCTGCGCTGAAAAAAGCCGCAGCAGGGACTGTTGTATCAGTCCCAAACAAAACCGGGCAGCCCGCGAAGGGTTGTCCGGTTCTTTTTCGCAGCAAAACATAAAACGGCTGCATGAATTCCCGCTGCACATATGTCTTGTATTATATTTGCGGCATGTCAATCAGAATCACTCAAGCATTGAGAATATTTCTCCGTCAGATATGTAATGAATAATCTATTTGTTATTTCCTAATATCTTTTCATCAGTTCCTTCCGTCCGGTTTTCGGACTTTTTTACGTGCTCATTGCGAATGCTAATGCAAAACGGATCGCTGCATCCAACGACCCGTTTTGCTTCATTGCGGCGAATATCCGAATTCAGTTTTCGGGTAACTCAATTCCGCTTCATTTTTTCATTTTGTGATTTGATTCGCAAATCAGTTGAGGCCCATTGCAATACGCATGATGCCGATTGCATCTGCGATGTTCACAACGCCGTCCTCGTTCACGTCGCCGTGAATGAGCTGAGTTTCGGTCAATTCAATGAGACCGAGTGCGTAACGCATTGCGAAAACAGCGTCCGCGGTGTTGGTGTTTCCGTCGCCGTTGATATCGCCGTCATGTTCCTCAACAGGAGGTTCGGGAGTGGGCTCGGGGGTAGGTTCGGGAGTGGGTTCGGGTGTTGAGGGGGTCGTGCCGGTGAAAGCAACATTATCAACGCAGACGCAGTCCTCACCCTGCTTCCGCCGGAGTCCTTCGTGTATTCCCAAACAAAGTAGTACACGCCATCCTCGGGAGCGGTGAATGTGTAACGCTGCCAATCGGGCTCGGTAACGCCGGACTTGCGGAGTTCAACCTGCCTGTTGACATAGAAGTTGAAGAAATCGCGATCTGTCTGGCTGCTGCAGATATAGTCAAATGCCATCGTATCGCCGCTCTGCATCGCTATGGTCAGCATGAGCTGGGACTTGCTGTTAACAACGCGCTTGTTGCCGGAACGTGCGAAAACCCTTGTTCCGTCATCAACAGCAGTGAAGGGATACTCGGTGGAAGTGCCGAACCAGAGATTTCCGCCTTCAACGTTGAGTGCTGCCGCAAGAGCTTCATCACCGGTAACGCTCACGGCGATAACAGCAGTGCCGTAAACACTGCCGTTAACCATGACCGTGCCGGTCACGGTTGCGGTGCCGCTGCCGCTGCCTGTAATCTTTACCCTGCGCTTGTTGCCGTCAACAACAGCAACGTTCTCATCGGAAGAAGTCCAGATAATGTCATAGAGGTTTGCATCCTCGGGTTCGCGGTTAAACTTGACGGTGACCGTTTCACCGACTGCAATATTTGCCTCGTTTTGCGCTGAGGGTATAGCCTCGAGTGCAATAGGTTCTTCGGATTCGCCGAAAAGAGTCCAATCGCAGTAAACCGTCTGTGCCTGGTCGGGATTTGCGGGGAAATCATCAACGGGGCTCATGACGATGGGCCATGCATTACCGTAAGGATCAACGGGACCCCATACGTCAACCATTGTTGCGTATGCTTCGGCAATAGTTCCTTCTTCTTTGATAACATTCCAGAAAGTTTCTTCGAATTTGTAGTCTCCGACGAAGGTGACACTCTGAGAATAGCCGTAAACCGCACCGCAGCCTGCACGCAGGAGTGCATAGCCGGTAGTGCCGCGGCCGCTGAGCTTCATGCCTTCGCAGATAGCCATCCAAACGAACGGATTGTCAAGCGCGCTTGTGATATGGTTCTCGATATATCTGCCGTCAATGAACGCTTCGTTGCCGGAGCGAACCGCCCAGCCGTTTGCATAATCCTCGTTGGTAATGCCCTGGTTGGTGGTAAGGCAGAGATAGGTTGAAGTGCCGCTTGCGATGCCGTGGCTGTCGTAAATGACAGCACCCTTGTCGGGGAATGCAGCAGCGATCGCGGGACCGGTTGCATCATGGCCTGCAAGAATTGTCAGCGTGCCGCCGGTTGCCTCCGCAACGGAAGTTGCTTCACGGCGATACTGATCGGTGAAGGTGGGGTCATAGCCGCCGTAATAAGGTCCGACGAGCAGAACGTTCGGAGAGGTTGCGTCACGCATTTCAACGACTTTGCCGTTGGATGCGTTGAAAGTTACGGAACCTTCTTCGGTTACATTTGCTTCAATTTTGTTGCGGAGCCTGTAGTTGTATGCACAGTGCATTCCGTTGACGGTAAAGAAGAAACCGTCGGCGGTAAAATCGGAAAAGCTGTCTGCATCAACATTTTCGTTGTTGAGAGCAGCGGTGTAAACGGCGTTGATAACGTCGCTTGCGGGAAGGTTGTCAGCAAGTGCTTCGGCTTCGGCAAGTTCAATTGCCGCCCAAGCATCATCCATGCGCACCGACAATGCTGCATCTGCCGAAATGGAGCTGATTTCCTCTGCAAATGCAACGGGAATGATGCTGAGCATCATCAAAGCGGCGAGCACAACGGCCATGATTCTGCGTGTTTTCATGTGTTTCGTGTTCTCCTGTATTGTTAGTTTGCACACAGCACCGCTTCATCATTTATCAATGCAAAAGCAATGCAGTCGTGCAGCGCATTTATGCGCCGCTTTATATTTTATAATTTATTTTTCCCGCTGTCAAGAACACTGACGTCATATTAGAATTTATATCATTTTTGCTGCTCCGCTGCTTTGTGAAATAACAGTAAAGAGCGCAGGCATTGCCCGCGCCCTCTTCTCAGGCGGAAATTTTCCGTCGTTTACGTTGTTTATCTTAAGATACTTGACCCTCTTAATCCTTATCGGAATCGGAGTCGTCACCTTGAGGCTGCTCTTTCAGCCTCACGACGGTTGTTTCGATTCTGTGATCGCGAATTTCGAGAACATCTATGTTCATGATGTCCGTTTCGATGCTGAAGGTTGTTCCGTCATCGGCAATTCTTCCGAGGGTTGCAAACACATAGCCGCCGAAAGTGTCATACTCATCGCACGGGAGCTTGATATTAAGCTGCTCTGCAACATCCTCAATCAAAGCGCTGCCGCGAATGCGCCAGTTGCCGTCCGGAAGGTGAACAATATCTTCCTCCGTCTCAATGACATCATCCTCATCGTCAAGATCGCCGACAAGCTGCTCAACAAGATCGTTCATCGTGAGAATACCGCTCATTCCGCCGTATTCGTCAAGCACAACCACAAAACCGCGCCTTGAATGCTGCATATCACGGAACAAAACGTCCGCTTTTACGGCTTCAGGCACAAAATACGGCGCACGAACCGCATTTTCCATGACGTTTTTACGACTTCTGTCCGCAAGGCGGAAATAATCCTTTGAATTCAGTATGCCGATAACGTCATCAACGCTTTCACCGCAAACAGGAAACTGAGAATACCTGTGTTCATAAATGGTTTTTTCCCATTCTTTGTCGTCATCCTCCTCCCAGAGGATTACAATATCGGTTCGATGCGTTGCAATTTCACCTGCGGTAAGATCGTCAAATTCAAATACGTTTTGAATTATCTCTTGTTCGCTGCGGTCGATTGTGCCCTTTTCTCCGCCGGCATCGACCATCATGCGGATTTCTTCTTCCGTGACCTCTTCATCGTCGCCGTTCGGATCGATATGCATAAGCCGCAGGACTCCGTTTGTTGAAACCGTAAGCAGCCAGACAAGCGGAGCAAAAATCGTTGAGACAAAATTCAGCAGTCCGCTGATGCTCAGCGCAAGGCTTTCGGACTTTTTCATTGCAACACGTTTCGGCACAAGTTCACCGAAAACAAGGGTGACGTACGAAAGCAGGATCGTGATAACGATGATGCAGAGTGATTCCGGTATGTTCGGAATAAGCTGCTTGATGTATTGAGCAAAGTTTTCCGCTGCAAATGCACTTGCAAGGAAACCGGCAAGAGTTATTGCAACCTGTATTGTTGCAAGAAAGCGTGCCGGCTGCTTCGTCAGCTTTGCAAGGCGTTTGCGCGTTTGTTGCCGCTATCGACAAGGATTGCAAGCTTTGCATCGCTCACGGAAAGCACGGCGATTTCGGCACACGCAAAAACTGCGTTCAATGCAATGAGTACAATTTGCAAGACAATTTGCCAAATAATGGTTCCGGCATTATTGCTTGCTGCGGCGGTAAGTGCGTCTTGTGCGTGGAAAAATCCACGTATAAGCGGGTCGATGTCTGTCATAGTCAGATATCCTTTCAAGATTCCTTTCAAATTCGATTTTTCTGCAGTTTCGCCGCAGGAGGAATTGTGTGCGGAAAGCGCGAACACTATTTGAATGTAACAAAAACATAGCCAAACAAACTGCGTTCGTTCGGTTATGCCGTTCGTTCGGTATTCGGTTATGCTGACACTTTCGGTCGCTGCTGTCGCAACTGTCCACAAAAAACCTCTCTGCAACTGTTCTGCTCCTGATATTATACACAGTTTCGGCTGTGTTGTCAACACCCTTTGCATGAATGTCATGTTGTTCGAAACTCTTTTGTGAATATATATTGTTTTTCGTTGAAAAAAACACACCTTATGGTAAAATGCGATTGAAAAAGACAGTTAACGGAGGAAACCTGTATGCGGCGCGCGCTGAGCATAATCGCTCTTGTTTTAACAGGAGCCGCGTTCATTCTTTTGTGCCTTATTTGGGTGCTGCGAATCAATGCAATTATACCTGTTCTGATGTTTGCGGCAGCAATCATCCTGCTTGGGATATGCAAAAAAATGCCTGTCAAACCTCAAACCGGCATTGACAAATCACAAATCAGCAATGATGCTTTTTTTGATGAAGACAGCAAGTAGGTGCGTTCACCCCGCCGTCGTCCGCCGCACGGCGAATGATGCACAGTAAATTAAAGCGAAATCAAAGAACCAAAGACTGATGCCATGAAAAATAAAACAAACAATACCGCGAAAAAATCAAACCTGAAGCGTTTTGCTTCCTATTATAGGCCGCATATCGGCATGTTCACTGTCGACATGCTTTGTGCGTTGTTCATTTCATCCGTGGACATCGCCTATCCCCTGCTGTCCAAACTGGCACTGGATCGCTATCTTTCCGCAACCGCGCCGCAATACCGCCCGTTTTTCATTCTTATGGCGGTATGTTTCCTGCTTTATATCCTTCGCACCGGTGCAACATATATCGTCACGGCACTCGGGCACAGACTCGGCGTTCATATTGAGGCCGATATGCGCCGCGATGCTTTCACGCATCTTCAGCAGCTCGGCTTCAGCTTTTACGACAAATCACGCACGGGCAAATTGCTGTCGCGCTGCACAAACGATCTTTTTGACGTTACGGAGCTTGCTCACCACGGTCCGGAGGATGTTTTCATTTCCATGCTGACATTCATCGGCGCGTTTGTTGTAATGCTCACAATAGAGTGGAGGCTTGCGCTCGTTCTTATTGCCGTCGTTCCTGTTATGTTGATTTTCGTTATGAATCTGCGCAAACGCATGAGCCGCACCTCGCGTAAGGTCAAAGAAGGCATGGCGGTTATCAATTCGCAGATCGAATCCTCCATAAGCGGCGCACGGGTTGCGAAAGCCTTTACAAATGAAGATTATGAGATTTCAAAATTCGAGCAGGGAAACGGCGTCTTTGTCAACTCCAAGTCTGCGTATTACAAAACTATGGGCATGTTCATGGCGGGAATGGAGTTTTTCACAACCATCCTCAATGTCATTGTGCTTGCCGTGAGCGGTGTGCTTATTATGAAAGGCGAAATGACGACAACGACGCTTATCATATTTATGATGTATATCTCATCGTTTGTTACCCCGATACGCAAGCTTTCCGCATTTGCGGAACAATACACAATGGGCATGGCCGGTTTTAAACGTTTCACGGAGCTGCTCGATACAGAAGCCGAGATTCAGGATAAACCCGATGCAATCGAGCTCAAAAACGTTAAGGGCGACATTGAGTTCAAAAACATTTCCTTTGCGTACGGTTCCGGCGGCAATGTGCTTGAAAACATTTGCCTCAGCATCAAGCACGGACAGACACTCGCGCTTGTCGGTCCTTCCGGCGGCGGCAAAACCACTCTTTGCCACCTTTTGCCCCGTTTTTATGATATACCTCCGGCAGCATCACCGTTGACGGAATTGATATTCGCGATGTTACGCTTTCATCACTGCGCCGCAATATCGGCATCGTTCAGCAGGATGTGTTCCTTTTTGCCGCGAGCATCAAAGAAAACATCGTTACGGCCGAATCGATGCAACCGATGAAGAAATCGTGCAGGCAGCCGTTGCGGCGGAAATTCACGACGATATCATGAAGATGCCCGACGGAT
>ENA-OQEN01000069-OQEN01000069.1-human-gut-metagenome-genome-assembly--contig:-NODE-69-length-37970-cov-4.168195_pt1 | contig 37970 bp, 49 predicted proteins | sample MGYA00242791_ERZ504627 | MGnify/ENA primary metagenome ERZ504627 (study PRJEB26092, sample SAMD00036316) | human gut metagenome | host: Homo sapiens | study: EMG produced TPA metagenomics assembly of... | reverse complement strand
GTCTTACCTTCCTTGCGGATGATGACTTCATAGTCATACTTGATACCTTGCCCTTGTAGGGTTCAGGCTCACGAACCGCGCGGACGTCTGCTGCGATCTGACCGACTTTCTGCTTGTCGATGCCCTGAACCGTGATACGGTTGGGAGCGGGAACGTCGAAAGTAATGCCGTCGCCTTCTTCGAATTCAACAGGGTGTGAATAACCGACATTGAGAACGAGCTTGTTGCCGTTCTTCTGAGCCCTGTAACCGGTGCCGTTGATTTCAAGCTTTTTCTCGAAACCTTTGGTGGTACCGACGACCATATTGTTGATGAGGGTACGGGAAAGTCCGTGCAGAGAACGGTCTTCTTTTTCATCGGTGGGGCGTTCTACCTTGAGGATGCCTGCATCCATGGAAACCTTGATGCGGGGGCTGATCTTCTCGGAGAGCTGACCCTTGGGGCCCTTGACTGTCACGGTATTATCGTCAGAAACCGTAATTGTCACTCCGGCAGGGATAGTGATCGGAAGTTTTCCGATTCGAGACATTGTGCACCTCCAAATATTAATGCATTATCTTGCTTTCGCCCGTGCCCGGCCTGTTTTGTTCCGTGCACAGGCGTTTCAGCTGTGTTATTTGCGTGAATCAAAGCCTGAGTGAATTCAGGTTTGATTCACGTTTGCGGGTTGTTACCAAACGTAGGCGAGAACTTCGCGCCGACGCCCTGTTTCCTTGCTTCGCGATCGGTCATGATGCCGCGGGAAGTGGAAATGATGGCGATGCCGAGGCCGTTGAGAACCTTGGGGATGTTATCCTTGCGGGCATAAACGCGCAGGCCGGGCTTGGAAATACGCTTGAGGCCGGTGATAACCTTCTGACGGTTTGCGCCGTACTTAAGGGTGATGGTCATCATCTTCTGAACGCCTTCGCCGCCGACGGTGTAACCCTTGATGTAACCTTCGTTAAGGAGAATGTCAGCGATTGCGAGCTTCATTACGGAAACGGGAACGTCTACGGTGTCATGTTTGACGATGAGAGCGTTGCGGATCCTTGTAAGCATATCGGCAATGGGGTCTGTTACGAGCATTGAAATATCCTCCTTCTTACCAGCTGGCTTTACGAACACCGGGAATCTCACCCTTGTAGGCGAGTTCGCGGAAGCAAACGCGGCAGATTCCGTACTTGCGGAGAACGGAATGGGGCCTGCCGCAGAGACGGCAACGGGTGTAAGCCTGGTGGAATACTTGGGAGTAGCCTGCTGCTTGTTTTTTAATGATGTCTTTGCCATTATGAAATCCTCCCTCAGTCGTTGTTGCCAAAGGGCATGCCCAGAAGCCTGAGAAGCTCTTTTGCTTCTTCATCGGTCTTTGCGGTGGTGACAAAGATAACGTCCATACCACGAACTTTGTCAACATCATCATAGTTGATTTCGGGGAAAATCAGCTGTTCTTTAAGACCCATTGCGTAGTTGCCGCGACCGTCGAAGCTGGTGTCGGAAACACCGCGGAAGTCGCGAACGCGGGGCAGAACGATGTTCATGAGCTTGTCGGCAAAGTAGTACATGCGATCACCGCGGAGGGTAACCTTTGCGCCGACGTTCATGCCCTGACGGACTTTGAAGTTTGCAACGGACTTCTTAGCCTTGGTGATGACGGGCTTCTGACCGGCGATGATGCCGAGTTCCTCAACTGCCGCATCGATACCCTTGGGGTTGTCCTTATCGGAGCCGAGACCCATGTTGAGAACGATCTTCTCAAGCTTGGGTACCTGCATGGGGTTTTCATAACCGAATTTTTCAACGAGCTGGGGAATAATCTCCTTATATTTCAGGCGGAGACGGGCGGGCTCGGTGAACGGAGCGGCTTCCTGCTTTGCTTTCTTCTTTGCGGGAGCCTGTGCTGTTTCTTTCTTAGCCACTGTAATTTCCTCCTACTCAGTCGATGTTCTTTTTGCACTCTTTGCAGGTGCGAACTTTGATTTTTTTGCCGTCCTTCTCGATGAAGGTGTGACCTACGCGAGTGGGCGTTTTGCAGTTGGGGCAAACGAGCATAACGTTTGAAACGTGGATCGTGCCTTCTTTTTCAAGCCTGCCGCCGGATTCGCCCTGCTGACGGGGTTTCTGGTGGCGGACGATCATGTTCCTGCCCTGAACGACAATGCGCTGTGCTGCGGGATAGACCTTGAGCACTTTACCGGTTTTGCCGGCATCCTTCTGGTTGTCGCCGGTGATGACCATGACGGTGTCGCCGGTCCTGATGTTAAGCTTACTGCTCATAGATGTACCTCCTTACAGAACTTCGGGTGCGAGGGACACGATCTTCATGTAGTCCTTCTCACGAAGCTCCCTTGCGACCGGCCCGAAAATACGGGTGCCGCGGGGCTGTTTCTGGTCATTGATGATGACTGCTGCATTATCGTCGAAACGGATATGGCTGCCATCTTCGCGATGAACGCCGGTAACCGTGCGAACAACAACTGCCTTAACAACATCCTTCTTCTTGACTGCGCCGCCGGGGGATGCGCTCTTTACGGAAGCTACGATAACGTCGCCAACGCTTGCGAATTTCCTTGAGGAACCGCCCAGAACACGGATGCACATAATTTCCTTTGCGCCGCTGTTATCGGCAACTTTTAACCTTGTTTGCGGTTGAATCATGTTTTCCTCCCTCGGGCTTACTTAGCCTTTTCAATAATTTCGACAACACGCCAACGCTTATCCTTGGAAAGCGGGCGGGTCTCCATGATCTTAACGGTATCGCCGATACCGCAAGAATTTTCCTCATCGTGCGCCTTGACTTTGAGGGTACGGTTTACCATCTTGCCGTAAAGGGGATGACGTACCTTGGTCTTGACGGCGACAACAACGGTCTTGTCCATCTTGTCGCTGGTAACGATGCCGATGCGGGTCTTACGATAGCCCCTGACGGGAACGTTTTTAATTTCCATTGAAATGTCCTCCCTTTATTAAGCGCGTGCGTTGATGAGGGTCTTAACCCTTGCGATCTCACGCTTGCATTCCTTCAAGCGCATGGGGTTAGTGAGCTGACCCGTTGCATGCTGGAAGCGGAGATTGAACAGTTCTGCCTTGAGCTCGTTCTCTCTTGCAACAAGCTCTTCAACGGTAAGCTGCTGAAGCTTTTCCCATTCTTTCTTTTTCATGGCTTAGCCTCCACTTTAACTTCTTCGACGGGTTTTTTAACGAATTTGCACTTGAGCGGCAGCTTGTGCATTGCAAGGCGAAGAGCTTCTCTTGCGGTTGCTTCGTCAACTTCGGCAACCTCGAAAAGGATCCTGCCGGGCTTAACGACTGCTACCCAATATTCGGGGGAACCTTTACCGGAACCCATGCGGGTTTCGGCGGGTTTTTCGGTTACGGGCTTGTCGGGGAAGATGTCCACCCAGACTTTGCCGTTACGCTTCATGTAACGGGTCATGGCAACACGCGCTGCCTCAATCTGGTTGCTGGTGACCCAAGCGGGCTCCATTGCTACAAGACCATATTCGCCGTAGCATGATGTTACCGCGCTGAGCGGTGCCCTTCATGCGTCCGCGGTGTACCCTGCGGCGTTTTACTCTTTTAGGCATTAACATGGTTAGTATCCTCCTTAAGCTTTCTTGCTCTGTTGCGGTTAAGCACTTCGCCCTTGTAGATCCAAACCTTGACGCCGATGCGGCCGTAAGCGGTCTTTGCCTCGGTGAAACCGTACTCGATGTCTGCACGGATGGTCTGGAGGGGAGTTGAGCCTTCGTTGTAACCCTCGGTACGCGCGATTTCCGCGCCGCCGAGACGACCGCCGCACTTGATCTTGATACCCTTTGCACCGGCCTTCATTGCACGGCCGAGGGACTGTTTCATTGCACGACGGAAGGAAGTCTCTTTTCGAGTGCCGCTGCGATGTTTTCAGCAACAAGCTGAGCGTTTGCATCGGGGTTGCGCACTTCGATGATGTTGATGTTTACGGACCTGTTGACAAGTGCATTGAGCTCTGCCTTGATGGCGTCAACGCCGACGCCGCCTTTGCCGATGAGCATACCGGGGCGAGCGGTGTGGATGCTGACAGTGACCTTGTTTGCAGCGCGGGCGATATCGATCTTCGCAATGCCTGCCTCAAAGTACTTGTTCTTGAGGTAATCGCGGATTTTCTTATCCTCAACGAGGAAGTTTGCGAAATCCTTCTTGTTGGCGTACCAACGGGTGTTCCAATCTCTGATAACGCCTACTCGGAAGCCATTCGGATTAACTTTCTGTCCCATTGTATGTCCTCCTTATTTCTTCTCGTCCAGGATGATGGTGATATGGCTGGTACGCTTGCGGATGCGGGATGCGCTGCCGCGGGAGCGGGGCCTGTAGCGGCGAAGGGTGGGACCTGGTTTGCAAAGCACTCTGCAACATAGAGGGTTTCCTTGTCCATATCGAGGTTGTTTACGGCGTTTGCAATCGCGCTCCTGAGAACCTTCAGGGTGGCTCGGAAGCCGCCTTGGGGGTGTACATAAGGATTGCTTCTGCATCTTCAACGCTCTTGCCGCGGATAAGGTCGATAACTATCTTTACCTTGCGGGAAGAAATGCGGATATGTTTCGCGGTCGCATGGGGACGCCTGTCAGCGTTTTCCTTGCGATACTGTGATTTCATTTTGGATCTGGTTGCCATTTTTACGCCTCCTTATTTACGCGTGTTGCCTTTTCGGAGCCGCGGTGACCGCGGAAGGTACGGGTGGGTGCGAATTCGCCGAGCTTGTGTCCGACCATATCTTCAGTGATGTATACGGGGACATGCTTCTTACCGTCGTGAACGGCAATGGTGTGACCGATCATGTCGGGGAAGATGGTGGATGCCCTTGACCAAGTCTTGAGTACGGACTTCTTGCCGGATTCGTTCATCGCGATAACACGGTCAAGCAGCCTTTCGCTGACAAAGGGTCCTTTCTTAATTGACCTACTCATGTTTCAATTACTCCCTTCTAAAGATCACTTACCGTCCTGCGGCGGACGATGTACTTGTCGTTGATGTTCTTGGTCTTCCTGGTCTTATAACCCAGAGCAGGCTTGCCCCAAGGGGTTACAGGGCCCGGACGGCCGATGGGGGATTTGCCCTCACCACCGCCGTGGGGGTGATCGTTGGGGTTCATGACGGAACCGCGAACGGTGGGACGGAAGCCCATGTGACGGGTGCGACCCGCTTTACCGAGCTTGATGTTTACGGAATCGATGTTGCCGACCTGACCGATGGTTGCTTTGCAGCCGAGGGGGATGAGTCGAACTTCACCGCTGGGAAGACGAACCTGTGCGTACTTTGTTTCCTTTGCAAGAAGCTGAGCTGCGTTGCCCGCGCTGCGGACAAGCTGTGCGCCTTGCCGGGAAGCAGTTCGATGCAGTGGATCATCGTGCCGACGGGGATGTTTTTGAGAGGAAGCGCATTGCCGACTTTGATGTCGCTTGCTTCGCCGGAAACGATGGTTTCGCCGACCTTAAGGCCGTAAGGAGCAATGATGTAACGCTTTTCGCCGTCTGCATAGTGCAGAAGAGCGATGTTTGCGGAACGGTTGGGATCGTATTCAACGGTTGCAACCTTTGCGGGGATGTTGTCCTTGTTGCGTTTGAAGTCAATGATACGATACTGACGCTTTGCGCCGCCGCCGCGATGGCGGACGGTGATCCTGCCCTTGTTGTTGCGACCCGCGTTGCTCTTGAGGCTTTCCATAAGGGAACGCTCGGGGGTCGTGCAGGTAATCTCCTCGTAAGTGGAGACGGTCATGAAGCGTTGACCGGGAGTGTTGGGCTTAATCTTTCTGATTGCCATTGTTGTTCCTCCTTACTGAGCCATGTTATCGAAGGCTTCAATGGTCTTGGAATCCTTCGTAAGGGTGATGTAGGCCTTCTTGGTGGAGGGGCGGCGGCCTTCGGTGCGGCCCTGCCTCTTAACCTTGCCGAGACGGTTGATGGTGTTGACGCTTTCAACCTTTACGCCGTCAAAAATGGTTTCAACAGCCTGCTTGATCTCGGTTTTGCCTGCCTTCTTAGCAACGATGAAGACGTAAGTCTTGTTCTGAATGGCTTCGTAGCTCTTCTCGGTGAGTACGGGCTTGATGATGATGTCGTGAGCGTTCATTATGCGTATACCTCCTCGACTTTTTCAACTGCATCCTTGGTGAGGATGAGTGCATCGTACTTGAGAACGTCATAGGTGTTGAGCGTGCCGACGGTTGCGGTTGCAACGCCCTGAATGTTGCGGGCGGTGCGGACAACGGTATCACACACGTCGGAAGTGACGATGAGAGCCTTTTCAACCTTGAGGTTCGCAAGAACCTTTACCATTGCGCGGGTCTTCTGCTCGGGAAGCTCGATGGAATCGAGAACGATGAGCTTCTCGTTTGCAACCTTTGCGGAAAGAGCGGACTTAAGTGCAACCCTCTTGAGCTTCTTGTTGAGGCTCATGCGATAGTCGCGGGGCTTTGGAGCGAATACAACGCCGCCGTGCGTCCACTGGGGGGATCTGGTTGAACCTGACGGGCACGACCGGTGCCCTTCTGCCTCCAGGGCTTTTTGCCGCCGCCGGAAACTTCCGCGCGGGTCTTAACGCTCTGAGTGCCCTGACGCTGATTTGCAAGATAAGCCTTGACGTAAGCGTGCATTGCGGGAACGTTGAGCTCCTGGCCGAAAATGTTTTCGGAGAGTTCCATTTCGCCGACTTTTGCGCCGGAAATGTTATAAATAGCTACATTAGGCATGATTGTTCCTCCTCTTATTTAACCGTGCTGCGGACAAGAACAAGACCGCCCTTTGCACCGGGGATTGCGCCCTTGATGAGGAGCAGATTGCGTTCTGCATCCGCACGGACGACTTCGAGGTTCTGAACCGTGATGCGCTCATGACCCATATGGCCGGGGAGGTGCTTGGTTTTGAAAACCTCACCGGGGTAGGTGCATGCGCCCATTGAACCGGCAACGCGATAGGAGTGGGAGCCGTGGGTCTTTCTGCCGCGGGCCTGATTCCAACGCTTGATGTTGCCTGCAAATCCTTTACCCTTGCTGGTGCCGGTCACATCGACCTTGTCGCCGGAGGCAAAGGTGTCTGCTTTGATAACGTCGCCGACAGCGTACTTTGCGCAATCGTCGAGTTTGAATTCTTTAACGTAGCGGTGAGCCTCAACGCCTGCCTTCCTGAGGTGACCCATTTGGGGCTTGGTGATGAGTTTTTCGCGGACGGGCTGGAATGCCATCTGAACGGCATCGTAGCCGTCGTGCTCAACCGTTTTAACCTGAGTGACGGGGCAGGGTCCTGCCAGAACAACGGTCACGGGGATCATCGTTCCGTCCTCACGGAAAAGCTGAGTCATGCCGATTTTTTTACCCAGAATTGCCTGTTTCATTGTTTGTACCTCCGAAATCACAGCTTGATCTCGATGTCCACACCGGCGGGAAGATCGAGCTTCATCAGCGCGTCAACGGTTTTTGCCGAAGGCTGAAGGATGTCGATCAGACGCTTGTGGGTACGCATCTCAAACTGCTCTCTTGAGTCCTTATACTTGTGGGGTGCGCGAAGGATAGTGATGATCTCCTTCTCGGTGGGGAGGGGATGGGTCCCGAAACTCTCGCGCCGGTCCGCCTCGCCGTATCGACGATTTTTGCTGCGCTCTGGTCGATGAGATTGTGCTCATAGGCTTTGAGCTTGATGCGGATTCTTGTGTTTGCCATTTTTATCTCCTCTCGATGTATCGTGCGGTTATCGCCGCACTCGATATTGGGCTGTACACCCTGCCGTGCGTTTTCATAATAAAAATTTACGGCGGGGCGCGTTTCGCCCCTGCTCGCTCTGCCCGGGTCGGCAAAGCGGGCTGCTCGGTCATGCCGAGCCTCCTGCGTGAATTACCCGGATTGGCAACCGGCAACCTCTCGCAGGGAAACGTCCGCAACTTAAGTCAGCATGTCGGGTGGAGATTATACCTGCGCAGGCATAATACACCCCAAGTCGCGAACATTGCTATTTTAGCCCATCTTCGCACCGTTGTCAAGCGTTTATTCCCGTTTTTTAAATATATTTAAGCAGAAAATGCACAAAGCGGCGCATTCCGCATTCGGCTTTTATTCCCCATTCTTTTCCCCCTGTCGCTCCCCTGCTTCGACATTGCAGGCGCGCCTTCGGTGTTATCATAGCTTCAGGCGGATACGGAACGCGCACACCCGTTCCCGTCCGCCGCAAGGAGGGAAGGAGGAAGCCCCTGCACCTCGGTCGGTGCGGCTGCACAAAAAACATGTACATTGAGCTTTTTTTGCTTGATAACTTCCTTATGAACCTTTTGACCCTGCGTGCCGCGGCGGCAATGCTTTCCCGAAAAATGAAGCAGCCGCGCCGCGCTCGTATCCTTTGCGGGCGCGGCGGCTGCGCCGCTGCCGCTGCGGGCGGCACAATGTTCATAACCCTTCCTGTAAAACTTGCCTCAACGCTCCTTATGGCACTTGCTTCCCGCCGCACAGCTTTCGCGAGCTTATGCATTCCGCCGCAGCATTGTTCCTCTCTGCGGCGGTTGCAGGCGGGGCGGTGCTGCTCGCCGCTCTTGCATTCGGCGGAACTCTCCGCGGCGGCGTCATTTACGGAGCAATTCCCCTTCGCGCCGCGCTTTTGGGTGCCGCTGCCGCCGCATTTATGCCGCGCAGCATCAGAAAAATCCTTTCCCGGCGGGTTCGAAACGAGCAAATCGTTCATATTAAATACGAATTCGCCGCTCCGAACTCAAACCGGTGCGAAAAAAACAAATCAAGTCATGAAAGCAAAAGTTCGGGAATAACAATTTTAAAAAGAGACAAGCGCATTTTCTCGGCCGAATGTCTCGGCATTATCGACACGGGCAATGCGCTTTCCGAACCGATTTCCGGGCTGCCGGTCATTGTGTTGGGGGCGAAACGGCATTCGGAGTTTGCGCAGGCGGCAAATGTTCCGATCCCGATGCGTACCGCCGCCGGCGAAAGTCTTCTTTTCGGGTTAAAGCCCAAAAAACTGCTTATTAACGGCTGTCCCGTTGAAGCAATTCTTGCCGTCGGTGCAAAGCTTGATGCCGCGCTTGTTCCCGCCGTTCTGGCGGTTGATGCAGCCCGCCCGCAGTGCAGCGCGAATTTACCGTGAAAGACGTTGCGGCTTCTCCGCGGAAGACGCTGCGGCAGGTCGGTGTTTTCGCTCAAACCGCATTTATTCAAAAAGTTCAAAAGTCGAAAAGGAGGACTGAATATGCTGAATTTTATCAGGAAGCTGCTGTCAAAGCTTTACAGAAAACTCGGGATCTCGGCAGATCTCGGGTATATCGGTACGGGCGTTTCTCTTCCGCCGCCGCTTTCGAAAGAAGAAGAGCTGCGGCTGACCCTGCTTTTCACAAACGCGGACGACTCCCCCGCTGCCCGCGAAACAGCGGAGCAGGCGAAAAACACGCTGATCGAACATAACCTTCGCCTTGTTGTTTATATTGCGAAAAAATTTGAAAACACAGGTGTTTGCATTGAAGACCTCATCTCGATCGGCACGATCGGACTTATCAAAGCCGTCAACACATTTCGCGCGGACAGGAACATCAAGCTTGCAACCTACGCAAGCCGCTGCATCGAAAATGAAATCCTTATGCATCTGCGCAAAACCGTAAAGCAAAAACTTGAAGTCAGTCTTGACGAACCGTTGAACGTGGATTGGGACGGCAACGAGCTTTTGCTCGGCGACATTCTCGGCACGGACGGCGATGTTGTGGGGCAGGGCATTGAGGATGAAGTTGACCGGCAGCTGCTGCATATTGCGCTTAACAAACTCGGCGCACGGGAAAAGCGCATAATAGAACTTCGCTTCGGGCTGAACGGCTGCCGCGAATACACACAAAAGCAGGTTGCGGATATGCTCGGCATTTCCCAAAGCTATATTTCAAGGTTAGAAAAGAAAATTATCAACGAGTTATATAAGGAAATCACGGCAATGTCATGATGTCTCGCGTCAATGAAAAAAGCGGATTCGGAGTTTATATCCGTCCCGCTTTTTGGCTTTTCAGCTTTTTTCGCTGACCGCATTATTTATTATTGCTCAAGCAGAAGCCTCCGCAGAGCCGAAACGCTTACCGCCGTTTCAGCCGCACCCGCTTCCTCAAGCTCCGCCTTTGTGCCGTAACCGAACAGCACACCGACAGCGGGAATTCCGAACTCCGCCGCGCCCGTCACATCATAGCATCTGTCTCCGACCATAACGGTGCCGCTGGTTTCAAGGGCAGGCCTTCCTTCCGCCGTTCGCAGCGTTCGGCGAATATCCGGAACGCTGTTCAAAATGTGTTCAATGACCTGCCGTTTTTCGGGGCGTGCCTCATCAAGCGTGTTGCCTGCAACAAAATCAAAATATTTCAGCAAATCAAAGTGCTCCAGTATCTCAACCGAAAACTCCTCCGGTTTGCTTGTTGCAAGTATTATCCTGCTGCCCGCAGAGCGAAGCTCCGCAAGCAGCTCTGCAATGCCCGGATAAACCTCGTTTTCGAATTTTCCGCCGTCGGCAAACCTGTCGCGATAATAGTCGAGTGCAAGTTTTGCCTTTTCATCGTCAAAGCCGTAATATGTTTTGAACGAATACATAAGCGGCGGCCCGATAAAGCGGAAGAGCTCCGATCTGTCCGAAACACTGATGCCGAATTTTTTCAATGCATACATCACCGAGTTTGTGATGCCGAGCGCGGGATCGGTCAGCGTGCCGTCAAGGTCAAACAGAACATATTCATATTTTGCAGTCGTTTTTTTCATTTGATTTCTGTCTCCGTCTCCGATTTCCACGTTTTGCGCCGTTCCCGGCTTGTCACGGCGTAACATCGTCGGGCTTCGCAAGCGTTTCCGGCGAACGCGCGTCAAGCTTGCTGAAGTAATAGGTCATTATATCCTCTATTGCACCCGCACTGGACGAGCCCGAGAGTCCGTTCGGAATACAAACGCAGATTGCAATATCGGGATTGTCGTTCGGTGCAAACGAAACGAACCAGCTTGTGTTCTGAATGTCGATGGTAACGTTTCCGACCTGTGCCGAACCCGTTTTGCCGCTTATCTTTGCAAGATAGCCAAGCTGCTCAAATTTCTCGCTGAATGCATCACCCGCCGTGCCGCCGTCCTCCGGGGAAACAACGCCCGCCATGCCGCGGCGGATAGCCGTCCAATATTCCTCGGGAGCATCGATTTTGTTAAAAACGGAAGGTTCGGTTGAAACAAGCGTCTCTCCGCCGGATGAAACAACGTTTTTCACAATATGCGCATTATAAACGGTGCCGCCGTTTGCAATTGCGGAAACATAGCGAACAGCTTCGATCGGAGTCACGAGCAGAATGCTCTGACCGATACCCGTGCGGATTGTGAGGGTTGACTTCCACTGGATTTCGTTCAGAACGGAGGTGATTTCGTTCACCCAATTGCGGGAACGTGAGATTCCGTCCGGAATGCCCAGTTCTTCGCTCAATATGCTTCGAACCGCATCGCCCTTGCCCGCAAGGCTGCCGTCCTGCAGCTGCATAAGCCTTTCGGCACATTTTTCAATCGCGGCTTCGTCAATTTCAACACCGCGAACGGTCTGATAGCCGCGCAGGGTTTTGCAAAGGGAACGGAAAACAAGCCCGGGCATACTCGTGGCCTGTTCATTGTGCAGCTTTGTATTGTCGTAAAGATCCTGCTGCCCGCCGATAGTGCCCTGTGCTTCGCCCGTCAATTCAATCTCCGTGCGGCTTGCAAGTCCGAGCTTTTTGGCCCAATCCGCAAGTTTGTCTATGCCGAGACGGTTTGCAACTTCGCAGAAATAGTAGTTGCAGGAATTCTTCAACGCTTCGATTATCGTCTGGTTATTGTGCCGCTGCGGATATTTCGTCCAGCACTTGACCGGGTTCTGCATGATGGCTTCGCCCGTTTCCGGATCCTTAACATAATAGGGAGATTCATCGTCGATCGTTTCATCGATTCCGACAACACCCTCCATCAGCCCCGCAAACCCGGTGCACATTTTGAAGATTGAACCCGGCGCAAGTTTCATTGAAATTGCTTTGTTTCGCGCGGGGGTCGTTTCCGCCGCTTCATCGCTCTTCATAAGGTAATCCACCTGTTCCGGCGTCAGTCCGTTGATGAACCAGTTCGGATCGAACGAGGGGTACGATGCCATTGCAAGCACGTTGCCCGTGTTAACATCCATAACAACGATTGCACCTGTTTTTGCAAGCTTTATATCGTCATATTCCGCGTATTTCCCATCGTATTGTCCGTCACCGTCGGCGTCGATCAGCGCCTGCTGCTTTTGGTTGATGTTCTGAATTATGTCTTTCAGTGCATTTTCAACAACAAGCTGCATTGAAAGATCTATAGTCAGCGTAACATCGCTTCCGTCCGTCGGCGGAGTTACCGAAAGAACCTCTATAACGGATTTGTTCGCATTCGTTTTCACAACGGTGCTGCCGTGATGTTCCGTTGAACAACCGGTCAGGTACTTTTCCATGGTTGCTTCAACACCGGACACGCCGATATTGTCGTTGTAATCATAACCCGCCGAAATGTATTGTTCGGAATTCTCCTCGCTCATCTTCTGACAATAACCGAGAATATGCGCGGCGGTTTGCCCGTAAGGGTACACTCTGCGCGTGCTCTGCTCGGTTATAATTCCTTCAAGCTTTGCCATTTCAAGCTTTGCAACAACTTCCGTGCCGACATCGCGGGCAATGGTTACCGGTTCGTAGCTCCTGTAGTCGTTCAAAAGCACCTCCTGCCGAATCGAAATGACCTTCACGCGTCTTCAAACGGCAGTTCCTCCGGAATGAACCACATTTTGCGCAGCTTCAGATATGCATCCTCCGCCGAGATCCATTTTGTGATATCGTCTTCATACTTTTGGGAATCACGAAGCCGCACACGTTGCAAAAGTTTTTGTAGCGTGATTTTATCGTGCGTTCGTTTTCGCTGCCCCAGTCGTAATACAGCTCACCTTTTTCGTTTTTGCGGATATAGGACGTGTCAATGGTTTCGCTTCCGCCTTCGTTGATTATTTTTATCGCCTCAATAAGTGCCTCGGTGTAAACCGCGCTGTCGTAATCACTGCGGTTGTCCCCGTCGCGCATAAAGCAGACATTGTAACAGGTTTCATCATACGCAAGCACAAGGCCGTTGCAGTCGTAAATTGTTCCGCGCCTGCCCCGCGTCACAATTGTGTTTGTTGCCTCTTTTTCGGCATTTTCCGTGTAGTAATCGCCGTTTTTTATTGTAAGGCCGTAAAGTGTTGTCAGCAATGTTCCCATCATCATAAGGAGCACAACCGCAAGAATAATGAAACGCCCCAAGGGCTTGCGTGCAATCTTTTCCGCCATGATTTTTCCTTTCCGCCTCAGGCTTTGATTTTATCTTCCCGTTTTACTTGTTCTGTTCTTCGATTCAGCCCGTTTTTTCTGTCCGTTCACGTCCTTTTGCTGCTTTGTTTTTATTCTCTCGAATCGATATCGCGATGCCAAAGCGACTTGAACAGAACTTTTTGAAAATAACATGCGCAAGAGCTGCAAACCCACCCGTCAGCACGGCGGACGGCAGGATATGCGTGAGCAAAAGCATAAAATAACTGCTCAAATTTCCGCCCGAAATAAGCAGCGTAAACAGCAGTATATGTTCTTTGACCGTGTATGCAACGGCTGCAACGCCTGCGGGAACAATAACGTTATCCGCATAAAACTTGTTGTAGAACGCTCCGCCGGCAAGTGCCGCAATCAGCAGCGAAAGCGATGTTAATCCGATATATTTGTTGTAAACAACATCAATAACGAAACCGATGCCTATGCCGACCGCCGCAAACGGCGCAGCCCCGCCCATCACACTCAGTGCCGCAATAACCGCAAGCACGGTGTTCGGCCAAAAAACCGGCGAACCGAACACTCCGAAAAGCACCGTGTCAATATAAAATGCCGCTGCAAGGGCAATTGCAATGACGTATTTCCGCATCAGCCTTCCCCGTTCCCGGTGATGATAAACACTTCTTCAATATGAACAAAATCCACAGAGGGCGAAATTATCGCATTTGCTTCGCCGTCCGCCGTCAAAACCTCGCGCACGGAGCCGATTTTTATTCTTCGGGTAAATGCCGCCGATGCCGCTTGTGATAACGGTGTCTCCCGGAACAAGGTCCGTTCTGTCCCTCGGCAGGTAGTAAAGCTCCATACCCGCCTCGGAATCCACCGTGTTCAGCACACCGCGAACCATGCAGTTGTCCCGCGTGCGCTCCACCATTACGGGGACGGACGTTTCCGCATCGATCACAGCCGTGACTTTGCTCCATGTTGCGCCGACCTCCGTAACCCTGCCGACAAGCCCGTCCGCACAAATCACGGGCATGTCAACATCAATGCCCTGATTCCGTCCGGCATTAACGGTGAAAACCCGAAAATAAATATCCGTTGACCTCCCCGTGACGGATGCCGCAACACCCGAACACTCGCCGAACGAACCGGAGTATTCCAAAAGGCCGCGCAGCCGCTCGTTCTCTTTTTTAAGCTCCTCAAGTTCCAGCTGCATTTTGTTATAGAGCGCAAGCTCGCTTTTGAGTTTTGCGTTCTCCTTATCCGCATCGGTCGTGTTAAAAACTCCGCGGAAAAAATCGGCAATTGAATTCGAGGCGCGTGCGGCAAACCCCTGCACCGGGGTCAGAACCGCACCCACCGCATTTTCAAACCAATTTGCAGTTCCCCTGCCCGCGCTTGCAAGTATCATTGCCGCAAGCACAACAAGCGCAACGATCGTTATCAGCACGGGTTTGTTTTTGCCGAAGCCGCCTTTTTTCATTTTTTTATCAGTTCCTTTAATGCAATTAAGCAGCGAATCAAAAATCCGCCGTATACATTATAACCCCTATCCCCGGCTTTTTCAAGAGCGGCGGCCGGCATAGCGGCAGTGTTCACAATATTTGCGGATTTTTTCATTATTTTCCAAATTTTTTGCATTTTCGACCTGTTTTTTGCATTTTACATATATCATACCCGAAAAAACATTGATAATTGGGTTGACAATTATATAAAATCCCTGTATAATAGGGACGGTTGTAAAGGCAAGCAACTCATTGTACATGTATATATGAAAGAGAGATAACTACTATGCAGCTTAAAGACATTGCAGAAGAAATGCAGCAGCGGTCAATGGCAGCAAGAGACTGGGTTTTCCAGGTACTGCGCACCGCAATCATCCGCGGGGTGCTTCCCGGCGGAATGCCCCTTCGTCAGGACGAAATCTCCGCACAGCTCAGCGTCAGCCACATTCCCGTCAGGGAAGCTTTCCGCCAGCTTGATGCGCAGGGTCTTGTCCGCATTTACCCCAACAGGGGTGCCGTTGTTACAAAGCTCACCCGTGAGGAGCTTGAAAATGCAATGGACACCCGCATCATCCTTGAAATGGGTGCGATTCGTGCCGCGATTCCGCTCATGACGGACGAATGCATTGAAAAGGCTGCCGTCATTCTTCAGGAATGCGAAACCGAAACCGATGCAAACAAGCTTGAGGATCTTAACCTCCAGTTCCATTTCGCTCTCTATGAAGCAACGGGCAACACTTTCCTGCTCCAGCTCATCGAACAGCTCCATGCGAACGTGGATCGTTATATCCGTCCCTACTATTCCGCAACCGAAGTCAGCGCGCAGTCCAAGGGCGAGCACTACAAGCTCCTTGATGCATGTCGTGCGGGCGACAGCGAATATGCGGCGGCAATCCTCCGCACCCACCTTGAAAAGACCAAGGTGCTTTCACTCAATTCGCCCATCCTTCAGAGCTGATCCCATCAGCTTTCCCTCACCGGAGTTTTCCGCCTGTTTCCGAATGCGCAGGCTTGCCTTCCGTGCGCTTTCGGATGTTTCGGTTATTCCGCAGGAATCAACAACTATATTTACCGAAAGCGTTTCGAGCCGCAGGCTTCTGCCCCCGGCTCGTTCGTTTTTTTAACCGATTCCCGCCCCCCTTCACCTTTAAATCGACAGCTTTAACTCATTGACCGTCTTCAACTTTTATGCCGTTCGAACGGGAGCGAAACGTTTCTGTCCTCTCCCGCGGCTTTTGCTGTTTTCTGTTGTTTAATTACCAATTGTATTCTATTCGACTTTCGCTACAATAACGGTCATATCATCCGTTCGCCCGCCTTTTTCATCCGCAAAGGCAAGCAGTTCTTCAGCCGCCGCTTTCGGGCTGCCCGCATTTCGTGTTCTGTCCGTCACGGCAGCAACAAGTTCCTTTCCCAGTGCATCCGCAACCCCGTCGCTCATCATAACAACGATATCACCCTTCCGCAGCCGCGCCGTGCACACAGCGGGCCTTGCCTGCGGAAGAATTCCGACCGGCAGTGCCTCCGCATAAAGCGTGCTCAGCCGCCCTTCCCGCAGGATATAACTCGGCGGCGCGCCATGCTTTGCAAGGCTGACGCTCCCGCTCACCGTGTCAAACACAAGCGCATCAAGTGTTGCGTACATATCCTCCCCTTCCCGCAGAAGCAGTCTGTTAAGGCATTCCGCCGCTTCCTCCGGGCGAAACCCGACGCCCGTCAGGGCTGCAAAAAGTTCAACCGTCCGAAGGCTTTCCCTCCGCGCAGGTCCTCCGCTGCCCATGCCGTCGCTGATTGCTGCCATGCGCAGCCCGTCAAACTCACGCACGCAGCAGCTGTCTCCCGTTTCGCTGTTCCCCGCCTTCGGACTTACGGCGCAGCCGAATGAGATGCGGTATTTCTGCCCCCTGCCGTACACTCCGTCCGAAGCAAGTTTTTTTATGCAGTTTGCAACACCCGCAAGCTGGCGGTTGACAAACCCGTCCGCCGCTGCCTGCTCGCCGCTTCCGTTCGGTTCAAACAGCTTGGCCATCTGTCCGAGCACATCCGCAAGCGAATTCAGCTTGTATGTCACTGCCGACAGCCGCTGTTCATATTTGCCGTCACGGTATCCGGGACGGTTTGCATCCAGTTTTTCAAAAAAATCATCCGGAACGGCAAGAAATGCAGCGGCGGCAATAAGCGTCTCCGCAATGTTCAGCTTTCCCGCACCGGGTATTAAAACCGCAAAAACGATCGAAGCGGCGGTAAAGCCGCCCCCTATTCCCCATTTTCCGAAAACACGCAGACAGCAGCAGAGCAGTGTGCAGCTGCAAAGCACTGCAACAAAAACAAGATCCCCGCCGCAGCCCATAACCCGCCCGACCGCAGCCGCAGCCGCGCACGAAACCGCAGCAATACCCTTCGAATATGCTGCCAGCATACAGAAAACAGCTGCAGCCACCGCCCCCGGGCTGATTCCGAAAAGCTCAAATTTCCCGAATGCCATGACGCGACGCCCGCAAGCAATGCGATTGTAACGATCCTTTCGTCCGTGACTTCCCGTCTGCCGAGAATGCTTTCAATCCCGCCGAGCGCATGCCGCATCAGAACCGCCGCCGCAACGGAAACGCATACGCCCCCGAAATACCCCGCCGCGCCCTGTATCGTCAGCGTTCCGAAAACCGGGTAAAGCACCGTCAGCACCGCCGCCGTGTATAAATATCTCATTCCTACCGGAAGGCGTTTCCTTTTCTTTTGCAAAATGTGCAGAGCAGGATAAGCATCGCCGCAGCCGCGCCTTGCGGACGCCGCCTGCGAGACTGCCCAGAACCGTGCCCGCAAACGCCGGGTATATGTTCATTCCCGCGCACCATATCGCGCAAAGGAACGCAATTCCCAACACGGGCAATGCATAACTCCCTCCCGCGCCGAACAATGAGCCATGCCTGCCGGCATTCCGTATGCCGCAAGCAAAGCCGCTGCCGCAGCTACGGGAAACACCTCCGGCATCGCTGCCCGGAGCAGCCTGCCCGGCTGTATATGCCGAAGCAATCCGCCCCGAGCTGCACCGATAATCCTCCTTATTGTTTCCATGACTCTCTCCTCGCTTAATTTGCAATTCGGAATGCAGAACAGAATTAATAATTCATATCAAAATCCGATTGTCCTGATTCTACCACCCCCGCCGCACTTTGGGTTGTCGCTTTTCCGCCGCATTTTTTGCTTGCTTTTGGCGTAGAGCTTGCAGGGAAGTGCAGAATCAGGTTCTTTTGGAAAAAAGCCGCAGATTCGGTTTTTTCGCAAAGTCGAGCTCGCCGCTGCGTATCATCCGACAATTCCGCATTAAGTACCGCAAACCGCCTGTTAACATTCAATTGTCGCTTATCATGCGACCCCTTCCCCTCTCGGCAGCGTTAAAATATGCCCGTAAACAGTAAATCTGACACTTTAAGGAGGATGTTAAAATGAAAAAGAACCTTACCGAACTTGTGTTTATTCTTGATCGAAGCGGCTCAATGAGCGGACTTGAGGCGGACACCGTCGGCGGATTTAACTCAATGCTCCGCAAGCAGCAGCGGGAAGAGGGCGATGCTTTTGTTTCGACAATTCTTTTCGACAATGTAAGCGAAGTCATCCACGATCGCGCAGACATTAAATCCGTCCGACCCATGACCGAAAAGGATTATGTTCCCCGCGGCTGCACTGCGCTTCTTGATGCTGTCGGCGATGCGATTCAACACATCGGGAATATCCATAAATATGCCCGCGAGGAGGATGTTCCCGAGCATACGCTTTTTATCATCACAACCGACGGCATGGAGAACGCAAGCCGTCGGCACAGCGTCGGCAAAGTAAAGAACATGATCGAGCGGCAAAAAACAAAATACGGTTGGGAATTCCTTTTTCTCGGCGCAAATATGGATGCGGTGGAAACCGCGGGAACATTCGGCATTGCGGCGGAGCGTGCCGTGACCTACCGTGCCGACAGCAGGGGAACACGCCTGAATTACGATGTTCTCAGTGAGGCAATCTCCGACATCCGCTGCGATGCCGCCCTTTCGCCGAGTTGGAAGAGCCGCATTGAGCAAAACGAAGGCAGCAAGCAAGAATAACCGTGCCGTTTTTCATGCAGAGTTGTTCTGCCTTTTTCCGAATAATGCAAAAAGCAGGCAAAGACCTCCTGCCGCGCAAACACTGTTTAAAGGTACTCCGTGAGTACGCCCGAATAAGCTCCGTTTGCCCGAGGTCTTTGCCCGCTTTTCAGTTCAGCGTCCGTATTTGGTTCAGAACTTAAATTGCTCCGTCCAAGCCGCGATTTCGCATCTTATCTGTCCGCACCGTCGCATTCGTCGGGATGTTTATCCCTGCAATCGGCGTTTGCGCACAATTCGGTTTCGATATGCAGTTCGCATTCGTCGGCAATCCCGTCAATTCGTCCTGTCAAAAGATCTCCGTCGGACTCAAGCGAAATGTTTCGCATTGTTCCGTCCTTCTGAACAACATATGCTTTCACCTGCCGTGTTTCAAGTTCCTCCGCATCCAGCTGAATCGTGAGCCTTTTCAGCGCGGGGTCAATAACGACGCAGTTGTATGCGTTTTCAACATCTTCAAGCTTTTTAAGGGTTGAACCGCGTGCTGCGCCTCCCCTTCCGCCGACTGCAACCGGCGACCGGAAGATGAATCCCGTGCCGACCTGTTTTATCTGCTGTGCAGCAGCTTCAATTGCATCATGAACCTTTCGGAACGTTATTGAAATCACCGATTCCGAATTTCTTCCGTCCACCCTTGCCCACTCGGTTTCGGGCGCACCGCTGAGGGCATTTTTCTGTTCTGCCGCCGTAAAATCGATTCCGAGTTCGGCAAGTTTTCTTTCCGCCTTTTCAAAGTCACCTTTTTCCGCCATGACAGCAAGCGTTTCCGCGTTGATTCCGTCCAATGCGGCAAGGCTTAATGCAGCAGCGCAATACCTTTCATAGCATTCATCGCATTCAATAAGGTGCTGCAGCTCCTTCTTCTCCTCTTCGCTGTATACCTCCCCCTGCACTTCGATTTCCGCAAGGCGGTACAGCTCATCAAATTCAATATGTTCGTTTTTCATACTCTGCCTCCCGTAAAAGCTTTGTACAGTATGCTCGGCTTAACTTCCCCGTCTCTCGCAAGTATATACTCCGGAATGAAATCCTCGGCACTTTTTATTAATTCTTTGTTTTGCATTACAATTTCGCTGACTTTTTTGACGCAGCTCTTATGCACGGCGGTTGACCAGTGTTCTGTTTCGCTTGTTGTGAACTTCTCCGTATACACAATTTTTCGCAGCGGCACATTGCCTGTAACGGTCATCATTTCATCGTCAAGATGTGTCCGAAAATACTTGCTCCAGCCGAGAGATTTCAGAAAGGCTTCCTTTATTTCCCGTTCGGATTCATCCGCAAGGGTTTCCACCGTTTTTTTACCCATGACCCTAAACGCCTCACTTACGGATGTGGTTTTGTTATCGTCAACAGAGCCCCGAATATGCGGCAGCAGTCTTGCATAAAACAGTGCAAGACTCGACTGCGGCGGAACCTCAAGGCTCAAAAAGGCTTTAACGTAAATCAGCACTGCCGTCGCAGCAAACTGTCGGCGGGCATCGTCCCACGGTTTATAGTGCGGATTACCCCCTATGTTACTTCCAAGCGTTGTTCCGTCCTCTCTCGCGTTTCCAATGATATCGGAATATAGCCTTCCCCCGTTTCCGGATCCCTCAGCTTGAACCGCTCCCTCTGCAAATTTGCCAATTGATTCCTGCACACATTGCTGATATAGCCCATTATATTTTCAATATATTCGTTCTCCGACCTATGCTTGTCAAGCCCTTCCAACATAGCCTTGCAACTTTCGTTAACAACGTCTTCGACATCCTCCGGACTCACCTTGCCCCCTGCATTGTGAGCAAGCCGGCGTACTTTTACATTGCAAAATACCATTATTGTTTCGTGCAAGACCTTCCGCGTTTCTTCGTCCCCTTTCTCCATGAATTCCTCGTATGCCGACCGAATATCCCGCTCCGTTTCGCGCATTGCATCCGACCGTTTGATAACGGCATTAATGTGCTGTTTGCGTTCCGAATGCTTGTTGTCATTTTGTTCCCGTTGCTCCATCTCTATACCTCCCTCAGTTGCACCGGAAGCAGGTGAACCCTGCCCAGTAAATCTCGTTATTGAAAGGGGCGAACTTCGGAGGCATATCCGAAAGCTCCAAAACGGCGTCCCTCGCCTCCGAGCTCAGCTCCCCGTTCTTTAATGCAATGTCAAACCAGTTTTTCTCCTCAAGCTCTTGTATCGTGACCCGCCGCAGATATTTTTTTGCAGCGCGCAGTGCCGCAGGCGGAGAAAGCTTGCGGTCTTTATATTGGCGGTAGAATTCGGCCATCAGCACCGCCGAAGCAAAATCATCCGCCGTCCACAGGCAGGAAATTACATATTTCACTCCCGCTGCGGCAAAACCGCCCACCATTCCGCAAAAACCCTTTGCCAAAAGCGCATCGTTCATTCCGCCGAAACAGGCCGAAAGCACAACAAGCTCAACATTTCGGCAGTCCATTCGACTTATTTCATCGGCGGTAACGATGCCGTTGCCGTATTTTTCCGTTGCATTGCCGTTTTTCAACCAGTTTCCCGCACCGGCAAACAGCAGGCACGATGAATAAAGGGAATTCGTCTCCTCCTCAAGATCAAAAAATCCATGCGTTGCAATATGGATATTTCGCTTTGTTCCGCAGTTCAGCAGATGGTTCTTGCTCGCTTCCGCACCGACAAAACAGCTTTCACCGCAATAAAGGCTCACCATATTCGCCTCAATCTCGCTGAAAGGCAGCGGGCAAATATCCTGATTTCTCAAATCAGCATAAGAAACCATGCGTTCGTTCCCGCCCGATTCATGCTTTTTATCTTTATCACTGTCCTGCTTTGCCTTGGGCGATATCGTTTTTTCGTTGAGCAGGTACTTCGGATTGCCGATGATAAGGCTTCCGCTGCCGTTCGCCGCCCCGTCAACGCCGAACAGAAAGTCCCTTGAGCATTCAATGATAACGAAATTATGTCTATCCCCGGAATATCCCTTTGGGACCTTCCCAACACGTCAAAAGGTAAATTGACTGCCACAGTATCCAGCGCAAGCCAAACCGTTTCAAACCCCGCCATGAATCCCTCAACCGGTTCAATCAGATCATGATAAAGCGATGCACGCAGCCGCTCCTTCTCATCCAAATCATCGGAATCGGCTTCATGCTGCGCTTCTTTTTGAAGAATCATGTTGAATTTTCCTGTCCGTTCGACAATATCCGACGCATTCGGAATAACAACCCGGCGGATGCTGCAATCCGTTTCCGTCTTCTGAATCACAAAAACGTCAAACGCCGCCTTTGTTTCTTCGTTCGGTGAATCCGCCTTCTCCGCCTCAAAATAAAGCGAATACTCAACAACGACTGAATTGCACGGGATCTTTCGTTTGACGGCTTCCGCCGTGATATCCGTAAATACCGTATCTTCGGGAAATTCTTCCGCAAACTCCGCTTCCATCTCACGCAGTTTTTCTCTTTCCGCTTCATAATCCGCGGATGAATCGACAAACACGCCCCGCGCCTCAATCTCTGCAAGCCTGTCCTGCGCGGCACGAATCTTTTTTGCAAGAGAAGTGTCCATCCTGCCGCTCTGAATAACGCGATTTCTCTCCTTGCCCGTCAACGATGCCAACGCTTTGTTGCGGATTACAAATTCATACAATGCCCAATCATCTTTGATAACTTCCCGCAGCACGCCGTAGGTCACCAAAAACGCACTCTGAGCGGATGTCAATATGCCTATCAGGCGCTTATCGTTGCAGTATTTTACATATTCACAGCGTTGTTTTTCAATACATTCCAATGCTTTTTCCGCACTTTCCGCTGCCCTTTGCTCTTCGTTCAGTGCGAACATGATAACCGCTTTGTTTGTATACAAGTCCGCAAGTACTACAGGCATAACCTCCGTACTGTCCGCAAATTCCTCGGCCGCAGTTATATATCCCGATGCCGCACGGTAATCATGACGCAAGCACATGATCGCGGCTGTCATTACGTTGATCGCAGCCACTCTTGAGGGTTCCAATGTCGGAGCATAAATCTCAGTCACATGCTCAATCAGCCGCATATACTCTTCGCGTTCCGCTTCGGTTGCAAAATCGCTTGTAATCAGCAGCTTCGCCGTCATGTATACGCTCACTGCGGCTTCGGCGGCACGGCGCTTGTCCGATACTTCGTTTTTGATTATGTCTTTTTTCAAAACATCGATGTCTTCCTTGAACCGCTCCGCCGTTTCCTCGTCAAGTTCTGAGTAACCCAAATCATATAAAGCACAGATATCAAACTGCATTATGTACCTGCATCTGTCGGTAAATTCCGAATCATCCTCTTCCTTCATTTCTTCAAGCTCCGAAAGAAGAGCACACAGCGTTCCATGTCATTCAGTCTCATGGCAACGGTACAAAGATTGAGCTTGATCACTGCATCGGAGGCTCATTTTCCGTTCCCGATTCACAATTATCCTCCTCAAGTGCAGTTTTAAACCATTGCTCCGCTTTGAAAAGCTCACCCACCGTCATCCAATACAATCCGAGTGCGTTGAAATAAAACCTTCTGTTGATACAAAATTCTCCGGAATCTTTGCCGAATTCGTCGCACAGCTCACCGTACCTGTTCCAAATACGGCTTGCATTCCCGGCATTCATCGCCTTCCACAGCGAACCAAAGAATAACATACAGCGTTTTTGCTTCATAGATCAAAGCAAGCTTTCCATCCATTATTTCGGAGAATTTCCCGTTTTGCAGTTTTTCAAGGAAAATGCGGAGTTTATCGACGTTTTCTTTGATATTCTTCCCAAGCATAATCGCCAGGACTGCACGCTCTCTGCATGCAAGCTGCGTGAACCCGTTATCTTCGCCCAAAAGTTTTTGACGTATTCCGTACGATTTATCGAACGCCTCGTACGCCTCTTCGTTTTTTTCCAACGAAACTGCCGCCAATCCGAGTGCCCAGTAAAAATCCGAATCCTCATCGGTGTATTCATAGTTGGGTTCGGGAACGAATTTTTCATTTTCGGCAGCACAAATATCGTATCTGAATTGCGGATACTTCGTGTCAAGCGCAAGAGCAATCGAAGTTACGATTTCCCGATGCTGCGGACTTCCCTCTCCTGCCCGCCTGCGGCTGCATTCAACCAGATACCGCATCAAGCGGAGCGCAAGCTCCTCTTCTCCCCGTTTCAAAAGATATGAGGCGATATTCAAAAGCAGTTCCGGCAGTTCTTCGTTGTTTTCGCCGTAAGCTGTCCCGTCATTTGGATGTTGTTTTGAGAATACGCCGACAACGTCCTTTTTCGAAATGCCGCCGTCGGACAACGCAAGAACGCAGTCCGCCGCCTCGAAAACATTGGCTTTATCCGTGTTGAGTCTATATTCGTTAAAGGCGATCATTTTGATAACGTCGTCGCAATCCTTTTTGAGCACTGCGTTTTGTTTCGGCGTTCGAAACCGGAAATATTCAAGCACGATCGCAATTCGCCTGCACCTGAGGTAAATCATCTCTATGTCAGATTCATTATTCCGAATACGTATTAACCGCTTTTTGCTGCCCGATGCAATGTCGTCCAGTATTCTGTCTAATTCCGCCTTTTCCGCCTGTTCGATCGCCTCACTTATCTCCGCATATTTTTCCTTTGCTTCCCGTTTCAAACCCAGCCTCCGCAGTGTATTGTGTATTGCAATAAAACAGTATTAAAACAGTCCCGTCATGCAGCGTACCGAATATCGGTTCGCTCTTAAAACCGTATGCGTTGGAACAGCAATTTGCCGAATGATTCAATGACCGATATAAGTTTAACTGACTGCTGACATGATTTTACCATATACGAACGCCGGTTTCAATTGCTTTGTCGAAAAAAGCCGATTTTTCCCGCAAAGCTTTTTCGCAGGGAAAAACGGCTTTCCGCAGTCCGCAGGCTGTCATTTTGTTATATTCTTCCGGTGCAAAAGTACTGTGTAATCGCCGCACACTCGCGCAGATAGTTGTTCACGATAAGCGGAGAAAAATCCTTTGCTGATACGCCGTTCACATCGTATCCGAGTTTTTTTGCAATGCGGGAAGCGCGGAACACATGGAAGCGGGTTGTGACGAACGCGACCCGAGGATTGCTTTCGGCTGCCGCACCGCTGCCGTTGAACAGCCTGTTGATAATATCAAACGAAAAGATAAAGTTTTCCTCCGTGCTTTGGGACTTGCCTTCCTCAATTATACTGTCGCGGGCACGCCCGCCGCAACAAGCCATTTTTTCATTACTGAGCCTCGGTGCTGCTCTCGCCTTCACCCATTCCGCCGCTCACGATTATGAGCAGATCCGGATTCTGCTCATAGCAATCAAGTGCGCGGTCAAGGCGGTTGCGCAGCACGACGGACGCAAGTCTCCGCGTATGCCCGCACCGAGAACGATCAAAACATCCGCCTTCTCCGGCTCGGCAGTCGTTTTTGAGTTTGCAAGAATAAGCGTTGTTGTCGCCGCAAAAAGCAAAGCAAACAGTGCATACGCAGAAATCATTGCATATTTTAAAATTTTGCCGACGATGCTGACGCTCCACCACGATGAAAGCAGCGGGTAGAATACCCCGACAACAATAAGCGGAATTCCGATAACAAAGGGCATTACAATGCCAAGGTTTAAATTGCTGATGCTTGCTGCCCCGATTCCTTCAGCCACAAGCAGAAAGCCTGCAATGCTCAAGATGATACGAAATATCATTTTCTTCAAAGTATTTGTTCCTTTCACATTTTCAGCGTCACAAAAAAGTGCAGCATGAGTATACCATGCAAAGTATTAAAATGCAATTGAACGCACGACAATGCCTCCGAATGTTCATTTTTTGTTGACAAGCCCGACCTTGCGGGTGTAAAATGACATCGGAACACGGGAAAGCTTCGGTTTTGCCGGCATATGCTGTATATGCAGGCCGAAGCGTTGTTTCATCGGAGTTCCGACCTTATTTTTTTTGCTGAAAGGAGTGGATTTCATTATGATGATTTCGGTTAAAGATATTTGCTTCGGCTCTTTGCTCGTCCACTCCGTTTTTCTGCCGGTTTCGCATGTTTCTCTGCCGCATAGCGCATGAGGACTTGTGCTGAATACGGTTTTGGTGAGCTGCGCCGACACGGGTCATTCGAACCCGACGAGGGCGGCTTTTTTTGTTCGCATTTTCAACGCCGTGCGGCGTGAACCGAAAACCCCGCCGAATAAGCTTTTTGCAGACTATGCCCTTTTCGAATTCACACTCGGAAGCGGCACACAGGTCAGTTTCGCCGAGAGCGAACACAGAATGCGGCACAATAATAAAAAATAAGGGAAACAGATAAAATGAACACAAATGACTCTTTTAACCAAACAAAAACCGTCACCGCACGCATTGTCAGCGTGCATAAGAACCGTTTTCAAATCGCACTGGATTCAGCGGAGCGGAAGGCGGCGGAACATGATGCGGTGCTTGCCGGACGGCTGCTTTATCGCGGCGAAATTCCCGTTGTGGGTGATTATATTGAGGCGGAGTTTGAAACATCCCCCGTCGGAAAGCCTGTCGGTGATGCGCGAATTGTTTCGATACTGCCGCGCAAAAGTCTGATCACAAGGCCCGAATACCGCGTCGGAACGCAGAACATGGCGGCAAATGTTGACCTTTGTTTCCTTGTTGTTTCGGCAAATGCGGATTTCAGCGTCAACCGCATTGCACGTTACGCTTCCGCTGTTCTTCAGGGCGGTTCAAAGCCCGTGGTTGTGCTCACAAAGGCGGATCTATGTTCCGACTGAGTGAATACATGCACCGGATCAACGAAATCTGCGGCAATATTCAAATGCACTGTGTAAGTTCAAAAACCGGAGTCGGCATTGATGAATTGCGTCAATACCTCGTTCCCGGAACAACGATCGGGCTGTTCGGTTCATCCGGCGTGGGCAAGTCAACGCTTATCAACACCCTTCTCGGAAGGGAAATTATGCGCACGGGCGATATTCGCGAAAAGGACGACAAGGGGCGGCACACAACAACGCATCGGCAGCTTATCGAGGCGGACGGCGTTTTTCTTGTGGACACTCCGGGCATGCGCGAATTCGGCATTTGCGAGGCGGAAGAGGGGCTTCACGAAGTTTTTCGGGATATTGAAGAAACAGCACGGCAATGCCGTTTCCGCAACTGCACCCACAAAAACGAACCGGGCTGCGCCGTGCGGCAGGCGATCGAAGACGGTGTGCTCTCGCAAAAGCAATACGATCTGTATCTTGCTCTGCAAGCCGAGAACAGTGTGCGGACCGCAAGCGAAAAACGGGCGCAAAAGAACAAAAAAATGATCGGAATCTCCAAAAAGCGAAAGGAGCTTCGGAATAATCACTGAGGAACGCCCTCGGCGGAACCCGCCGAGGGACAGACACGGGCACCGCCTCGGTTCGCAAACAGCAAACCGCAGCGGTGCCCGATTTTTTCGTTTTTCTTTCAGCTTCGGTACAATCGTTCACTTTGCCGAGGCTGTTCGCATTTATCATGCAGCCGTGCCGAATAAACCCTTAAGGTTCAGCGTTTGTACCTCCGCACGTCAAAGGTTTCTCCAAGCAGAGTTTCCTTATGCAGGGTTTCGAATTTTTCCGGTTCAAAATCCTTTCGTATCGTGATCGTGTTCAGGCAGTCGTAACCAAGCCTGCGATAAAGCCGAATTGCGCGTTCATTGCGGGCGGCTGCCTCTATATACATCGATTCCGAATACTGTTTGACCGTTGATTCAAGCAGCTTTATTGCTTCCGATCCTATGCCGCGCCCTTGGAACTCGGGCAGGATGAACAGATCCTCAAGCCAATCCGCCGCCGCTCCGCGGCTTCCGAGGTGCGCAAACCCGACCGGGCTTAATTCGGCACCGTCTTTCGGCAGGATAAAAAAGAACCTGTGACCCTCCGCCGTCCATGCGCAAAGATCCGCCCGCGCTTCGGTATCCGTCTGTGTTTCGCCGTTGTGCTCAAGCCAAAATCGCTTTATTAAGCAGCAGGCTTTGCCGGCATCCGTTCCGTCGCCGCCGTCCGCGGCGGGCAAATACTCAAAAAGCCGGATCCCGCAGCATTTTTCGCCGTGCATCGGTTCAGTTTCCTTCTCATTCAAGTCATTTTTTTCCATGTTTTTGTAATCTCCGCCGATTCGGACTGTTTATCCGCAAACCGCTTCGTCCGGGAGTTCCCCTTTGCTGAGCTTGCGTGCGAATACTAAGCTTGCGTGCGAATCGAAAAATGTTCCAAATGCATCGATTCATCCGAAACGATTTCCAACGTGACGCCGGGGAAAGCCTGCCGAAGTTCCTCGCGGCTGTGTTCGCGAAGAAGTGCGGCAACCGTCGGACTTGCGGCAACCGTGAAACGCTGCTGCGCACCGGCTCCCTCGCTCACGCGGGCGATCAGCGCGGAGCGGATTTTAAGCGCAACGGTTTCCGCATTGAGCACTTTGCCCGAGCCTTTGCAGTAGGGGCAGGTCGTTTGCAGCGTGTCCGCAAGGTTTGCGCGGAGCTTCTTACGCGTCAGCTCAACAAATCCGAGTTCCGTCATGCCGAGTATCACCGAACGCATCCTGTCACCGCGCAGTGCTTCGCGTAAAGTTGCAAGCACGGTTTCTTTATCCTCTTTTTCCTCCATATCGATGAAATCGATAATGATTATTCCGCTGAGATCACGCAGGCGCAGCTGGCGGGCAATTTCAACGGCAGCCTCGCAGTTTGTTTCCGCAATGGTCTTGCGCAGGCTTGCTTTGCCGACATTTTTTCCCGTGTTCACATCAATGCTGACGAGTGCTTCCGTTTGGTCGATAACAAGATACGCACCGCTCTTAAGCCAAACTTTGCGGGAAAGCGCAGCGTTTATATCGTCTTCAATACCGAGAACGTCGAAAAGGTTCGTTTCTCCGTCCCGCAGTTCGATCCTGTCCGCAAGAGCGGGATCGTTGTCCTCCGCGATTTCAAGCAGCCGATAATACTGAGTGCGATCGTTAACCACAAGCGAGCGTATATCCGCTTTCAGCAAATCACGAATCGTGCGTGAAAGCAGCGATTCCTCCCTTCGAATCAGCTTTGGTGCGGGGGAAACTTTATAAATGCGTTTCAGCTCCGCCCATTGTTCGGCAAGCATTTGGATGTCTGCCGCAATCTCCGCTTCGCCGCGCCCTTCGGCAGCGGTTCGGACAATTGCGCCCGTGCCCGGCGGATTGCATTTTTCGATTATGCCGCGCAGGCGCGCGCGTTCCGCCTCGTTCGTTATCCGCTTGCTGATGCCGATAAAATCAACCATCGGAAGGAACACAAGCAGATGCCCCGGAAGATAAATCTGAGTGCTGACCCTTGCGCCCTTTGTGCCGTGCGGTTCTTTAACGATTTGAACCATTATTTCCTGCCCGGGCTTAACATCCGGACAGACATGCGGATTTTTTTGTTTCGGCAGCACGGCTCCCCCGGGAAGCTGCTCATTCTGCTTGTCGCCGACGTATAAAAACGCATTTTTATCCTCTGATATGTCAACAAATGCCGCCTCCATTCCGGGCAGAACATTGCTGACTCTGCCCTTGTAAATGTTGCCGACGAGCATATCGTTGCTGCGCTGCTCAATATGAAGCTCGACCGTTTTTCCGTCCTCAAGAAGAGCAACGCGGGTGCGGTACGGGTTTGTGTCAATAACAATTTGCTTATCGACAGTCTGTTTATGCACGGGCTGCGGAATTTCCGGCTCACCGATTATTTTCATGCTATCACCGTCCAATCCATTTCAATGTTTCGGCGGTTGACGCTTGAATTTGCGCTTGTGCCGAGTTTTTTGTAAAATGCACCGAGCAAAAGTTCGGGGGAAAGTCCGCCCTCCGCCGTCAGTTTGCCGCGCAAACGGAGCTTTGCGGTCCTGCCGCCGAATTCCGAAACCGAAAGCCCGAGCAGCATCGGGCGAATGTCCACGTCCTTTATTCCGCCTTTTGTCTTTTTGGAAACGATGATTTCGCCTCCGTTCAGAATTTCGTCAACGGCAGCATAAAATGCCTCCCGCGGCACGGACTCGGCGAATTCAAGTTCAATATCGTATTCGGCAGAACGCATCAGCGGCGTGAGCGAGGCTTTGAACTCTCCGGCATCAACGGCGTCAACAATGTGCACGCCCTGCGGAAGGACCGCATTCACTCTGCGCTTAAATTCCGCAGGAGAAACGTATTCCGAAAGCATAACATCAAAATACTCGCAGTCGGAAGTATAGCCCACGCTTAATGCGGTTGCAAACGAAAGCAGCGGATGCGGGTTAAAACCGTTTGAATACGCAAGCGGAAGATCGGCGCGCCTGAATGCGCGTTGAAAAAGCCGCTGCATGTCCAGATGGGAAACGAACATTACCTGTTCATGTTTATAAAACGACGCAATGATTCTCATTCCGACAGTCCCTCTCCTTCGATATTTTTGCGGGAATCTTCATTTTGAGCATGTTCCGACCCGACAGCCTTTTTGCGGATTTCCCAGACGGAATCGGGCTTGTGCATATCACAAAGCGTGCCGCACCTGTCCCCGAAACAGCCGTTGCAGTTAAGGCGGCAGTCGCCCGTTACAATGCCTTCCCGTGAACGCAGATATTCACGCCTGAGGTAGTCCATGCCGACGACCGAATCCATATGCTGCCACGCAAGCGGTTCGTTGATTCCGATGCGCCTGTTTCCGAACTGTTCCACGGTGAGCCCGTTTTCGGCAAAGGCCTCTTCCCACGCTTCCTTTTTGAACCTTTCGTCCCATGAATCAAACCTTGCACCGCGCTTATATGCTCCGATGATGACCTTTGCAAGGCGGCGGTCTCCGCGTGCAAAACATGCCTCCAAACGGCTGGTTTCCGAAAAATGGCAATTGAACTCAACCCCGCGTATGCCTTTCAGCGCGGAACGCAGCAATGCCTGCCGGCGCAGAACTTCTTCGGTTGAAATCTGGGGCTCCCATTGGAAGGGAGTGAACGGCTTCGGAACAAAAGTTGAAGCCGAAACCGTGCAGCGCAGCCCTTTGCCGCGCTTGTCCTTCGGCATTTGATAGAATAAGCGGCTGACCTTGCGTGCAAGCTCCGCAATGCCGAGAATGTCTTCATCCGTTTCTGTCGGCAATCCTATCATAAAATAGAGTTTCACTCCCTGCCAGCCCGATTCAAACGCATCACCGACGGCGCGGAGCAGATCCTCTTCGCAAACGCCCTTGTTGATAACGTCGCGCAGTCTCTGTGTGCCTGCTTCGGGCGCAAACGTCAGGCCGCCCTTGCGGACGCTCTGCATTTTTTCAAGATCATCCTTAAGGAATGAATCTATGCGGAGACTCGGGAGAGAAACCGAAACGCGGTTTTTTGTGTACCGTTCAAGGATCTCCGGAACCGTTGCATGAATCTCGGAGTAATCTCGCTTGAAAGCGAAAACAGGGAGATTTCGTCATAGCCCGTGCAGCCGAGCTGCCTGTCCGCATAATCAATAAGCGTTTTCGGCTTTCGTTCGCGTATCGGGCGATAAATAAATCCCGCCTGGCAGAACCTGCATCCGCGTGTGCATCCGCGGAAAATCTCAAGCGCAACCCGATCGTGAACGATGTTCATATACGGAACGACAAGATCACCCGTGAATTCCGCAGCATCCAGATTTCGGACGATTCTGCGCGTGATCCTGTCGGGTGCGGACGGTTCCGTCTTTACAATTCGGCTGAAATTGCCGTTTTCGTCATATTCCGCTTTATAGAATGCAGGAACGTAAACGCCTTCGATTTTTGAAGTTCGATGAGCGTATCGCGCTTGTTCAACCCTCTCCGGCGGCATTCCGCATAAACATCCATAAAATCGTTCACAAGCTCCTCGCCGTCGCCGAAAAACATAACGTCCATGATTTCCGCAACGGGTTCGGGATTGCACACGCAGGGGCCGCCCGCTGCAATAAGCGGCATGTCCTCCCCGCGTTCGCTTGCGAGGAACGGTATGCCGCTCAGTTCAAGCACGGTCAGAATGTTCGTGTAGCACATTTCATACAGCAGCGAAAACCCGATAACATTGAATTCACGCAGCGGTGAACGCGTTTCAAGCGAAAAAAGCGGCTCGTTGTTTTCGCGCAGCTGTTCTTCCATGTCAACCCACGGCGCATATACACGTTCGCAATACGTATCCGCACGCTTGTTAAGAATATTGTAAATTATTCTCGACCCAAGGTGACTCATGCCGATTTCGTATGTGTCGGGGAAGCAGAGTGCAAATCGAAACTCCGCTTCTGCCTTGATGCGCATATTAAGCTCGCCGCCCATATAACGCGCGGGCTTTTCAACCTTTGCAATGAGCCTGTTAAGTTTATTTTTGTCCAAAATCTATATCCGTCCTTTCGGTAAGGAAAATCAATCAGCGTTTATTCGGTATATTCAGCATGTCCGACATTTGCGGACACGGTTCGCCGTCGGAGCAGATTATTTTTCTTTATGTCGATGCGCACATATACTCAGGCTACATTATACCCTTATCAGCGGGTTTCCGCAAGTTCATACGGCGCATTTTTCTCTTTGCCGAGCAGGAAGGTAATTTAAATTATTAATATATCATATAAAGGCAAAAATTCGTCACATCCTTATAGACATTTGATACCGACGCTGTTAAAATATATATGTTGGCGGGTCTGTTTCACTGTTTTTCGCAAAAAAATCGTGCATACAAATCTATTTTGCGAAAAGCGGGGTTATCCGTTCCTGCTTCAATTCTATTTTTACGGAGGTAATTGCATGAAAGCGATTAAAAAGTTCCTTGCCCTGCTGCTCACGGCGGTTATGGCATTCACCGTTGTTCCCGTTTTTGCTGCACAAAGCAGCTCCGTGCCCGAAAAGGCTCTGAGCGCGGGGCGTTTGTACGGCTATCGCGTGTTTGACGATGACGATACGCTGTCCTATGCCTGGATTTCCTTCACGGCAGACAATCCCGCCGCCGTGACCGAGGAACAGGTTGAGGAAAATGCGTTCGATGACTATACGAACATGAACTGCGGCGCATATGTAAACGGATTCGTTTACGGTTTTGCCGAAAACGGGTATTTTTACCGTGTCAACACCGCCGACTGGAGCCGCGAAAGGCTTTTTGCCGATGCAAGCAGCTATAACGGTTGGAGCGATATGACTTTTGACTACACGACCGGCCGGCTGTATGCCGTTGCATACAACCTCCCGTGGGACTCCGGCGATGATGAAACGGCAATCGAAGCAAGCTTCCTTGTCACCATCGACCTTCTCACATACGAAATCACTCAGGTAGCACAAATCACAACCGGCATTTTGACTCTTGCGGCGGATGCACAGGGCGAGCTTTACGGCATTGCAATGGACGGCTGCCTGTACCATATCAACAAGCAGGACGGCTCAACACGAAACATCGGCAGCACCGGCCAAGTTGTATCCTATGCACAGAGCATGTGCTATGATTACAACACCGACACCATGTACTGGGCTCTCTGCAACATCTCTCAGGGCGTGCTTTGCAGCGTTAATCTCGAAACCGGTGCCGCCTCGCGTCTCGGCATTATCGGCGGCAACACCGAAGTCGTGTCCCTTTTTGCCGTTCCCGAAAGTGAACCCGTTGTTCACGTTGAAAGCGTTGATATCGAACCCACCGAAGCAAGCATTGACGTTGGGCTGACACTTCAGCTCTCCGCCTCCGTTTCGCCTGAAAATGCAACCGAAAAACGTGTTTCATGGTCAACTTCCGACGCAGGCATTGCAACAGTCAACGAAAACGGCGTTGTTTACGGCAGCGCGGCAGGCACGGCCGTTATCACCGCAGCAAGCCTTGACGGCGGCATTATCGGAACCTGCACAGTAACGGTCAATGCAGCAGCATCAAGTTCCGATTATCAACGGGTTGACACGCTTGAAAGCGGCGGAGATTACCTTATCGTCACCCGCGTCGGCGGTCAGGCATATGCGCTTGTCAACCGCAACGCTTCCCCGAACAATTTTGCCGCAATGCTCGTTCCTGTCGTTCTCTCGGCGGACGGCGAATATGTTCTTTCCCCGCTGGACAGCTCCGAATCAATGGATGACCTGCTTTGGACGGCAAACGGCGATTATACAAACGGCTTCTCCTTCCGTTCCGTCGGCAGCGGTCTGTATTTTGCCGGTCTCACCTACTGCAACTGGACTGCAATAAACCAAACCGAGGATCTTTGGCTCCCGCTCGAACATACCGACGGAGGAACAGCCAAAACCATCCTCAAATCCGTCCGCGCCGAACAAATCGACCCCACGGCAGTGAAACTCTATGCCGGCATTACGACCGGATATTTCGATTCCGTGATTTTTGATTACGTTCGCATTGCGGATGCAGCCAATGTTGAATTTTACAAATTCGGCAGCTCCGGTTCGGAATATGCCCTCGGCGATGTCAACATGGACGGCAGCGTTTCCGTATCCGATGCACTGATGGTTCTTCGCTTCACAATGGGGCTTGAAACACTTTCCGATGCTCAGCTTGAACTTGCGGATTTCAACGGCGACGGCACGGTAAGCACTGTTGATGCGCTTGACATTCTTCGCGCAGCAATTTGATGTTTGCCCGCTTAATCCTCTGTTTCGATTGATTTTTTAAGCAATTCTCGGCAAAGCCGAACGCAAAAGCTTCCCATGCGGAAGCCTGCCGTTCGGCTTTTTTGCATTCGTGCTCAGGGAGTGCGGTTTTTTGCTCAGGCAATTGATATTTCTGCAAAAAAATGTTATGATAAGCTTGTGAATGCTGTGTTCAAATTCATACAGGACGGATAATGCATATGAAACAAATAACGGAAAAACGCATAAAGTCGCCCATGCCGGCTTATACGGCGGCGGCGTGCATAATCGTTTTCGGGTTGATTTTCCCGCTGTACAGGGTGTACGGCATTGTTCTTACTGCCGTTATTGCGGCGGCGGCATACTTTTTTTCAAAGAAATGTTTCTTTAAGGATAAGATTATTCAAGAGGAATCCGAACCCGTCTTCCGCACGGGTATCGCGGAGCTTGACGAATCCCTCGAACAGGCGAATGTGCTTATCGAGCAGCTGCGCCGGGCAAATATCAGCATCAAAAACCCCGCCGTCAGTGCGCATATCGACAGAATGACCCGCTCCGGCGACGCAATTCTTGCCGAGCTTAACGCGCATCCCGAAAAGGCAAGGAGCTGCGCCGATTCCTGACATATTATCTGCCGACTTCCGTAAAATTCATGCAGACCTATGCCGAGCATGAAGCCGCACCCACGGGCGGCGAAAACTCCGCCGAGATCATGCGCGGCATTGAAAACAATTCCGAAACGATCGCCAAGCGTTCGAAACAAGCCTCGACTCACTTTATGCCGGAGAAGCGTTGGACATTTCGTCCGATATCGACGTTCTTAACGGAATGGTGAACGCAAAAACGAGCATGTTCGAATGATGTTCTGCCGCGAGGCTGCCATCCGTAAACGAACAGTAAAAAAACCGACTTAAAAATCAAAGCGCATTCAGCGGAAAGGAAAACAAATGGAAACCAACGACAAAACAACAGCAATGCCCACTCTGACTCTCGACCCGTTCGGCGCACAGGCTGCGGCGGAACAACAGACCGCGGCTGCGGAACCCGTCAAAACCTGCGATGAACTCATGCAGGAGAACTCCAATCTCTCCGCCGACGAGCTTGCCGCCGTTGATGCCTTTGCGAAGCAGATCGACATCACCAATTCGGCGCAAATTATGTGTTACGGCGCGGACGGACAGAAAAAAATGGCTGATTTTTCCGAAGGTGCGCTTGAAAACGTCCGCACAAAGGATCTCGGCAGACAGGGGACATGATAACGGACCTTATCGGCGAGCTGCGCGGGTTTGATGCAGCTGCGGACGAAAAGGGCTTCTTGGGATTTTTCCGCAAAAAATCCGCCAAAGTTTCCGCACTCAAAGCAAAATACGACAAGGCCGAAGTCAATGTTGAACGCATTGCCGGCGAGCTTGAAAAGCACCAGATAACCCTGCTTAAGGATGTTTCAATGCTGGATAAAATGTACGAAGAAAACCTGCTTTACTTCAAGCAGCTGACAATGTACATCCTTGCGGGCAAAAAAAAGCTTGAAACCGAGCGCGCAACCACCCTCCCCGCACTTGTGCGGAAAGCGGAGCAGAGCGGTTTGCCCGAGGATGCTCAAAAGGCACGCGATTTTGCCGATATGTGCACAAGGTTCGAAAAGAAGATTTATGACCTTGAACTCACCCGAAACATCTCCATTCAAATGGCACCGCAGATTCGCCTGATTCAAAACAACGACACGATGATGGTTGAAAAAATACAAACCACCATTGTGAACACAATTCCCCTTTGGAAGAGCCAGATGGTCATTGCACTCGGGCTTGAGCATTCGCGTCAGGCTGTGGAAGCGCAGCGTGCTGTCACGAATATGACGAATGAGCTTCTGAAAAAGAATGCGGAACTGCTGCATTCCTCCACCGTTGCTGTTGCCGAAGAGAGCGAACGCGGCATTGTGGATATTGAAACGCTCACCGAAACCAACGAAAAGCTTATTGCAACCATGGATGACGTGCTCCGTATTCAGCGTGAAGGTCACGAAAAACGTGTTGCGGCGGAAGCTCAAATGGCAAAAATCGAATCCGAGCTGCGCAAGAAACTCGTTGATGTCACCGGCCTCGGCGGCAGTGCCGCAAAATAAGCCTGCATTTCAATCAATTGTTTTAAACTGTTTTATTACTGCGGAGTCGAACTCCGGGAAGGCGGAAAGATGAAATCTCTTTTCAAAAAGTTCTCAACGGCTGTCATCGTTCTTGCAGCGGTCGCCCTGCTTTCGGTGCCGCTTCTCGGCGGCGCAAGGCTTGCGGCGGATTGCGGACGAATCGAAAAAAAGTTCAATCATTTTGCGGCCGAAACCGATAAACACGGCAATAATTTCGAGTCCGACATGGTTGTTTTTGCAGCAAATGCCGAGAGCCTTTGCGATGAGGCAGTGCGCATCACGGGGGAGGATTCTCCCGCCGTGCGCAGCCTTCAAAACGATCTTGCCGAATACGAAAAATGCGGTTCCGCATTTGAAAAATTTGATTGCTTCAAACGTTTGCTTGCGGATGCAAAGCGCGTTTATGCCTCCGTTCCGGAGGGAAGCGTTACCGACAGCTTATGACGGCAATGGACGGCATCGAATCGGCTGATTCGCGAATTTCACGCACCTATGGGGCAAAATACTCCGAATGCATGAAATCGCGTTCCGATCTGCTTTCCGGCGGGCTGTCCTCCGCAATTGCAAAAATCTACGGAATCGGAGGGAAATAACACCGACAAATGAAATCTTCAAAGCTTAAATTGCATCGATGATCCTTGCCGTTGTGCTGTGCCTGCTTGTGCTTTCCGCTCCTGCCGGCGCCGTCGTTCAGCCGAACAGCGACTTCTATGTTTTGGATAACGAAAACGTGCTTTCGGCAGAAACAGAAAAATACATCATTGACCGCAATCTGAACCTTGTTTCCAACTGCAAAGGTGCGCAGGTTTGTGTTGTTGTGACGGACAGCACGAACGGGCAGGATATCGAGGAATATGCAACGGAGCTCTTCAACGCTTGGGGCATCGGCAGCAAGACCGAGGACAACGGCGTGCTGATTCTGTTCCTGACGGATGACGACAACTATTGGATAATGCCCGGCATCGGGCTTGAAAGAGTCCTTACCGAGCGCGTTCTCCGTCAAATCATAGATGACGACTGCGAACCCTCATTTGCAAGAAAGGATTACGACAGCGCGGCAAAAGCAACGTTCATCGCGATTAATCAGGTTGTCTGCAATTACTACAGTCAAGATCCGAACGGTTCGGTGATTCGGATAATTTTCCGAACAACAACGGCAATAATTATTATCCGGATGACCACCCCGATTATAACTCCGGCAGTTCCTGTCTTTCATGCGGTTCCTGCCTCGCACTCAGCTGCGCGGCATGCGGGAGCTGCGGCTCGTGTTCGGGAGGAAGTTTTATGGGCATTATTATTGTAATCATCATCGTGTTTGTTTTCTTTAAAATCTCGCTTCCATCGGCAGAGGCGGGCGGCGTCCCCCCGTCCCCCTCGCGGCGGAGGCTTCGGCGGCGGCTTCGGTCCCCGTCC
>ENA-OQEN01000068-OQEN01000068.1-human-gut-metagenome-genome-assembly--contig:-NODE-68-length-38375-cov-5.620425_pt1 | contig 38375 bp, 42 predicted proteins | sample MGYA00242791_ERZ504627 | MGnify/ENA primary metagenome ERZ504627 (study PRJEB26092, sample SAMD00036316) | human gut metagenome | host: Homo sapiens | study: EMG produced TPA metagenomics assembly of... | reverse complement strand
CCTTGTCGCCGAGCATCTCAGCGCCGCCTCATAGCTCTCAGCTGATATCAGCTGTTCAGTCTCGGCGGGAGTGAGCAGGTTCACTTCGTTGGCTCTGATTCGCGCTACGGCGTAGGCATATTCATTTTCATGCATATTTTTCACCGCCGTTTAAAATATCACGCCGCAGACTTTTTCGCGGATGGTGTCCTTCTGCTCATTTATGAGCGCTCTGAAGGTGCAGTTTATCTCAATATCGCCGTAGACGAGGATAAATCCGTTTTCGATATCCGCGCCCTGCGCCGCGAGCTTCACCGAACCGTCTTTCAATTCGGCGTTTATTCTTTCAACGAAGCCCGACGGCACGCGGTCAAGATCGGCTTTCGAGAGCCTCAGCTCCCCCTCGCCCTTGCAGGCGTTTCTGACGGCGAGCTTTTCGAGCGCCGCGAAATAATCGTCCGCGCCCATATTGCACATTGCGTCATAAGCCGCCTCTATCGCCGCGTCTACTGCCTCGACTTTAGCTGAGAGCTCAGCTCTGCGGGCAATGCCGCTTATATTCGCTTCGGACATATTTAATATCGACTGTGCCTTTTTCTCAGCGTCCGCTATAATATCGGAATAAGCCTTTTCGGCGTGCGCGTTCGCGTCCTCCGCGATATCCTGCGCCTTTTTCTGCGCCTGATCCGCAATCTCGCGGCAGCTCGCCAGAGAATCGGCGTTTATTTTTTCAATTATTCTGTCAAGTCCGCTCATTATTTCATCCCTTTCGCCGGCGCATACGCGCCGTTTTTTCGGTCATCAGATATTGAGTCCGCTGATGCTGAAGATGGAAAGGATCGAGACAAGCAGGGCGATAACGGCGTAGGTCTCGACCATTGCTGCCATGGTTATAGCCTTACCGTTCTGGTCGGGCTTCTTGGCTATTATGCTGACGCCTGCCGCCGCAGTCTTGCCCTGAGCTATTGCGGAGAAATAACCGACTATCGCTATGGGCATGCAGGCCGCAAACATCATAAGACCTTTTTCTATCGAGAGAGGCTCGAAGCCGCTGCCGATAACGCCCATTCTGTTGAGCGCAAGGAACGCTGTAAGGAAGCCGTAGAGTCCCTGAGTACCGGGAAGGATCTGAAGGATAAGCACTTTACCGAACTTCGTGGGGTCTTCTGTGATAACGCCCGCTCCGGCCTGACCGACAAGGCCGACTCCCTTTGCGGAGCCCATACCGGAGAGGATAGCCGCAAGAGCGGCGCCGAGGACGGCTATTGATGTTCCGAGACTTGAAAAAATAGACATTACTGTATTTCCTCCTTGAATCTGAAGTGTTTTGTATCTGCTTTTAAGGGGGTGAAGGAGCGTCCTCCGCCCTCATAAAATTTTGAGAAGAATTCAACATACTGAAGCCTGTTCGTGTGGACATATGTTCCGATAAGATTTATCGCGATGTTCGCCGTATGTCCGAGCAGGAATACTATAATAAACAATATAAGTTTTGCGACTTTGTTGCCGGGCATCGTGCCGAGCAGGTTAATAACCGTCGCTATAACACCGGTCGAAAGTCCGAGTGCCAGCAGGCGCGAATAGGAGAGGATATCTCCGAGATATCCGGACGCCGTGTTATAAAGCCCGTAGAGTCCGCCGCCGAGCTTGCCGATAATATTTTTGGCGCTCCGCCCGCTCGTCAGAACAGTCAGCACCGCGCCGACAAGGGCGACATATTTGCCTATTGTCGTCAGCGTCTGCGGCACGTCGATTATAATTCCTGCGCCCAGCGGTGCAATACCTGCGACGAGCAGATAGACGGGAACGACATCGCAGAATGCGTCAAGTTTCTTGCCGTCCTTCCAGAGCATATAGAACCTGACCGCAAGACCTGCGAACAGGTGGATTATGCCGAACAGGAACGAATAGAGCAGCAGCTTCATCGGGTCGTTGACCGGCTCAAACCAGACCGCCGTCGACGCTATCTCTTTGCCGAAGAACTCGCGTGCTATGACCTGCGGCGCGTCGCCGAACCAGCTGCCGAACATCGTGCCCCAGAACACGGTCGAGATTCCGCAATATAAGAACATATTGACCGTCTTTTTCATCCTGGGTTCGAGCTTGAGCTTAGCCTTGGCTATGAGCATGGCGATGACCATTATCACGCCGTAGCCCGCGTCCGAGAGCATGATGCCGAAGAAGACATAGTAGAAGAACGCCATAACGGGGTTCGGGTCGACATCGTCGCGGTTTGGCATCGAATACATTTCGGTTATCGGCTCGACGGGCGCGACAAATGCGTTGTTTTCGAGCAGCACCGGCACATCGGCATCTGCATCCGGGTCGGTAATTTCGATAGCGACCGTGTATTTCTTTTCGAGCGCGTCAATAACTTTTGCAGCCCGCTTCTCGGGGATATATCCCGTGAGGACGAAGATGCGGTTCGTCATGGCTATACGCTCAAGAGCCGCGTATTTTTCTTTCTTTATCGTGAAATAATCAATGACGAAGCTGATATCATCGTAGCAGCCCGCAAGCTTCACTATTTCGGCTCGCGCCGTTTCGGAATCTTTTTCGTTCTGCTCGATCTGCTTTTGAAGCCGCTCATATCTCACGCGCGGCGGATGCTTCGTCGGGTCGGACGGATAAGCGAAATTGAGCGTTCTCAGCACTTCGAATATCTCTTTTTCGCATTCCCTGTGGCATATAACAACGGCGCAAGTGCGCTCGCTGTTAGCCGAGATTATCTGCGCGTCGACTTCGCCTATCTCCGGCGCTGCCGCCGCTATCGCTTCGAGCAGCGACTGCGCGTCATACTGCGCCGGGAACGAGCCGATAAACATCGCAGACGAATCCGTGCCCTTGCATTTCATTGGGATATCGAGGCTCAGCCACGGCTCGAGCGCGTCCATCGCGGTGCGGCACCGGACATTGTCCGCCGCATATTCGCGCATATCCGCTTCGAGCGAGTTTATCCTGTAGCACTCGCGGAGTATTTCATCCGCCTCATCGGCTTTTTTAAGATACTCCGAAACCTCGAGCTCCTTTCTGCCGCCGAACGACGACATGAGGCTCTGCATCAGTCCCTTTTTCTGCGGAGCATATTTGTCGAGCGTTTTCTGCGCGCTCTCCGCCGCCGCGAGGTACCGTTCAAAGGTCGAAACGGTGACGCCCGTTGACAGCTTGCAGAGCGATTCGCTCTCTTCGCAGTCGGTCAGCTCGACAGTACCCATACGCTGAAGGCAGTCGATTATCTCCTTGCTCTGCTCAAGCGGAGCGAGCAGCTCGATGCACTTCATTTTAAGCTTTGCCAACCTGACACCTCCTGACTTTTCTGTAATTTCTGAGCCGTTTCATCAGATCACCGTCTCCATAACCGCTCTGATTGCCTCGGCTCTGTGCGCTTCGGCAGCCGCAAGCACTTCGCGCTTGCGCTCCCCTGCCGCCTTTTCGGCTTTCTCCTCGTTTGCACGCGCCTGTTCGCGCGCACCCGCGATGATTTCTTCCGCTTTCTTTGCGGCCTCGGCCTTCTTTCTTGCAACTGCGCCCTCGCCCGCTTCGACCGCCGCGTCGACGGTTTTCTGCGCCTGTTCGTGCGCCGCTTTCTGCGCCTCTTTGTCCGAATTTTCGGCATCGAGCACCTTTGAAAGCATCTCGGACGCCATAGAAACACGCTCCTTTCATCGGCGAACATATATAAAGAATATTTTCCGCCGCATTTTCTGCTATTTTACCACAAAATTATGACCGAAAAATGAACAGAAAGCACAAATAAATATTTTTTTATCTATAACGTTTATATCTATATGTCCGCATCTTACCGAATATTTTATCACACTGCAAAGCGCGATTAAATACCCAACATTCGCCCGCTGTCGCAAAGTTGCACATTCGGGCGCATTTGTCCAAAAGGTTGTAAACTCGTGGCGCATTTGGTATAATGAGACATACCCAAAACGGAGGAAAAAGATATGACGGAAAAACTCTCGGCATTCGATCTTGAAACATTTATGTCTAAGCTCGTCGACGCGCTGCCAAAGCTCGCCGGGGCTGTGATAATAATCGCGCTCGGCTTCTGGGTCAGCTCGCTTATCGGCAAACTGCTGATAAAAGGTCTGACGCGAAAGGGCGTTGACGCATCCATCCACTCGTTTCTGCGCAGCATCGTAGTCTGGCTGCTGAGATTTGCGGTCATACTCTCCGCGCTCTCGACTCTCGCTTCAATCTGAACTCGTTCATCGCCGCCCTCGGCGCGGCGGGACTGACCGCCGGCATGGGTCTGCAAAACAGCATCGCCCAGTTTGCCAGCGGCATACAGATACTCGTCAACAAGCCTTTTAAAAGCGGCGACTTCGTCGAACTTGAAAACATAAGCGGACGGGTTCACGAGATAAAGCTGATGTACACGGTGTTTACGACCGCTGACAACAAGCGCGTTATAGTCCCGAATTCGCACATCACGAGCAACAATATTATTAACTACAACGCCGAAGGGCGCCGCAGACTCGACATGACCTTCTCCGTCTCCTACTCCGACGACATAGCCCTCGCAAAGCAGGTGCTCCGCGCTCAGGCGCTCAAGAACGAGCTCGTCTATAAAAATCCCGAGCCGGAAGTCGTCGTCAAGCAGCAGTCGGCGAGCAGCATCGACCTTCTGCTCATGGCGTGGTGCTCATCTTCAGACTATCTGACCGCCTATTACAAACTGCAGGAGGATGTCAAAACAGCCTTCGACGAAAACGGAATAAATATTCCGTTCAACCAGCTCGATGTCCATGTATCTAACTCATAAGTTTTAAAATTGTCATAATTAACAAAAAACGCCCAATTGTCTGCGGCAGATTTTTTTCAAAAAAGTTCTTTTTGACTATCAATCGGGCGTTTTTTATTATATAATGTTAGATGAAGGTAAAAAAGACAATTTAATCTGCGGAGGGAATTATTATGTCAGAAGCTTTAACTGCACCGGATTTTTCAACTATTCCGGTAGGACCGCTTGCGCTCATCGCCCTGCCCGGCTGTGAGGAGCTTGCCGCAAAGATCGACGCCTATCTCAAAACATGGCGTGAGATCCGCGAGAGCGAGCACAAAACAACCATCGCATTCTCGGGCTATCAGCGCGACTCCTACCTCATCAAAGCGGCATTCCCGCGTTTCGGCTCGGGCGAATCGAAGTGCCACATCCAGCAGTCCGTTCGCGGCTACGATATCTTCATCGTCTGCGATATGTTCAACTACGGTCTGACCTATAAGATGTACGGCAAGGACAATATGATGAGCCCCGACGATCACTACGCGAACCTCAAGCGCGCCATCAGCGCAATCGGCGGCAAGGCAAGACGCATCACCGTCATCATGCCCATGCTCTACGAAGGAAGACAGCACAAGCGTTCAAGCAGAGAATCCCTTGACTGCGCCATGGCTCTTCAGGAGCTGAGCGCTCTCGGAGTGGACAACCTCATCACCTTTGACGCGCACGACGCACGAGTCAGAACGCTATCCCGAACCACGGCTTTGAAAACATTCAGCCTGCTTACCAGATGATAAAGGCGCTCGTCAAGAATGTTCCCGATCTCAAAATTGACAACGATCATCTGATGATAATTTCCCCCGATGAGGGCGGCATGAGTCGCTGCATCTATTATTCGACCGTCCTCGGCGTTGACCTCGGTATGTTCTACAAGAGACGCGACTACTCGGTCGTTGTTGACGGCAGAAACCCGATAATCGCCCACGAGTTCCTCGGCGACAATGTTGAGGGCAAGGATGTTGTCATTGTTGACGACATGATTTCCTCCGGCGAGTCGATGATCGAAGTTGCAATGAAGCTCAAGGAGCTCAAGGCGAGAAGAATCTTCGTCTGCACCTGCTTCGGCCTGTTCTGCAACGGACTTGAGGCTTTCGACAAGGCATACGAAAGCGGTCTTATCAACAAGGTGTTCACCACCAACCTCATCTACAGAACCCCCGAGCTCAAGCAGCGCGAGTGGTATGTCGAGGTCGACCTGTCGAAGTACATCTCCTATGTTATCGACACTCTTAACCACGACACCTCGGTCAGCAAGCTTCTCGACCCGAAGGACAGAATAAACAACCTCCTCGTCAAGAAAGGCTTCCGCACCGCAGAAGAAGTAAAGTAAAAAAGCACCATGCAAAAGACCGCCTGAAATTCAGGCGGTCTTTTTATATCTACATCAAAATTGCAATCCGCAAGCTGTCAATAACTAAGCCGGAGCTGAAAGCCCCGGCTTTTGTTCATTTTATTTTCCGGCTTTGAGATCCTTCATCATCTCGCATAAGCCTTGACGAGGGTCGAAGCAACCGTTCTGCTAAAGGAGATGCTCTCCTGATAGTGGTCGCCGAGCAGGTCGGAACCGTCGAAGAAGATCATGCAGTAGTCATTGTCGGGCACGACATATCCGCAGCATCGTTAGCCTCGCCGAATACATATAGCTCAACATTCTTGCCCGCATAGTCGCTGACGATGCTGTTGAGCGACGGATAACCGAAGTCCTTGCCGCTGTATGCGTTCTCGGCAAGGCAGGCGCCTTTTCCGTCGATAAGCTCGGGCGATACTTCGCCGGGCAGAAGAGCAATTTTAATGTTCTTGCCTATCTCAAGATAGCCGACTTCGGTCGTCGTGTAGAGAGTCTCGTTCTTGTCGTAATATATCTTGTTTCCGACGAGTCTCGCCTTGCCGACTGCTCGATAACGGGGTTGGTTATATCGACCAGAACTTCCTTGTGTCTGATGTTGAGTATGGGCTCAACTCTTGTCTCTTTGACGGGCTCCCAGTTCTCGTACCAGACGGTTATCTCGTCGAGCTTCTTCTGCTTCTCTTCGTCGGTAAGCTCGGTGTTGTTCTTTATCGCCTCGGCGGCGTCGGCATAGAACTTGTCGTTCGTGAGCCAGTCGCCCGCGCGTTTTATCTCATCCTTGGTCATGGTCAGAGCGACCACCATTCTGCCGAGCTCGTTGCCGTAGCGGGTAGCCTCTTCGCTTCTGCGAACGGTGTCAACGCCGTCGTTGGTGACTCCGCGGGCGGAATAGATGCCGCACAGAGCGCCGTTGATGAACATGAAGTTCGTGTTGTTGTTCTCCGCGCTGCTGATTATCTGCTCCATGTAGTAGGTGTAGTCCGCGGAGAGCTCCTTGCCGCTGCTCTTGTCGGTCTTGAGTCCGGTGATATAGGGATGAGCGGACATGTTGACTATATAAGTCTCGGTGCTGCCGTCGTCGGGGACGAAACGGAGTCTTGTGAGATTGTCGACAGCGTCGAACACGCCGCGCTTGTCGTTGATGTAGTCCTCGCCGAGGTGGTCGAGGGTAGCCTCATACATCTCGCCGGACTTCATGTTCTTGCACGCCTCAACGATAGTGTCGGTGGTCTTGTCGAAGAGGAATTCCATATACTTCGGGTCAGTGCCGGAAGAATACGAGCCTTTGCCGGTGAGGGTGACGCCGATGTTCTTCGCAAGCTTCGCGAAGAAGGGGTTCCAGAGACCCTGCGTGTCGATGCAGCTGTGGCAATGGGTCGCAAAGACATTGACAGAGATTATGTTTTCGTCTTTGAGCTCTTTTGCAACGCGATCGCGAATCTGCTTGATGTCCTCGCTCGCGATGCCGATGCACTCGATGGTCGAGAAAACGACCTTGCCGCGTCCGTCGTCAACAACAACGGTGCGAACCTTCATGTCATCGAGCACGGTCTCAACAGTGTTAGACGGGAAGTTCTGAAGCAGGTAGCCCGCAAGATAATAGTGTCCGTTGAGAACATCGTCGGGGACGAGGCTCGCCTGGCTGTAGCCGAGCTGCCACTTCGCATCCTTAGAAGCCTCACTGACAAATTCCTTGCTGCCCTTGTAGAAGTTCTCGCTCTCGGGCTTGTAATCCTCGAGCTTCGTCAGCCCGCTCGGCAGCGGAAGCATGTCCGCAATGAAGCTGATTATCTTTGTGAAGATGCAGTCGAGATAGGTCATGAGGATGCAGGTCTTCTCCTGCTCCGTCTCCATCTTTGCAAGCGCCATGATGAGGCCCCACGGGGTGCTGACATCATACTCCTTGCCGCCGATAGAAACCTTGAGCGGCTCGATCTTCACGAGGTTCTTGACCGCGCCGACGGTGTCTTCGGCAACGGTCGAGTTGATGTCCTTTATCGAATCGGGGACATACTTCTCGTAGTACTCATACGCCTTCTTGGCGACTTCAATGCCGACTTCACAATGCCGGCAATGATCTGCGGAATGTCCGAGACGGAGACGCTCGTTGTCGCCGCATTCGCTCCCGCTGCGCTTGCAGTGGCGGCGAAAGAGCACGACATGATCATCGTCAGCGCCAGAACGACCGCAAGAGCCGATTTAAGTGCTTTTTTCATCGTTTGTTGCTCCTTTATTTTTATTTTTCAAGCTGTATATTACAGGCGCGGATTTCACGCCTATATCACGAAGAACATATTCGTAGCTCCACTTGCTTTTCTTTGTGCGCCATGCATCCGGACCTATCCAGTGGCATTTGCGCTCATAGAGATGCACCGTGCCGAACGCATTTCTGCGGTTCGTGTAGAGCTTCACCGCTATCTCATGCCTGCCCGCGCCGATATTTTTGAGCTCCAGCTCATACGGCGGGAAGATTATCTCACCCGCGTGAACGCCGTCAACAAATATATCGGTCAGCGCGCCATCGTAGTGCGGGACGGTAATTTTTATATCCCCGCCCGGGCAGTCAACGCCGAAACGGTAGGTCACACAGCCGCCGTAGAACGGCAGGCCCTGATTCACTATACTGCCAAACGCGAGCTTCTCGGGGCGCTTTACGAGCTTCTTGAGCCTGCCGCGCACCTCGACTCCGAAATCACCGAGCAGATAGCACCACTCAACATTCGTGCGCTTGCCGAACGGGAGGACGATATCAAGTATATTCTCTCCCTGCTCTATCTTCGGCAGATTGACGGTCTTTATCGATTTGTCAACATACCAGCCGGTCACGGTGTTGTCGACCGCCTGACCGTTGAGCGTTATCTGCGCTTTCTCAGCGTCCTCAAGCGCGAGTGAAACGCCGTCGAGCGCGAGCGCGCTGTCTATAGTGAATCTGAGCTTGATTTTATGCTCGGGCACGGGCTCGTGAATGACCCACGGCTGCATCACCGCGCCGCTTCGAAGCGGGAAACCGAGCTTTTCGCGGCAGATATTATCAGCTCTGAGAAGTTCCTCTTCTTCGCCGCTCAGCTCATCGCCGTCAAGCGCAAAACGCGCCATGTCAAGAAGCATGACATTCGGCTCGTCGAGCTCATATTCAGTCTCATAGGGGACAAGGATTTCTTTATCCTCAAGCTTCTTCGGCTCGGCATACTGACCCTCGGAGCAGCGTCATAGAGCCTTAACAGCAGGCTGTCAAAGTCAAAGAGCCTCGCGCTTATCACGGTGTTGCCGTTGAGATAATCGAACTCCGCTGGCTTTATCTCGCCGCTCAAGGTGTCGTATATCACGGGCGAATATTCGCCCTTTACGGTTATTTTTATATCATTGAAATTCGTTATGTTGCAGTCATACGGCTCCACGGCGTGCGCGACAAAGAGCCACAGGCTGTCGGTATCCTCGCGCAGCTGATATATCAGCCCGTCCGAGAGATAGCCATCGTCATCGCGGATGCAGACGGTTCTTGACGCGTCGAGTGCAGTCAAAAGCGACGCGCGCTGATATGGTATGTGCTCGCTGTTTTTAAATAGCCTCTCTCCCCTGTCGGACGGCTGTGCGTCCTCGAGAGTCGGGGCTTCGCCGAGGAATATTACCCTGCCGCCGTCCTCGCGGAATTTTTCGAGTCTGTCGAGCGTTGACGAACGGAGCGTCTCGCACCCTGGTACGACTATCACGTCGTACTTCATCTCGCCGACTCTCAGCGGCGCGTCCGCATGCGGGCAAAGCCGGGCAGCAGCGACTCGCTGATGAAATCGAAATCTATGCTGCCGAACAGCAGCCACTTTGTCAGATCCTGGAAATTCTTGTCAAGCTCCTCGCGGATGAGTCCCGATTTGTCGTTGGGTCCCAGTGGAGCCAGAAGCTCTCTACCGGGTGGATAACGCCGACCTTTACAATCGGCACACCGCGGGTCATCGCCGTGTTGACTCGCGCGAAATGATCCTCAACGCAGGAATATTTTTTGTACCACGGGGACTGATAGTTTATCGAGCGGGATAGTCTCGCTTCGCCTCGCCTGCCATGGAGACCCACGACAGGTGCGGCACGCGCACCGTGACGCCGAGAGCCGCCTGCCAGTCGCCGTTGAGTTTGTGTCCTCTGAAGTCAAAATCCCAGTCTGTAACGCCGTAAAGCTCGGAGAGCACACCTTCGTAGCCGAACTGATGCGCGGCGGACTGAGCCTGCTTCGCGGTCGTGTATTCCTTCCACGAGCAGAGCATATCAATGCCGGGCAGCCCGAACGAGCGGTATGAGCGCATCGCTTCGCCGAGCGCGCCCGTCTGGCTTTCGAGCGTCGGCTCGTCCATCATGTGACCGGTCAGCGCGATGCCGTTTTCGCGGCACCAGCCGCCGACCGTATCGGCGAACGCCGAAGAGAACCGCTCCGCAATATGATCGTGATAGCGGTAACGGGCGGCGGAAACCTTTCCGTCCGGCAGATCCCAAAATATCTCCGGCAGGAACTCCATTATATCCTGAGAATATGTATCTGAATATGTCTTTGCAAAATCGTCCGTCCACGGCATGATGAGATCATCCGTGTCGGTCGAGTTGTCCATGAGCGTCTTGCGCGTGAACTGCGGCTCGTCGGTAAAAATCGCGGGGACAGTTTCATCGAACTCGTCGCCGACGACCTCCTTGTACCGCTCGTGAGTGACCTCAACGAAGCGTTCGACCGCCTTTTTGTCGAGCGTGTTGAGATAAGCCTGACCGTTATACCACGGGTTCGCGCCGCTTATTTCAAGATAGGCGTACCACTTCGTCCCCTCGGCAGAGTCGTTCTCTCCGATGCGCCTGTAGCTCTTCAAATATCCGTCGGAATCGAGCACTATGTCATAGCAGGCAAGCAGTTCGCCGTCCTCGGAGCGCACTCCGCGCGATGTGGAGTCGTCCGTGAAGCCCGCAGAGCCGTCATAGGGTCTGACGGTAAAAAGCAGGTGGCGCGCGCGGAAACGCTTATCTTTTGTTACTATTCCGCCGGCGGCGCCGGAAGGCCATCTGTCCTCGTCATAGAGCCACGCGAGCATTTTTTCGCTCTTCGCCTTGTCGGTGCAGGAGCGGATAAGATGCATGAACTCATCGCTCAGATATTCCGTATCCATGCCGGTTCTGACATGCATATGAAATCCGCCGAAGCCCATCTCATGAAAAATTTCTATCTGCCGCAGAAGCTCGTCCTCTTCGAGCCTGCAGTTCCACGCCCAGAACGGCGCGGCTCGGTATTCGCTCGTCGGGGAGCGAAACAGCTCATCGGACAGGGTGCTGAGATAATTCTTTTTATAAAGCATATATTCCTCCGTTAAAAATATCGAACCCCTTTTTGTTTATTAATTATACCATAAAAGCCCCTGTCCGTTGTCACAAAAATTGACCTCGAAAGCTGTACAATTTGACGAACGACGGGCGCTTTATAACGGTTGATTTTCCGTTTCGCGTGCTCTATAATGATGCACGATGTATATTTGTTTAGTTCAAAGCTTCGCAATATGAACATTTTCCTGCGGCGAAGAGCAAAAAAACGGGCGGCACAGAGCTAATCTGTACCGCCCGATTCTGTTTTATATCGGCTTATTCAGCTTTTTGTTCTTCTCTCTGTTGCCGAGCACAACATTCGTCAGGATGCCGAGGATGAGTGCGCAGGCGATGGAGGTTATCGTGACCTTGCCGAAGGAGACGGTCAGGCCGCCGATACCGGCGATAAGAATAACGGAGACAACGAAGAGGTTTCTGTTATCTTCGAGGTCAACTTTCTGGATCATCTTCAGACCGCTGACTGCGATGAAGCCGTAGAGCGAGATGCACACGCCGCCCATGACGCAGGAGGGAATCGAAGCGAGGAAAGTTGCGAAGGGTGAAAGGAATGCGATGATTATCGCGAGGACTGACGTGCAGACGATAGTCGCAACGGAAGCGTTGCCGGAGATAGCCACGCAGGCTATGGACTCGCCGTAAGTGGTGTTCGGTGCGCCGCCGAAGACAGCGCCGACCATCGAGCCGATACCGTCGCCGAGCAGGGTTCTGTGGAGACCGGGCTCAACAAGGAGGTCAGTTTCAACTATGGAAGAGATGTTCTTGTGGTCAGCGATGTGCTCTGCGAAGACAACGAATGCAACCGGGACATAAGCCACTGCGACAGCCGCTATGTAAGAACCGCTGAGCTCGCCGAAGGCGCCGAAAGCCTTGAGGAAGGTAAAATCGGGCACCGCGAAGAAGGTCTTGACTCCCACGCCGTCTGCAACGAGTGCAGTGAAGCCGCTGAAGTCGATAACTTTGAGAGCGTCGTTTCCGGTCTTGATGCCGATAACGGTGAAGATAGCCGCGACAGCGTAGCCGGAGAGGATACCGATGATGAACGGGATGAGCTTAATCATCTTCTTGCCGAAGACGGAGCAGAACATTGTCACGAAGAGAGTGACGAGACCGCAGATGATAGCGACATAGACGCTTGCGGTCGGCTCGCCGTTGACTGCATAGGAGCCTTTCTGGAGATCGCCGATAGCGTTTCCTGCGAGCGAAAGTCCGATTATAGCGACGGTGGGTCCGATAACGGCGGCGGGCATGAGCTTATTGATCCAGCCGACACCGGAAATCTTGACAGCTATTGCTATAACAACATAGACGAGACCCGCGAACACAGCGCCGAGAATCAGTCCGAGATAGCCGAGCGCAACGGTGGTCGCGCCTGCGAAAGCGGCTGCCATCGAGCCGAGGAAAGCGAAAGAAGAACCGAGGAAAACAGGGCTCTTTGCCTTCGTGAAGAGAACATATACAAGGGTGCCTGCGCCGGCGCCGAAGAGCGCCGCGACAGTGCTCATCTGCACTTCGCCGCAGTTATAAACACCCGAAGTTATCATGGGAACTGCGATGGTAGCTGCCATAATCGCGAGCAGCTGCTGGAACGCAAAGACGATAAGCTTGCCGAACTTCGGCTTGTCTTTGATACCGTAAATCATTTTCATACTATTGACCTCCTCAAATTTTGCCTGTCTATACTCAACACAGTCCCGGTGAACCGCTTCTGCGTCAAAGTCTTATTTGCTGTATATTGAGACGCTTGTCTCATCGTCGAACGGCGGGATCTTCACAACGACCACTTCGCTGCGCGAGGTCGGTACGTTCTTGCCGACATAGTCGGCGACTATCGGGAGCTCTCTGTGTCCCCTGTCAACAAGCGTTGCAAACTGTATCTTCGCCGGGCGACCGAGGGAGATTATCGCATCCATCGCGGCGCGCGCCGTTCTGCCGGTGTATAGCACATCGTCGACCATGACGACCGTCTTGCCCTCAACGGAAAAATCAAGCTTACCGGAGTTCACTGTCGGCTGGCTTGCGCTCTCGCTCAGGTCGTCCCTGTAGAGCGTGATGTCGAGATAGCCTTTCTGCGTCTTCACGCCGAGGTTCTCGATCTTTGAGGCGAGGATATCCGCAAGCGGCGCGCCTCTTCTCATTATGCCGACAAGGCATATCTCATCCAAATCGCCGTTTCTCTCGATTATCTCGTGCGATATCCGCGCGAGCGCACGGTTGACCGCCGCGCTGTCCATGATATAGGCCTTGAACTCCATTTGCTCACCCCGAAGCATAAAAAATACGATTCTGCCGCACCGACAAAATCGCACAAAAACACGCAGATATACCCTATCCGCACTGAATATGACCATCTTGTCGGCATCTCTGTACCGCTCTTAAAGATTTTTTGCTGTGAATACTATATCATATTGTTTATCGGTTGTAAAGACCCAATTTATAGTTTTTTCAACTTTTTTCGCCGCCGAATCTTACATAAATGTAAGAAATCGGGTTTACAATGTAAGGCTTTGTTATTGAGAACGACCCACTCTTTTGATATAATCATTATCGACAGGAGGAGTTTTTTATGAAAACCAAAAGCAAAAATAAGAAGCTGCGCATCGCGCTCGGAATATGCATACCGCTCATAATCATTATCGCTGCGGCGTTGGCAGTTGTTATGAAATACGGACCGACATTCGGATTTTATCTCGTCCCGCCGTCGGCAGAGACATACGGCAAAAACGCCCTCTCCACTATAGACAAAAACGGAATTTTCGCCGGAAACGACGAGTGGAAAAACACATATAATGAGTGCCTAAAGATGATAGAAAACGCAAAGAACTACGACGACACATATGACGCCATCAGAAAGGCACTTTCGGTCGGCGGCGGCAAGCACTCAATGCTAATGACTAAATCGGAATCGCAGGACACAACCGAGAGCTATGATGAGGTTCTGCCCACCGTTTCGCTCGACGGCGATATTGCAATAATAAAGCTCCCCGATTTTCTCGGCACAGCCGAAGCGGGACAGAAATACGCAAAAGTCGCGGAGGACTTCATTCACGAGAACCGCGATAAAATAAAGGGCGTTGTGCTCGACCTGCGCGGCAACACCGGCGGTGACATGGGTCCGATGGCGACGGCTGTCTCGTCGCTGCTGCCAGACGGCGAATTGGTTTATTATCACTACCGCAGCTACGATGTCCCGGTCACGCTCAAAAACGGCGTTGTCAGCAATGCGGGCACGGGCGGCAAGAGCCTCTATCCCGAAGAGAAGCTGAATGTACCCGTTGCGATACTTACCGACGACATGACTGCGAGCTCGGGCGAAGCTCTGACGCTCTGCTTCAGAGGACTCGAAAACACAAGGACTTTCGGCGCACCGACCGCAGGCTACACGAGCGTCAATATGCTCTATAACATGTATGACGGCGCGCAGATGTATCTGACCGTCGCGTTTGACAAGGCGCGCACCGGCGAGATATTCAAAGAAACACCAATCGAGCCGGATGTCGCCACCGACTCCCCTCTTGAAGCGGCTCTTGAGTGGCTGAGAGGCTGAAAATAAAACACAGCACCCTCCGTAAAAGATCGGAGGCGCGTTTTAACAAAGCGAAAGGATCGGCACATCTGCGCCGACCCTTTTTATTTTTTGATTATTTTGCTTTCTTGTCTTCCTTTTTCTTGTGGAAAAGAATCTTATCCACGGGGAAATAGAGGAAGAACTGGAGAGCTGAGCAAACAGCGGTAGCTATAGTGAGCGAAAGGCCGCTGTTCAGATGGAACTTCGAGGTGCAGAACTCGAAAACTACGGGGTTGAACCACGCAGAGAAGCAAACGAGAGCAAGGGTGAAGATTATGTATATGGGCAGAGTAATAGCGGTGTTGGAGCCCGAGTTGAAAGTCTTTTCCTTGTTGATGAAGAATGCAACTATCTGCGCCAGAAGGTTCGAAACGTTGAATGCAATGAAGAGCGCAAGTCCACAGCGCTGACCCTCGATGACCGGATAGTCAAAGACGAACCAGTGGAATGCCTGCGTGCTCAGAGCCTTGATTGCGGGGATGTTGTAAAGAATCGCGAGAGATGCAACCTGAACGATGCAGGCGCCAAGGCTGACGACGATGAACTTGACAAACTGCCAGAGTGTGTTGATTCCGGAACCTTTACCCTCTGCGGCCTTGTCGATATTGTTTAACTTTCCCATTTACTTCACTCCTGTGATAAAATTTTCAATTAATTTTATCATACCCGCCGAGATAAATCAATAAAAACACCTGTACTTTTTGGTTATTGATTATTAAAAATAGATAAATCGGCATAAAAAAGATCCCGCAGGGAAGCCTACGGGATCAAAAGGGCATTAATTACTCGTTGATCTTGATAACAACGCCCGAGCCGACGGTACGGCCGCCTTCACGGATAGCGAAGCGGAGACCCTCTTCGATAGCGATGGGAGCGATAAGCTCGACAGACATGTCAATGTTGTCGCCGGGCATGCACATCTCTACGCCCTCGGGAAGGGAGATGATACCGGTAACGTCAGTAGTTCTGAAGTAGAACTGGGGACGATAGTTGTTGAAGAACGGAGTGTGACGGCCGCCCTCGTCCTTAGTAAGGACGTAAACCTGGCCGACAAACTTGGTGTGGGGATGAATGGTGCCGGGCTTGGAAAGAACCTGTCCACGCTCGATCTCATTTCTCTGAACACCACGAAGAAGAGCGCCGATGTTGTCGCCGGCCTCTGCATAATCGAGGGTCTTGCGGAACATCTCGATTCCGGTGCAGACGGTCTTGCCCTTCTCTTCCTTAAGACCAACGATCTCAAGCTCGTCGCCGGTTTTCAGCTGTCCACGCTCAACTCTACCGGTGGCAACAGTACCGCGGCCGGTGATGGTGAAGACATCCTCAACAGGCATAAGGAAAGGCAGGTCAGCCTTACGGTCGGGAGTGGGGATATAAGTGTCAACAGCGTTCATGAGCTCCCAGATGCAAGCAAGCTCGGGTGCATCGGGATCGCTGCCGCTGTACTCAAGAGCCTTAAGAGCAGAACCCTTGATGATCGGGGTGTCATCGCCGGGGAAGCCATACTCGTTAAGAGTATCGCGGATCTCCATCTCGACAAGCTCAAGGAGCTCAGGATCGTCGACCTGGTCAACCTTGTTCATGAAGACGATGATATAGGGCACGCCAACCTGGCGGGCAAGAAGAAGGTGCTCCTTGGTCTGAGCCATGGGGCCGTCGGTAGCAGCTATAACAAGGATAGCGCCGTCCATCTGAGCAGCACCGGTGATCATGTTCTTGATATAGTCAGCATGGCCGGGGCAGTCAACGTGAGCATAGTGGCGGGTAGCAGTCTCATACTCAACGTGAGCGGTGTTGATTGTAATACCGCGCTCTCTCTCCTCGGGAGCCTTATCGATGTTAGCGTAATCAACAAACTCAGCCTCGCCCTTCATAGCGAGAGTCTTGGTGATAGCAGCGGTAAGAGTGGTCTTACCATGGTCAACGTGACCAATGGTACCAATGTTTACATGGGGCTTAGTTCTTTCGAATTTAGCTTTTGCCATTTGGAATTTCCTCCCTTTGATTGGTTAAATAATTGTCTATGCATCTGCATAAAACTATTCTATCAATTACACCTGAAAATTCAAGTGCTTTTTAAAAATTACTTGTCATTGATGACAGTCTCAGCAATGGACTTCGGAACCTCGGCGTAGTGGCTGGGCTCCATGACATACTGACCGCGTCCCTGCGTCTTGGAACGAAGGGTGGTAGCGTAGCCGAACATGTTCGACAGCGGGATGAATGCATTGATCTGCACTGCGCCCGTACGCATCTCGGTGCCTTCGATCTGTCCGCGGCGGGAGTTGACATCGCCGATAACATCGCCATATAGTCCTCGGGGACGATAATGGCGACCTTCATGATGGGCTCCATGAGCACGGGGGCTGCCTTCTTCATTGCATCCTTGAACGCCATAGAACCGGCGATCTTGAACGCCATTTCGGAGGAGTCGACCTCGTGATAAGATCCATCGTAAAGAGTGACCTTGACGTCAACAACGTTGAAGCCTGCGAGAACGCCCGACTGCATTGCACCCTTGATACCGGCCTCTGCAGGTCCGATATATTCCTTCGGGATAGCGCCGCCGACGACCTCGTTGACGAACTCGTAACCTTCTCGGGGTTGGGCTCGATGCGGATCTTGACGTGACCGTACTGTCCGCGGCCGCCCGACTGACGCGAATACTTGGTATCGCTCTCTGCGGGTTTGGTGATGGTCTCGCGGTATGCGACCTGGGGTTTACCGACATTAGCCTCGACCTTGAACTCACGAAGAAGTCTGTCAACGATTATCTCAAGGTGAAGCTCGCCCATGCCGGCGATGATGGTCTGACCCGTTTCTTCATCAGTATAGCACTTGAAGGTCGGATCCTCTTCGGCGAGCTTTGCAAGCGCGATAGCCATCTTCTCCTGGCCTGCCTTGGTCTTGGGCTCGATAGCGACCCTGATAACGGGATCGGGGAACTCCATGGACTCAAGGATTATCGGAGCCTTGGCGTCGCAGAGCGTGTCGCCGGTGGTGGTGTTCTTAAGACCGATAGTCGCAGCGATATCTCCGGCGTAAACGCAGTCGATATCCTTTCTGTGGTTGGAGTGCATCTGCAGGATTCTTCCAGACGCTCGTTGCAGTCCTTGGTAGCATTGTAAACAGTGCTGCCGGTGGTGACTGTGCCCGAATAAACTCTGAAGAAGCAGAGCTTACCGACGAAGGGGTCGGTCGCGATCTTGAAAGCAAGAGCTGCGAACGGCTCGGAATCCGAAGAATGACGGAACTCCTCTTCACCGGTCTCGGGGTTCGTGCCTTTATCGACGGGACATCCGTCGGAGCGGGCATGTAATCAACAATAGCGTCAAGCAGCTGCTGAACACCTTGTTGCGGTAAGAAGTACCGCAGCATACGGGAACCATCTTATTGGCGATAGTAGACTTGCGGATGCAGGTCTTTATCTCATCAATGGTGAGCTCCTCGCCGCCGAGATACTTCTCGAGCAGCTCGTCGTCCTGTTCGGCGACGTGCTCAACGAGCTCATCATGATACTTCTGTGCAAGTTCCTTCATGTTCTCGGGGATCTCCTCGACTCTGACGTCGAGACCCTTGTCATCATAGTAGACATCAGCCTGCATCTGAACAAGGTCGATGATTCCCTTGAAGTCAGCTTCCGCGCCTATGGGGAGCTGAATCGGAACTGCGTTACACTTCAGGCGCTCCTTCATCATGTCTATAACATTATAGAAGTTAGCTCCCATAATGTCCATCTTGTTAACATAGACCATTCTCGGAACCTGGTACTTGTCCGCCTGTCTCCAGACGGTTTCGGACTGGGGCTCAACGCCGCCCTTTGCGCAAAGAACGGTAACAGAACCGTCCAGAACACGCAGAGAACGCTCAACCTCAACGGTGAAGTCCACGTGGCCGGGAGTGTCGATGATGTTGATACGGTGTTCCTTCCAGAAGCAAGTGGTTGCAGCGGAGGTAATGGTTATACCTCTCTCCTGCTCCTGCTCCATCCAGTCCATTGTCGCAGCACCATCATGCACTTCGCCGAGTTTGTGGGTCTTTCCTGTGTAGAACAGGATACGCTCCGTTGTGGTGGTTTTGCCTGCGTCAATATGCGCCATGATTCCGATATTCCTGGTCTTTTCCAGTGAAACCTCTCTCGGCATAAAAACCTCCGTATCTCGCCTTTGTGCGAATAGCAAAATATATAGGTGAAATTACCACCTGAAATGTGCAAACGCCTTGTTGGCCTCTGCCATCTTGTGAGTATCCTCACGCTTCTTGAATGCCGAACCGGTCGAATTGACGGCATCCATGATCTCGTTAGCAAGTCTCTCCTTCATCGTTCTCTCGGAACGCTGACGGGAATAAAGGGTTATCCAGCGCAGACCGAGGGTCTGTCTTCTCTCCGGACGAACCTCCATGGGAACCTGATAGGTTGCACCGCCGACTCGACGAGCTTTGACTTCGAGAACGGGCATGACATTCTCCATAGCAGCCTCAAAAACCTCAAGCGGTTCCTTGCCGGTCTTCTCACGGATAATGTCGAAAGCCTCGTAAACGATTTTCTGAGCGACGCCCTTCTTACCGTCGATCATGACGTTGTTGATAAGGCGTGTTACGAGCTTTGAGTTGTAAAGCGGATCGGGCAAAACGTCACGTTTTGCTATCTTGCCTCTTCTTGGCACTTCGCTTCCCTCCTTCATAGTAATGATATCATAGGTACTCGAGTGACAAAACTCTCGTGGTGTCAATGGGAGGCATGTATTTCAATGCACTCTCGCATTGGAGTAATCACCTGCAAGAAGATTCTGTCTCTTAAGCTTTCCGCATCATACGGAATTACTTTTTGGCAGCCTTCGGACGCTTAGCACCGTACTTGGAACGGGCCTGCATTCTGCCGTTGACGCCTGTGTATCGAGCGTTCCGCGGATGATGTGGTAACGCACACCGGGAAGGTCCTTAACACGGCCGCCGCGGATGAGAACAACCGAGTGCTCCTGAAGGTTATGACCGACGCCCGGGATATAAGCCGAAACCTCGATGCCGTTGGAAAGACGAACTCTGGCGATCTTTCTAAGAGCCGAGTTGGGCTTCCTGGGGGTGGTGGTCTTAACCGCTGTGCAAACACCGCGCTTCTGCGGAGAAGCAGTGTCGGTCATGACATTTTTCTTGGAGTTGAGACCCTTCAAAAGCGCGGGGGTTTTAGGTTTCTTCTCAAGAGTTTCTCTTCCGTTTCTCACAAGCTGATTAAACGTTGGCAAGCAGTACATCTCCTTTCTAAGATTTATATATGAAATCCGCGCTTCGGGCATAATTATCCCAAAACACAAGACATCACAATTTAAAATTATACCGCTGAAGGTTCTGTTTGTCAACCTTTTCGGTTCGTCAAATGACAAAATATTCGGCGTTTATCGGGGCATTATATATGATTTTTGTCCAATAAACGCATCTCTTTATAGTCACCGCTGCCGGAGTCCCCCGCAAAAGCGGCAGACTCCGGCTCGATGGTTGTTTATTATTCTGCTTCTTCCTGGTTCTCCGCCTCTTCGAGCTTCTCGGCAAGGTCGCTGAAGATGCCCGTAGTGGGAAGCACCTGAACATCGCTGTAGCACTTCATGCCGGTACCCGACGGCAGGAGCTTGCCGATGATGACATTCTCCTTGAGACCGAGCAGCGGATCGCTCTTGCCCTTGATGGCGGCGTCGGTGAGGACTCTTGTCGTCTCCTGGAAGGATGCGGCCGAGAGGAAGGACTCGGTTGCAAGAGAAGCCTTTGTGATACCCATGAGCACGGGCATGCACTGAGCCTCTGCGAGCTCCTCGCCTGTCTCCTGAGCCTTGGCGGCGACGCGTGCGTTCTCCGCCTTGAGCTCGAGCTTGTCAACAACAGCGCCGGGCAGGAAAGTCGTATCGCCGGGATCGGTAATCTTGACCTTCTTCATCATCTGACGGACGATGACCTCGATGTGCTTATCGTTGACGTCAACACCCTGCATACGGTAGGTTCTCTGAACCTCGCGGATGAGGTAATCGTGAACAGCCTCGACGCCGAGGACTGCGAGAATATCGTGCGGGTTGAGAGCACCTTCGGTGATGGTGTCGCCCTTGTTGATGTGATCGCCGGGCTCAACCTTGACGCGCATACCGTAGTGGATGGGATACGCCTTCTCCTCGAGGGTCTCGGGATCGGTGACGATGATGTTTCTGACCTTCTTGATCTCGCGCTCGGAAACCGTACCGGAGATCTCACTGATAAGAGCGAGGCTCTTGGGCTTTCTCGCTTCGAACAGCTCCTCGACTCTGGGAAGACCTTCCGTGATATCGGACTGGTCTTTCGCGCCGCCGGTGTGGAACGTTCTCATCGTCAGCTGTGTACCGGGCTCGCCTATCGACTGAGCCGCGATAATACCGACTGCTTCACCGACCGTAACAGGCTCGCCGGTTGCAAGGTTCGCGCCGTAGCACTTGATGCAGACGCCGTGCTCGGACTGGCAGGTAAGCAGCGAACGGATCTTTATCTTTGCAAGGCTGCCCTCGGGCTCTTCGCCCGCGGCGACCTTTCTGTCGTGGTACTCGTATACCTTGTCGGCGACGCGCTTTGCGTCGTCCTCGCTCATCATCTTATCCTTGCTCATGATAAGCTCGCCGGTATCCTCATCGACAAAGTCGTTGAGCAGATAGCGGCCGGTAAGACGCTCGGTGAGGCTGACTATGCGGCGCTTTCCGTCGAAGATATCGTAGACATCCGAGCCTCTGTGCAGCCGCAGTCCTCCTCGCGGATGATAACATCCTGCGAGACATCGACAAGACGTCTGGTAAGGTAACCCGAGTCCGCGGTACGAAGTGCGGTATCGGCAAGACCTTTACGCGCACCACGCGACGAGATGAAGTATTCGAGTATATTAAGACCTTCACGGTAGTTGGCTCTGATGGGGATTTCAATCGTCTTACCTGCCGTATTCGCGATAAGGCGCGCATACCTGCAAGCTGACGCAGCTGGCTGTCGTTGCCTCGCGCACCGGAGTCAAGCATCATGTTGATCGGGTTGTAGGGATCGAAGTTCGCCTTGAGTTCTGCGGCAACTCTCTTTGTGCAGTCTTCCCAGGTCTCAATGACCATGTTCGTGCGCTCCTCATCGGAGAGAAGACCGTTCTCATAGTTGTCCATGATCTCGGCGACGTCCTTCTCGCGTCGGCAATGAGTTCGCCCTTGCGCGGCGGTATGGTAGCGTCGCAGACAGCGACGGTGATACGCTTCGGGTCGAGTACTTGTAGCCCTGAGCCTTGATTTTATCAAGCATATCGGCCGCTATCGAAGTGCCGTGAATCTTGATGCATCTGTCGATAATTTCGCCGAGCTTCTTTTTATTGACGAGGAAATCAACCTCAAGCTTGAAGTCGTTCTCCGGATCGCTTCTGTCAACAAAACCGAGATCCTGCGGGATAGGTCCGTTGAAGATAACGCGTCCCATGGTGGTTGAGACGAGCTTTCTGACGGGCTTGCCGTCAATCTCCTTAGTCATGCGGATCTTAATTCTCGCATGGAGTCCGATGGTGCCGTCGTCGTAAGCCATGGTGGCCTCATCGACATCTCTGAACACCTTGCCCTCGCCGGCTCGCCGGGCTTTTCAAGGGTGAGGTAATAGGAGCCGAGGACCATGTCCTGCGTGGGAACGGTGACCGGGCGTCCGTCGGAGGGCTTGAGGAGGTTGTTGGCGGCGAGCATAAGGAAGCGCGCCTCAGCCTGAGCCTCCGCAGAAAGCGGAACGTGAACTGCCATCTGGTCGCCGTCGAAGTCGGCGTTGAATGCGGTACAAACGAGGGGATGAAGCTTGATAGCTCTGCCCTCGACAAGGATGGGCTCGAAAGCCTGGATACCGAGTCTGTGAAGTGTGGGAGCGCGGTTGAGGAGCACGGGGTGATCCTTGATAACCACTTCGAGAGCATCCCAGACAACGGGATTCTGACGCTCGACCATCTTTCTTGCGGACTTGACGTTGTTCGCCTTGCCGGTCTGGACAAGTCTCTTCATGACGAAGGGCTTGAACAGCTCAAGAGCCATCTCGGTCGGCAGACCGCACTGATAAATCTTCAGCTCGGGACCGACGACGATAACCGAACGTCCGGAATAGTCAACACGCTTACCGAGCAGGTTCTGTCTGAAACGTCCCTGCTTACCTTTAAGCATATCGGAGAGCGACTTGAGTGCTCTGTTGTTCGGACCGGTTACGGGTCTGCCGCGGCGGCCGTTGTCGATAAGAGCATCGACAGCTTCCTGAAGCATACGCTTCTCGTTGCGGACTATTATCTCGGGTGCGCCGAGCTCAAGGAGCTTGCGCAGACGGTTGTTTCTGTTGATAACGCGGCGGTAAAGATCGTTGAGGTCGCTCGTTGCAAAGCGTCCGCCCTCGAGCTGAACCATGGGACGAAGCTCCGGCGGGATAACCGGAAGCACGTCGAGGATCATCCACTCGGGTCTGTTGCCGCTCTGTCTGAACGCCTCGACAACTTCAAGGCGTTTGAGAGCCTTGGCCTTCTTCTGACCGCTTGCGTTCTCTATCTCCTCGCGCAGCTGCGCGGAGAGCTGGTCGAGGTCGATTTCGGCAAGAAGCTCCTTGATAGCCTCGGCGCCCATGCCTGCCCTGAAATCATCCTCATACATCAAGCGGTACTCGTCGTAATCCTTCTCGTCGAGGACCTGATACTTTTTAAGATCCGTTGTGCCGGGATCGATAACGATATGCATCGCAAAGTAGAGAACTTTCTCAAGGTTGCGCGGCGATATATCGAGGATAAGACCCATTCTTGAGGGTATTCCCTTGAAATACCAGATGTGGGAGACGGGAGCTGCAAGCTCAATGTGACCCATTCTCTCGCGGCGAACCTTGGAGCGGGTTATCTCAACGCCGCAGCGTTCGCATATCTTGCCCTTGTAGCGGATTCTTTTATATTTGCCGCAGTGGCACTCCCAGTCCTTCTGGGGTCCGAATATCCTTTCGCAGAACAGTCCGTCCTTTTCGGGCTTGAGTGTGCGGTAATTGATGGTTTCGGGCTTCTTGACCTCGCCGTAAGACCAGCTTCTGATCTTATCGGGAGACGCAAGACCTATTTTTATGGATTCAAAGGTATTGTTTTCCATCCGTTGACTGCCCCTTTTTAAAATATATTTTTAAGGTGACTGTTCTCAGTCGTCGTAGTCGTCAAGCTCGCCTTCGCTGTCGGAGAAGATGTCGCCGTCATAGCAGTCATCTTCGCCCTCGGCATCGTCTGCGAAATCGGCGCTGTCATCGTCGTCCTCGTCGGAGCCGACATTGAAGATATCGCCCTCTTCGTTTTCCGTGCCGTAGCCGCCTGCAGTGCCGGCGTCGTTGACGGAGGAGAATGCCTTATCGTCTGAAGGTGCAAATCCGAGTTCCTCGTCGGTCTGCTTGAGGTCTATCTCCTCGCCGTCCGCGTCAAGAACGCTGACATCAAGGCAGAGGGACTGAAGCTCTTTGACGAGAACCTTGAACGACTCGGGAATGCCGGGCTTGGGAACGTTGTTGCCCTTGACTATCGCCTCGTAGGTCTTGACACGGCCGACAACATCGTCGGACTTGACTGTCAGGATCTCCTGGAGAGTGTAGGCAGCGCCGTAAGCCTCGAGAGCCCAGACTTCCATCTCACCGAAACGCTGGCCGCCGAACTGGGCTTTACCGCCGAGGGGCTGCTGCGTAACAAGCGAGTACGGGCCGGTGGAACGTGCGTGAATCTTATCGTCAACAAGGTGGAACAGCTTGAGGTAATACATGACGCCGACGGTGACGGGGTTATCGAACTGTCTGCCGGTACGTCCGTCGTAGAGTATCGTCTTGCCGTCCTCTCTGAGTCCCGCTTGCTTGAGCGCTTCGCGGATATCCTCCTCGTGCGCGCCGTCAAAGACGGGAGTCTCCACCTTGTAGCCAGATGCTTCGCGGCAAGCGAGATGCACTTCGAGCACCTGACCGATATTCATTCGGGAGGGAACGCCCAGGGGGTTGAGCACGATATCGAGCGGCGTGCCGTCCGGAAGGAAGGGCATATCCTCCTGAGAAAGTATTCTTGAAACAACACCCTTGTTACCGTGGCGGCCTGCCATCTTATCGCCGACGGAAAGCTTACGCTTCTGGGCGATATAGCAGCGGACAACCTTGTTTACGCCGGGTGCGAGCTCATCGCTGTTCTCGCGGGTGAACTCTTCGACCTTGACAACGATGCCGTATTCGCCGTGGGAGACCTTGAGGGAGGTGTCTCTGACCTCTTTCGCCTTCTCGCCGAATATGGCGCGGAGCAGTCTCTCCTCTGCGGTCAGCTCGGTCTCGCCCTTGGGCGTTACCTTACCGACAAGGATGTCGCCGGAGTGAACTTCGCGCCGACGCGGATTATGCCGCGCTCGTCAAGGTTGCTCAGAAGGTCGTCGGAGACGTTCGGGATATCCCTTGTGATCTCCTCGGGTCCGAGCTTTGTATCTCTCGCTTCGATCTCGTGTTTCTCGATATGAATCGAGGTGTAGACATCGTTGCGAACCATCTTTTCGTTGATGAGAACCGCGTCCTCGTAGTTGTAGCCTTCCCAGGTCATGAAGCCGACAAGGGCGTTCTTGCCGAGGGATATCTCGCCGTGATCCGTTGCGGGACCGTCGGCTATGACGTCGCCCTTTTCAACGCGCTGGTTGAGGGTGACTATCGGGCGCTGGTTGACGCATGTGCCCTGGTTGGAGCGCATGAACTTGATTATATCGTAATGGTCGAGAATGTTCTCGTCGCTGAGAATCTCGATCTGCTCGGCATCGACCTTTGTGACGCGGCCGGAGTGCTTTGCAAGCACGACAACGCCGGAGTCGACAGCCGCTTTATATTCCATACCGGTGCCGACTATAGGGCTCTCGGTCTTGAGCAGCGGAACCGCCTGCTTCTGCATGTTCGATCCCATGAGGGCTCGGTTTGCGTCGTCGTTCTCGAGGAACGGAATCATCGAAGTTGCGACGGAGACGACCATCTTCGGAGAGACGTCCATATAGTCGACCTTCATGCGGTCGATCTCAAGGAAGCCGTCCCTGTGTCTTGCGTTGACTCTCTCATGGACGAACATTCCGTTCTCGTCGAGCGGCTCGTTCGCCTGGGCGACAATGTAGTCGTCCTCGACATCGGCTGTCATATACTCAACTTCGTCAGTGACGCGTCCGGTGGTCTTGTCGACCTTTCTGAACGGGGCCTCGATGAAGCCGTATTCATTTATGCGCGCGAAAGTTGCAAGGTAGGAGATAAGTCCGACGTTGGAACCTTCGGGAGTCTCGATGGGGCACATTCTGCCGTAATGCGAGTAGTGAACGTCTCGGACTTCGAATCCTGCACGGTCTCTCGAAAGACCGCCGGGGCCGAGGGCGGAAAGACGGCGCTTATGAGTCAGCTCTGCAAGGGGGTTGATCTGATCCATGAACTGCGACAGCGGCGAAGAACCGAAGAACTCCTTTATTGCCATCATGACAGGACGGATGTTGATAAGAGCCTGAGGAGTGATGTTCTCCTCCTTCTCCTGAGCCTGAAGAGTCATTCTCTCGCGGACAACTCTCTCCATTCTTGACAGACCGATTCTGAACTGATTCTGGAGCAGCTCGCCCACGCAGCGGATACGTCTGTTGCCGAGGTGGTCGATGTCGTCCGTGGTGCCTATCTTGTTCGCAAGGCAGTTGATATAGTTTATCGAAGAGAAGATATCGTCGATTATGATGTGGTTCGGGATAAGGTCGTCGTGGCGGAGTCTGAGCTGCTCGAGAAGAGCCTCTTTGTCGTCGCCGCACTCGTCGACTATCTCGGTGATTATCTGGAAGCGAACCTTTTCGTTGATGCCGGCTTCAAGAAGCTCTTCCTTGGTCACGCCCTCGGGCACATAGTCCATGGGATCGACCATGCCGTTGGAGATGATCTTGACCTTCTTACCCTCGACATCGGCGACGGCGACCATAACGCCTGCGCGCTCGATCTCCTTAGCCTTCGCCTTGGTAACAACCTCGCCTGCCTCGGCAAGAATCTCGCCGGTCAGCGGAGCGATAACGGGCTCGGCAAGCTTGCAGCCTGCAAGGCGGGCGGCAATGGCGAGCTTCTTATTATATTTGTATCTGCCGACGCGCGAGATATCGTATCTGCGCGGATCGAAGAAGAGATTGTCGAGCAGCTGCTGGGCGGACTCAAGGGTCACGGGCTCGCCGGGACGCAGACGCTTGAAGACTTCCATGAGCGCTTCGCCCTGGTTCTTCGTCTCGTCTCTCTCGATGGTGGCTTCGATTCTCTCATCGTTGCCGAAGAACTCGCGGATCTCATCGTCCGTACCGAGTCCGAGTGCTCTGATGAAAGTGGTGATGAATATCTTTCTGTTCTTGTCTATTCTTACATAATAGACGTCGTTTATGTCCGTCTCATACTCAAGCCATGCGCCGCGGTTGGGGTTGATTGTGCTTGAGAACAGCTCGATACCGGTCTTGTCGTGGGTCATATCGAAATATACGCCCGGCGAACGGACGAGCTGGGAGACGATGACTCTCTCTGCGCCGTTGATAACAAAGGTGCCGCTGTCGGTCATGATGGGGAACTCACCCATAAAGACCTCGGACTCCTTTATTGCACCCGTCTCCTTGTTGAGCAGACGCACAGTGACGCGCATGGGGGCTGCATAGGTAGCGTCGCGCTCCTTGCACTCCTGCACGGTGTGTTTAGTCTTCTCGTCAATGCGATAGTCTATAAAGGTCAGCACCCAGTTGCCGGTGTAGTCGGTGATTTCCGCTATGTCGCGGAACACCTCCTTGAGTCCGGTGTCGAGAAACCATTTGTACGAGTTCTTCTGAACCTCGATGAGATTGGGCATCTCCATGACTTCTTCGATCTTGCCGAAGCTCATGCGCGTGGTCGTTCCTTTTTTGACGGGCTTAACATTCAGCATAGGCCAATTCACTCCGTTCTTTTTTCATCCGTTTCGTGTTATCACCATCAATTGACGAAAGCAGATATCCCATTTTTCGGGGCTATACACTTTTGTCAATTGACGGCTCGCGCAAGCTCTTTTGAAGAGCGTTGAAATGCAATAATGAAGCGGTTTTCCGCGTTTCGGGAAAGCTGTAACAAGCCCTTAGCCGAAAAGGCCGGGCACACAACGCTCCATTATAATTGTGCAGTTTTACATTTTACACTGCTAACCACATTTTGTCAAGAGGAGATACGGCTTTTTTCAGAGCAAATTCAAACTTTTTACAATATCCGTCACAATCCCGCTCTCTTGGCTCTTATCGGCGATAAATTTATGCAATTCTGACCGCCCGCAGACTAAATATTAAATATAAGGTATTATATAAGCAAAAATCGGCGGGCTGAATATTACAAATTAAAATACCGATAATATTCCATGATTTTGCATATCGTTTTTGACTTAAAAGCCGATGTGTGATATAATATCTGCAATTTTCAGTTTGTCGGAGGAAGAGCATGACCGGTATTGTTGATGTCGGCGGCGGAATGCGCGGAGTTTTTTCCGCAGGCATTTATGACCGTTTTATTGAAGAGGGAATAAACTTCGACCTGTGCATAGGCGTTTCGGCGGGAAGCGCGAATCTCATTTCATATGCCGCCGGACACCATGGCCGAGTCAAGCGTTTTTATGTGAACTACGCTCAGCGCAAGCAGTATATGAGCTTCGACAATTTCATACACAGCGGCTCATATATCGGGCTTGATTATATTTACTCCACTATTTCAAACTCCGACGGCGAAGATCCGCTGAACTATGATGCTTTTACAGCGAACCACACGGATTTCATAACCGTAGTCACCGACGGCGAAACGGGAGAGCCGATATACTTCCCTAAAAACAGCATAAAGCGCGACGACCTGACGGTCATAAAAGCCTCATGCTGCCTGCCCGCAGTGTGCAAGCCGATAGTTATCGACGGCAAAGACTGCTTCGACGGCGGGATCTCCGACCCTATCCCCTTTCAGAAGGCGTTTGACATGGGCTGCGACAAAGTTATAGTTGTCATCTCGAAGCCCGTTGACTTCCGCAAATCGCCGCAGAAGCATATGCCGATAATCAAAGCCGCGCTGAAAAAATATCCGAAAGTCTTTGATCGCCTCGCCGTAAGGCACGAGGTATACAACCGCCAGCTCGAAGAGGCGATAAAGCTTCAGGAGCAGGGCAAAGTGATTATCTTAGCCCCGCAGGACTGCTACGGCGTGAACACGCTGACCCGCGAGCCCGCCGCCCTCGAAAAGCTCTACGAAGAGGGTCGCCGCTGCGCGGACGAGCACCTCAGCGAGATAAAAGCGCCCGGTGAAAAAACCGCATAATAAATTCTGCCGCATTTAGCGCAGACCAAAGAGCAAAAGATAAAAAGGTCATAATTCACGGCTGACAACGCGGATTATGACCTTTATTTTTCGTGCTGTGTCCGATAACGCAACACACGGATTCAATATGACGCGCAACGCAAGGATTGCATTTCACAGATTTGATAAAAGTTTCGGTTTGCTGTGCCGTAAAAGCATCAAAAGATAAAAAATTCAGAAATTCCAGAAAAAACTTACTTTTTAGCGACAACGGTGTTAAAATAGAGAAAATTCACGCGGCGCAGACCGCGGCACAGGGGATGATATCTTGGACAAGATAGATGTTAAGATAATCGAATGTCTCAAGAAAAACGCAAGAGAAAACGCTTCGGTAATCGGCTCGCAGGTCAACATGTCCGTCTCGGCCGTTATCGAGCGCATCAAGAAGCTCGAAGCCAACGGCATAATCAAGCAGTACACCGTCGTGCTCGACAGCAAGAAGCTCGGCATGGACATCACCGCGTTCATCTCGGTGAGCATGGAGCATCCGAAGTACAACAACAATTTCAACGAATTCGTCAAGACCCACAAGCAGATAACCGAATGCCACTACATCACCGGCGACTTCGACTTTCTTCTCAAAGTCAACACCGAATCGACTGGCGGACTTGAATCGCTGCTCAACGAGATAAAGAGCGCGGGCGGCGTTTCGCTGACAAAGACGCTCGTCGTTCTCTCGACAGTCAAAGAGGACTACTCGGTGAATCTCGAATAAAATATATCAACACAAAAGACCTGCTCTCTATTCTCTATATAGAAAGCAGGTCTTGTTTTATTTATTTTTACATCAGCTGTTCTATGACCGCCGAATAGAGGCTCTCAGGGTCGGCGAGAATTTTATCCCGGACGCTCTGTGCCTGCTCCATGTCCGCGACATAGAGAGTCAGCGTCATAAGGTCGTTGAAAGTGAATCTGACATTGCACCCGTTTTCGAGCGGGATTATCTCGACCGGTGTCTCTTTCATGCGGCGTTCTTGCTTGAGAAGCTCTTCCGCGGTCGCGAGCGCCTTGTCGCGCACGGCGCGCGGCAGTTCGTCCTCGATATTCGCCGCCGTCTTTCCCGCTGCGGTGAGGCTCAGCAGTTCGTCGTCATCGCTCTCGTCAACTTCAACGCTCCCGCCCTCGATAAGGCTTTCGAGCGCCTGGCTCGCTTCAAAGTAGTTCGCCAGTCCCTCACGCTGAATGACCTCCATCAGCTGGCGGCGCGACAGTCCCCGCTCGGTGTTCTTGAGCAGGAAAGCTATCAGCACTTTTATTTCATTACGGTTGCGCAGTCCGCCCGGCTCAACGCCTGCGGAAAATGCATCGTATCCGTCCATAGGGTCTCCTGTTTCGTTTGAGATTCTCTTACTTCTTCTTGCTGAAATCTATCGGGGCAATGGGCTTGCCGTAATAGCCGGTCGTCTTGAACTCATCGCTGATGAAGTTCTCGCGGCTCCACGCTCTGCCCCAGATGTTCGCCCAGCCTTCGCAGTAGAGTTTATAATATGATACACCGTCCTCTTTGCGCATTCTGACGAATTTGGGGACGTTGCACCAGATAAACGACGGTATCGCTATCACAAAAGCCCAGAGAGGTCCAAGCAGAAGCGACTGAATGGTGTGGCCGTACTCGTGCATACGGGTGTCGTGGACTCTGTCCGCCGGGCGGTCGGGATTCATAAATATAAATATTCCGAGCGACACGCCGCCGAAATTATCGTGCGGGACATATGTAACAAACGCGTTGTTGAAGCGCTCGTGCTTATACTTTTTCTCAGCGCGAGAAAGCCAATTCCGCCGACAAGATTCTGCGGCAGAGCCCAGGTGAACTGGACTAAATAGAAAAGAAATTTTTTCATTATTATCCACTCCTTGCAAATCTTTATACATTATACCACACAAAACGCGATGTGTAAAATCTTTTTACCACTCGTCGTTTTCGTCGGCGAGCACGGCATAGGCGCAGCGCACTCCGTCAACTCCGGCGGACACTATTCCGCCCGCATATCCCGCGCCCTCGCCGCAGGGGTAAAGCCCGCGGATGTTCGACTGATATATCTCGTCGCGCAGAATGCGCACGGGCGAAGACGAGCGGGTCTCGGGCGCCGTGAACACGGCTTCGGGCATGGCAAATCCCTTGAGCATTTTATCCATCTTCAAAAGCGCGTCTGCATATGTATCCGTCACTTTCTTAGGCAGTATCTTTCTCAGATCGCTCATCACAACGCCTGTCGGGCAGCTCGGATGAACCGCACCGAGGCGGGTAGAGGGTCTGTCCGCAAGAAAATCGCCGACAAGCTGCGCCGGGGCTGTGTAATCGCTGCCGCCAGCAAGAAATGCCGCGTGTTCGATCTTTCTCTGCATATCCATTCCTGCGAGAGGATGGTCGCTGCCGAAATTCTCCGGCTCGATGCCGACGAGCAGCGCGCTGTTCGAGTTCTCCGCGTCGCGCCCGTATTCGCTCATGCCGTTGACGACTATTCCGCCCTCTTCGCTCGCCGCGTTGACCACCGTGCCGCCGGGGCACATACAAAATGTATAAGCTCCGCGCCCATGCTCCGGGTGGCAGGCGAGCTTATAGTCCGCCGCGCCGAGCGCGGGGTGCCCGGCAAAGTCGCCGTACTGCGCGCGGTCGATGAACTCGCGCGGATGCTCTATTCGCGCGCCTACCGAAAACGGCTTCTGCATCATCCTGACCCCGTGGGCATAGAGCGTTCTTACAGTGTCGCGCGCCGAATGTCCGGTGCAGAGCAGGACGGTATCGGTCTCGATATCCTCAAAATGTCCGTCATGCTCGGTCTTCACGCCGTGGATATAGCCGTTTGCAACTATTATATCCGTCATTTTGCAGTTGAATCTGATTTCGCCGCCGAGCGAGATTATCTCTTTTCTGATATTGCGGACAACCTCGGCAAGGCGGTCGGTGCCGATATGCGGCTTTGCCGACCAGCGTATCTCCTCTGGTGCACCGTGGTTCGCAAGCTCGTCTATAACAAAGCGGCAGAGCGGGTCTTTTATGCCGTTGCGAGCTTGCCGTCCGAAAAAGTTCCTGCGCCGCCTCGCCGAACTGAACGTTCGACTCGGGATTGAGTCTGCGTTCGCGCCAAAAAGTCTGAACATCTTTCTGCCTGTCTTCGATATGCGAACCGCGCTCGAGAATGAGCGGCTTGAAGCCCGCCCGGGCGAGAGCAAGCCCCGAAAACATGCCTGCGGGGCCGAATCCGACTATAACGGGGCGCAGTTCGCTCGTGCGCTTTACCTCCGGGGGAGTAAAGTCAACTTTCTTTACCGTTTCAACACCAGAGCCGCAACGCTTGAGAATCGCATTTTCGTCGCCGTCAACATCAACTTCTACATTATACACAAAGAAAATGTTGTCCTTTTTGCGCGAATCGACCGCTTTTTTCGTCACTCTCAGTGTGCGTATTCTGTTTTCGTCAAGGCGAAGAGCTTTACCTGCCGCGCGCCTGAGATCGTGTTCGTCCGCAGTCAGCGGAAGCTTTATCTGATTTATTTTAAGCATACTTTTTCTCCGTTAAATAGATTTTGCCGCGCTCTCCCCTGCGAGCATACCAGAAGCCCACGCCCATTGGAGATTGAAGCCGCCGCAGCCGCCGTCAACATCGAGAAGCTCCCCGGCGCAGAAAAGCCGGCACTTTCTTCGACTCAAGCGTTTCGCGGTCGAACTCATTTATATTGACTCCGCCGCGCGTGACCTGCGCATTTTGGAAGCCTTTAGTGCCGTCAAATGTCACTTTGAAGTTTTTCGCCGTGCGCGCGAGATTCAGCAGCGCATTTCTGCCGAGCGACTGCGTGTCCGACTTTGAATCAACACCCGCCGTCTTTATAACCGCCGCTCCGACGCGCGCGGCAGAATGCCTATCAGCATATCCTCGCATTTCCCGCCGAGTCCTGACAAGAAATCAGCTATCTCCCGCTCACCCATCGACGGAATTAAATCGAGCGACGCGCTGACGGGCGAACGCTTCGCCGCCTTTGCTATGTCCGCGCTTATCTCCATCGCGGCTATGCCCGAAAGCCCGTAGTCGGTAAAAAGCAGCTCGCCGCGCGACAATCGCCCCACGGCGCTTATCACCGCATCGTGGACACGCATACCTTTGAGCTGCCTCAGCTGCTTGTCCGGCGAGGTCAGCTGGACGAGCGAGGGGTAAAGTTCGGTCACTGTGTGTCCGAGCGATGAGAGAAGTTTATACCCGCTCCCGTCCGAGCCCTGCGACGGCGACGCACAGCCGCCCGTGCAGATTATAATCTCCCTCGCTCTGTACCGTCCGTTTATCAAAAAGCCATCGGCGGTTTTCTTTATACCCTCGCACTTGTCCTCGCATATGCTTTTCACACCGAGGCGTTCCGCCTCAAAGCGCAGGCAGTCGAGCACGCCGGACGCGGTGTTGCTCATCGGATAGACTCTGCCGCAGCTGTCGCTGTAGGTCAAAAGCCCGATGCTTTTAAAAAATTGCAGAACCCGCTGCTCGTCGTATTTCTCGAACACCGAATCGACGAATTCGCGGTTGGTGTAGCCGTGCGACCGGGTGTTGAGATTCGTCAGATTGCATCTGCCGTTTCCCGTGGCAAGTATCTTCTTGCCGACACGGGGCAGCCGCTCGAGCATGGCGACGCAAAGCCGCGGCAATGTGCGTTTTGCGCTTATCGCCGCCGCAAGCCCCGACGCTCCCGCGCCGACTATCAATATGTCAAAGCTTTCTTTCATATCAATTTCCTTTGCTTTATATCAGAAGAGCGATGCGATACACCGCAAAGCTCACTGTCCACGCTGTTATAAATTCAAAAATCAAAACTTTTAAAGTGCTCTTTGTCCCCAGCTCGCGCCGAAGAGCCGCGACCGCTGCAACGCACGGCATACTCAGCAGAGAGAAGCTCATAAACGCGCACGCCGCCTGCAGAGAAATTATATCTCTCACGCTCTGCGCCGAGCCTATTAAAATACCGAGTGTGCTGACCGTCGTCTCCCTCGCGACAAGCCCGCTGATAAGAGCCACGCAGCACCGCCAGTCGCTGAGCCCGAGCGGAGAGAATATAAACGATATCGCGCCGCCTATCCTGCCGAGCATACTGAATTTTGCGTCGGCGGCATGATGCATGGAAAAATCAAAATAACCGAGCGCCCAGATAACGACGCTCGCCGGGAAGAGCACCGCGCCCGCTTTTTTCAAAAATTCGCGCAGCCTGTCGCGCACATAGCGAAGCGCCGAGCGCACGGACGGCATACGGTATTCGGGCAGTTCAAAGATAAACGGCGGCTCGTCGCCCTTGAAAACCCATTTTTTGAGTATCAGCGAACCCGCGCAGGCGCAGGCTATGCCGAGCGAATAAATCAAAATCACGGCGACCCAGCGCACATCCGGGAAGAACGCCGAGATGAGCATGGCATAGACGGGCATTTTCGCGCTGCACGACATGAACGGTATGACCGCCGCGCAGATTTTCTTTTCGCGCCCCGCATGCAGAGTGCGCGTGCTCATCAGCGCAGGCACGGAGCAGCCGAAGCCCATGAACAGCGGGACGAACGACTTACCGCCGAGGCCGAGCAGACGCAGCGGATAATCCGCGATAAATGCGCCGCGCGCCATATATCCGCAGTCCTCGAGCAGACCCAAAAAGAAGAACAGCAGGGCTATCTGCGGCAAAAACGAGCACACCGAGCCGAGACCCGCGAGGATTCCCCCGCAGACGAGATCTTTTACCCATTCGGACGCTCCGAGCGAACCGAGCAGGCGCATCAGAGCATCGGCAAGAGTGCCGTTTATAAACGAATCCGCCAGCTCGCCGAGTCTCGTGCCGAGCGAGCCGAAGGTGAGATAAAACACAGTCAATACCGCCGCCAGAAACAGCGGCACGGCAGCAAAGCGGTTGAGCAATATTTTATCCGCGCGGCGGGAAAAAATTTTCCCGCTCCGTTTGCTTTTTCTGAGCGTCTTTTTGCAGACGCCGTCAGTAAACCTATATATATGCGAAACGGTCAGCAGTTCGCGGTCAGAGTTCTCCGTCTCGTTCGATGAAATCAGATTTTCAACTATCTGCGCTTCTCTTTGAGAGAGCAGATCGCAGGCACTTATGTCCCCACGCATGAGCCGCAGAGTTTCGATCCCTGTCGGAATACTCTTATCTTTGCATACGGGCGATATCAGTTCTGCTATAAGCTTCGCGCCGTCGGGCAGAAAATCATATCGAGGACTTGATATTTTCTCTTGAAGCGCGTTTTCGCACGCCGCGAGCAGTTCGCCAATCCCCGTATTTTCCGCCGCGCTGACGGGCACCGCACGGATGCCGAGCAGTTCGCCGAGGCGATCATAATCGAGCTTATCGCCGCGCTTTTCGAGCACGTCGGTCATATTCAGTGCCGCAACCGTCGGCACGCCGAGAAGCTCAAGCTGAACAGTTAAATATAAGCTGCGCTCAAGGTCGTTTGCGTTGATAACATTGATTATCAAATCGGGCTTTTCGTTTATGAGAAAACCGAGCGCCGCGCCCTCTTCGTCCGAGAGCGTACGTAGAGAATATATCCCCGGCAGGTCAACAAGCTCCGCGCCGTGAAGGTTTTTTATTATTCCCGAGCGCTTCTCGACCGTCACGCCCGGCCAGTTGCCGACATGGCAGTCCGAGCCTGTCAGGAGATTAAAGAGCGTTGTCTTGCCGCAGTTCGGGTTGCCCGCGAGTGCAATGCGTATGCTCATCGCAGCACCGTCAGCCTTATGCACTTCGCCTGCGAGCGTCTGAGCCCGAGCTCGCAGCCGCGCACCGTGACCGTCACCGGGTCGCCGAACGGCGACGAGATGCCGGCGGTCAGCAGAGTCCCGGGAGTCAGCCCCAGATCGAGCAGCCGGCTGCGCCGCGCACCGGAAATAAGAATCGATTCGATATACCCGCTCTCGCCGGGAGCGAGCCTGTCGGCAGTAGTTGTCATATACTCTCCGTTCCACCGCCGTAACGGTAAAATTATATTCCCACGCGCCCCGCTTGTCAACATCAACGCCGTGACGCGAATAATAATTGACTTATCACGCCGCAAGTGGTATTATTAGGCTGAGAGAAAGTGAAAATGATGGGCGTTTTTTCTGATATCCGTGCAATAATTCTATTGTATCGGACAGGTTTTTTATTTTATAAAACGCCGCCCCGAAGTTGACATAAATATAAAAACAACTTTTTCAGGGAGTGAATTTGTTTGAAGGGTATCATTCTCGCCGGCGGATCCGGCACGAGGCTCTATCCTCTGACCATGGTTACGAGCAAGCAGTTATTGCCCGTATATGACAAGCCGATGATATACTATCCGCTGTCGACGCTCATGCTCGCGGGCATACGCGAAATACTCATAATCTCCACCATAGAGGACACGCCCAAGTTCGAGCGTCTGCTCGGCGACGGAAGCCAGTTCGGCTTGAAGCTCTCCTACGCCGTCCAGCCCAAGCCCGAGGGACTCGCCCAGGCTTTTATAATCGGCGAGGACTTCATCGGCGACGACAGCGTTGCCATGGTGCTCGGCGACAATCTGTTCTACGGCAACGGTCTCGGCCATCTGCTCAGAGAGGCAGCGAAGCAGCAGAACAGAGCAACTATTTTCGGCTACTATGTCGAGAATCCGCAGAGCTTCGGCGTTGTCGAATTTGACGACGACGGCGTGCCGGTCTCGATAGTCGAAAAGCCCAAGCATCCGAAGTCGAACTACGCTGTAACGGGACTCTATTTCTACGACAACAGGGTCGTCGAATACGCAAAATCGCTCAAGCCCTCCAAGCGCGGCGAACTTGAGATAACCGACATAAACAAGATATATCTCGAAAACGGCGATCTCGATATCCGCCTTATGGGCAGAGGCTTCGCGTGGCTCGACACGGGCACCGTTGACGCACTGCTCGACGCTGCGAACTTCATCAAGACCGTTGAACGCCTGCAGGGTATAAAAATCTCTGCGCCCGAGGAAATCGCCTATAACATGCGCTGGATAAGCAAGCGCGCACTGCTCGAATCGGCGGAGAAATACGGCAAATCCTCCTACGGTCAGCATCTGCTCAGCGTTGCCGAGGGCAAGATACTCTACACGAGCAACGATATAAGCGGCATCGGCGAGCGCCCGCGCTGGGGCATCGAGAGCGAGCAGGAGAAGCACTGACCGCCAGTAGCATTGTTATGAAAGGTAATGACGATATATGAAAAAAATTGAAACTCCGCTTGACGGCGCGTTTATTATCGAACCGCAGGTTTTCGGCGATGTGCGCGGCTGGTTCTACGAGAGCTATTCGAAGCAGAAGATGCACGACATCGGCATAGACGTTGAATTTGTCCAGGACAACCGCTCTTTCTCGGCTCAGCAGGCACGCTCAGAGGTCTGCACTGCCAGACTCCGCCCATGGCGCAGACAAAGCTTCTGACCTGCCTGCGCGGCAGAATAATGGATGTCGCAGTTGACATAAGACGCGGTTCGCCGACATACATGCAGTGGACGGCGGTCGAGCTCAGCGGAGAGAACAAGAAGATGTTCTTCATCCCCAAGGGCTTCCTGCACGGCTTCGTGACGCTGACTCCCGATGTTGAAGTCTCATACAAAGTCGACGAATACTACGCACCCGCAAACGACAGAAGCGTAAAATTCGACGACCCGGATATCGGAGTTGACTGGGGCGTAAAGGTGCCGATTCTCTCGGACAAGGATATGAAAGCTCCCCTGCTCAAGGACAGCGATATCGAATTCATCTATTAACAAAAACCAAAGCGGACAGAGTGCATACCCTGTCCGCTTTAGTTTATGCTGCACCCGATAGGTGCAGCACATATATAGGAGATAAGAGGTTATCAATATTAATTTTCTTCGCTCCCTGTTTTATACAGGCGGATTATATCACAAGTTTATCGGCTTGTAAATAGGATGGGTACGAGCGGCACTTTTAACGGTACAAACTGCATCGGGAACGAAGAATTCCCGATGAATATATAATTATTAAACAAAA
>ENA-OQEN01000067-OQEN01000067.1-human-gut-metagenome-genome-assembly--contig:-NODE-67-length-38630-cov-5.939303_pt1 | contig 38630 bp, 54 predicted proteins | sample MGYA00242791_ERZ504627 | MGnify/ENA primary metagenome ERZ504627 (study PRJEB26092, sample SAMD00036316) | human gut metagenome | host: Homo sapiens | study: EMG produced TPA metagenomics assembly of... | reverse complement strand
CCCCCCGCAGCGTGTACCTTGGGGTCAAAGGCTTCCGGATGCGTGCAGAGCCTGGCAGGTCATGGCGGCGGCGATGTCCGCGTTTTGGCCAGGTCCCGGGCGTCATACACCGCCTGACAGGCGATGGCCGTCATGATCTGGGTGCCATTGATAAGGGCCAAACCCTCCTTGGCGGCCAGCTGGATGGTCTCGATGCCGGCGGCAGCCATAGCCTCCCGGCCCGGTAGCACCCGGCCCTGATACTCCGCCTCTCCCTCGCCCAGCATCACCAGCACCATGTGGGCCAGGGGTGCCAGGTCGCCGCTGGCGCCAGGGAGCCCTTCTCCGGGATAATGGGATGGACCCCCGGTTCAGCATAGCCAGCAGCGTCTCCATGGTGGACAGGCGGATGCCGGAATTGCCCCGGGCCAGGGCGTTCAGCCGCAGCAGCATGGCCGCCCGCACCACCCGGGTGTCCAGAGGCTCCCCCATGCCGCAGGCGTGGGAGATGATCAGATTCCTTTGCAGCTCGGCGGTCTCCTCCTCCGGCACGAACACCGTGGAGAATTTGCCGAACCCCGTGGTCAGGCCGTATACCACGGCCTTGTCCGCCAGCTTCCGGTCCACATAGGCCCGGGCGGCGTTGATGCGTTCCACCGCCTCCGGGGCGATGGCCACCGTCTCCCCTTCCCGGGAGACGGCGATGACCTGTTCAATGGTCAGGTCGTGTCCGTTGATATAAATCATGGTGTTTCCTCCTGTTGTTCCGTTACCCCACAAGCCGTCCCTTTTTCATCACCGTGTGCACCAGGTTGCTGCCGAAGCGATAGCATACATAATCCAGATCCGGCGCGTCCCACAGCAGCAGGTCCGCCTGCTTGCCGGGCTCCAGGGAGCCGATGCGGTCCGCCCGCCCGATGGCGGCGGCGCCATTCAGCGTCACCGCCGTCAGCACCTCCTCCGGGGTCATGCGATATTTCAGGCACGCGATGTTCATAGCCAGCTGCAAGCTGCTGCCAGGGCAGGAGCCGGGATTGAAATCCGTGGCCACCGCCACCGGGACCCCCGCATTCACCATGTCCCGAACCGGGGCATAGTCCGCCCCAGATAGAAGCTGGTGGCCGGCAGGCAGCAGGCCACGGTGCCCCCCCGGGCCAGACTCCGGATGCCTCCGGCGGGCAGACGATCAGATGCTCCGCACTGACCGCGCCCATTTCTCCCGCCAGCTGCGAGCCGCCGATGGCGTCGATCTCGTCGGCGTGGACCTTAGGCCGCAGCCCGTGGCGCAGTCCGGCCTCCAGAATGGTCCGGGACTCCTCCGCCGTAAACACGCCCGTCTCGCAGAACACATCGCAGAACTCCGCCAGCCCCTCCCGGGCCGCCCGGGGAATCATCTCCTGGCACAGCAGGCGGATGTATGCCTCCCGCCGTCCCCGGTATTCCTCCGGCAGGGCGTGGGCCCCCATAAATGTGGCCGCCAGCTCCACCGGCTGCGTTTCCTTCAGCCGCCGGATGACCCGCAGCTGCTTCATCTCCTGCTCCGGGTCCAGGCCGTATCCGCTTTTCGCCTCGCAGGTGGTAACACCCATCCGCAGCATCTCCGCCAGAGCTTCCGCCGCCTTCTGCGCCAGCTGCTCCTCCGTAGCCGCCCGGGTGCCCGAACGGTGGAGAGAATGCCGCCTCCCTGGGCCAGAATGTCCAGATACGGCACGCCGCGGAGCTTCTGCCCCAGCTCATTCTGCCGCCACCCGCCGAAGATCAGGTGTGTATGGGCGTCCACCAGTCCCGGGGTCACCAGCCGTCCCCCGCGTCGATGACCCGGTCGCCCTCCGCCGGAGCAGGGTTCCCCTGCCCCACGGCAGCAATGGTCTCGCCGCATAGCTCCACCCAGGCGTTCCGCAGCAGCGTCACGTCTCCCTGCTGCGCACCCCGCCGGGCGGAATGGCCCCGGGGCGTGGCCAGCAGACCGATGTTCGTAATGTAGGTACCCATGGTCCCTCCTTACCGGGCCCCGTGGAGCGCGGCGGCGATGATGTCGTCGTCCTCCGGCGCGGCATAGGCAGGGTGATATGATCCTGCCCCGCATACAGGCGGTTATACTCCATGGCCGTGGTGACGGCGTTGTCGTTCCGGGCCCAGCTGCGCCGGGCCACACCCACCATGGTGTCCCAGGGCATACTCATACGCAGGATGGTATCCACCCGCTCCGAGCCGTCCAGCACCATGCCGAACCCGCCGTTGATGGACTTGCCGATGCCCACGCCGCCGCCGTTGTGCAGGGCGATAAGCTCATGCCCCGGGCGGCGTTGCCGGCATAGCACTGGGTGGCCATGTCCGCCATGATGTTGGAGCCGTCCTTGATGTTGGAGGTCTCCCGGAAGGGGGAGTCCGTTCCGCCGGTGTCGTGGTGGTCCCGGCCCAGCATCACGGGGCCGATCTCGCCGTTTCGCACCATCTCGTTGAATTTCAGGGCGATGTTCATGCGTCCCATGGCGTCCTGATACAGGATGCGGCACTGGGTGCCCACACCATGCCGGTTGCGCTTGGCGTCCCGGACCCACACATAGTTGTCATAGTCCTGATACCGCCGGTTGTTTTCCAGGATATACGCCGCGGCGGCGGCGTCGGTCTTGTCCAGATCCTCGGGCTTTCCCGACAGGCAGCACCACCGGAAGGGCCCGTAGCCGAAGTCGAACAGGCACGGTCCCAGAATGTCCTCCACATAGGAGGGGAACACGAACCCGTCCAGGTCGTTTTCGCCGTTGCGGCACACGTCCCGCACTCCGGCGTCAAACACGGCCTTCAGGAAGCTGTTGCCGTAGTCGAAGAAATACGTCCCCCGGTCGTGGAATTTGCAGATCATCTCATAATGCCGCCGCAGCGACTGATCCACCAGCTGCCGGAATCTCTCCGGATCCCGGTCCAGCAGCTCCGTCCGCTGGGCAAAGGTCAGCCCCTGGGGGCAGTATCCGCCGTCATAGGCACATGGCAGGAGGTCTGGTCGCTGAGCAGGTCCACATGCACGTTGTTGTCATACAGGTATTCCAGCAGGTCCACCACATTTCCGTGATAGGCGATGGCGCAGGGGGTCTTGTCCGCCAGATGCTGCCGGGCCATAGCCAGGGCCTCCTCCAGCTGTCGGTGCGCTGGCTGACCCATCCTGGGTATAGCGGGTCTCGATGCGGGAGTCGTCCACCTCTGCGATGATGGACACGGCCCCGGCGATCTCCGCCGCCTTGCCCTGGGCCCCGCTCATGCCGCCCAGGCCCGCCGACACGAACAGCCGCCCCGCCAGGTTCCCGTCGGCGGGAATCCCCAGCTTCAGCCGTCCGGCGTTGAGCAGGGTGTTGAAGGTCCCGTGCACGATGCCCTGGGGCCCGATGTACATCCAGCCGCCTGCCGTCATCTGGCCGTAGTTGGCCACGCCCAGGGCGGCGGCGCGGTTGAAGTTCTTCTGGTCGTCAAAGGCGCCCACCATCAGCCGTTGGTGATGATGCACCGGGGGGCCAGCTTGTGGCTGTGGAACAGGCCCAGCGGGTGGCCGGACATAACCACCAGCGTCTGCTCATCGGTCATGACCTCCAGATATTTCTTGATGAGCCGGTACTGCATCCAGTTCTGGCACACCTGCCCCGTCTCGCCGTAGGTCACCAGCTCATAGGGGTACAGGGCCACGTCGAAGTCCAGGTTGTTGTCCATCATCACCTGGAAGCCTTGGCCTCTATGCAGTTGCCCCGATACTGGTCGATGGGCTTGCCGTGAAGCGCGCCCTCCGGCCGGAAGCGATATCCGTAGATCCGGCCATGCTCCTCCAGCTCCCGGGCAAACTCCTTGCCATCTGCAAATGATGGTCCGGGTGGATGTACCGCAGGGCGTTGCGGATGGCCAGCGCCTTGTCTGCCTGGGACAGATGGGCCTCCCGCCTGGGGGCCCGCCGGATCCCCTCCCGGAAGGTGGGATATGGGGGCAGGTCGTAATCCAATTTCACCGTCATTGCGTTGTCAACATCATAAAATGCCATAAGCTGCCTCCTGTCTTTGTTGAATATTTCCTGATTATCTATTATATTCAATTGCGGCGAATCTGTCAATTCAGCAAAAAGAAGTGATTATTTCATGTTTCATTTGGTGCTTTTCAATAATTTCTCTGCAAAAACCCATCCCAATGTACCGGGACAGCCAAATCCTGAACCCCCAGCGCCCCAGGCTTTACTGCACTGCCTGAATACACACACTTTCGCGGATAAAATTTTTCGTAATCATTTGTTACCGTCTTGTAACGGAATGTACCTTGATTCCCCGGCGGCAGTTCTCTACAATATCAGACAGAATCGTTTATAGGGGGATCGCATCCATGAAAAAAAAGACCATCGCCGCTCTGGCGGCAGGCGGAGCTCTGCTGCTGGCAGCCGCCGTCATCGGCGTTCTGAGCCTTGCAAAGGGCTATTTTATCCTCACACCGCCCACTCACATCCAGCTCAACGGCCCGTCCGAGGAACGTATCGCCGCCTTCGCTGCCTACACGGACCCCGGCGCCCAGCTGCTGCGGGGCAGCAACCGCACCGATACCGCCGTCACCGTGGAAGGCCGGGTGAACACCGAGGTCCCCGGGGACTATACCCTGACGTATCAGGCGGAGTACCGGGGGCAGCGCTACACGGCCCGCCGTCTGATCCATGTGGAGGACCGGGAGGCCCCGGAGCTGACGCTGGCCGGGGATACGGAGGTCACCGTCTCCCGCTTTGACCTGTTCCAGGACCCGGGAGCCGCCGCCCGGGACCGCTGCGACGGTGATCTCACCGCCTCTATCCGGGTAACGGACCAGGAAAGCGGCGACATCCACGTTCTCACCTACACCGTCACCGACAAGGCCGGAAATACCGCCACTGCCACCCGTCGGGTGACGGTCCGGGACGTGGTAGCCCCGGTCATCACGCTGTCCGGTCAGCGGGAGCTGTTCGTTCCCCTGGGCGGTACATTCAAGGATCCCGGAGCCACGGCCCAGGATGACGCCGACGGCGACCTGACCGCAGCCATCCGCCGGGCCGGCACTGTGGACACCTCCGTTCCCAAGGTCTATACCCTGACCTATACCGTGTCCGACAAGGCGGGCAACACTGCCTCTGCCACCCGCCAGGTGTCCGTATATGAAAATACCGCCACCGGCTCCAGCCCCGTCTACCTGACCTTCGATGACGGCCCCAGCGACCGGGTGACGCCCCGGGTGCTGGACACTCTGAAGGCCTATAACGTCCGCGCCACCTTCTTCATCGTCAACTACGGCGAGTCCGGTAAGGCTCTGATCCGCCGGATGATCGACGAAGGGCATACCGTGGCCATTCACGGCTACTCCCACGACTATGCATCCATTTACAAAAGTGACGAGGCCTTTATGCAGAACGTCTACCGGCTCCGGGACCGGCTTTGGGCAGACTTTGGGTATGAGGCCACCATTCTCCGCTTCCCCGGAGGCAGCTCCAACACCGTCAGCCGCCAGTACAGCGTGGGCATCATGAGCCGTCTGGCCCAGCGGGTCCAGGCGGAGGGCTTCACCTATTTTGACTGGAATGTGTCCAGCGGCGATGCCGCCGGTACCCCCGCCTCCTCCGGCCAGATTTATAACAACGTCACCTCCGCCCTGCGCCATGGCCGCAGCAATGTGGTGCTGATGCACGACGCCGGGGCCAAGCACAACCGCCGACGCCTGCCGGATATCATCCGCTACTGCCTGGCCAATGGCTACAGCATCCAGCCCATCACCCCCGCCACCAAGCCCGTCCACCACGGCATCGCCAACTGACGCGGCCCCTTTTCCCGCTGCCATAAACGCACCCCGTGCGGCAGACCGCTCTCCTGGCGGTCCGCCCTGCGGGGTGCTTTGGCTTACCGGGCGGGCAAAAAATAAATCCTGCGGTCCCCCCTTTTCTTTTAAGGAAATATACGCTATAATACCATTTCAGAACGATTTACACCGGGAGGGAAAAACATGTCCTCACAGCTGCTGGAGATATTGAACAGCGTGAAAACCATGTCCATTGTGGGCATGTGCAAAAACGCAGGAAAGACCACTATGCTTAACTGGATGCTGCATCACGACCGGCTTCAGGGAACCCTGGGCCTGACGTCCATCGGGCGGGACGGCGAGTCCACCGACGTGGTGACGGGTACAGAAAAGCCCGGCATTTTCGTCCGGGAGGGAACCCTGATCGCCACGGCCCGGGACATGCTGCGGCTGGGCGATGTGACTGCGGAGATCCTGGAGACCACCGGCATTCCCACGCCTCTGGGTGAGGTGGTGATCCTTCGGGCCCGCAGCGCCGGAAACGTCCAGCTGGCAGGGCCGTCCATCACCAGCCAGCTGCGGGAGGTATCCCGGATGTTCTTTGATTTGGGAGCGGATAAGTCCATCATCGACGGAGCCTGGGCCGGAAGTCTCTGGGCGCCCGGGCGGTTGCCGAGGGCGTGGTGCTGTGCACCGGCGCGTCGTATCACATGAGCATGGAAAGGGTGGTGGCGGATACCGCCAATATCTACCGCATCATGAATCTGCCCAAGGCGGAGACCCTGCCGCCGGAGGCAGAGGACGGCCTGGAGAAATGTCTGAAGGAGCACGGCGAGGCCTGGCCCCCGGAGCGCTGACGGACTCCATGGTGGTGCCCCTGCTGCGCAGCGGCGTGCTGCGGGGCGGACGGCTGGTGGTGAAGGACCCCAGCCGGGTGCTGCTGACGCCGGATACCCTGGACAAGCTGCAGACCCGGCAGGTGCGGCTGGAAACTGCCGAGGCAGCCCGGACCTGTGCGTGACCATCAACTGTGTCCGCCTACGGGTGGAAGTTCGATAAAGACGAGTTCATGGCCCGGATGCGGGAGGCCGTGGACGTTCCGGTGATCAATGTAAAGGAGGAGCTGGCATGATCGAGATCCGTTTCGAGGAAAGAGAAAAAATCGGCCTGCAGTATATTCTGGAGAGTCTCCATGGGTGCAGCCCCTTTGGCCAGGAGCGCATTCGCCGCCTGCGGTACTATACCCCCGACCAACGGCAGGAGCTGGAGCTGGAGCTGTACAATGTGGAGCGGGCCGCCGCCCATGCGGAGGAGCTGAAGGACCTGTACGACCAGATCTGTGTGGTGCTGTGCCAGATGAAGGACATCCGCGGCTCCCTGCGCCGGTGCCGGGAGCTGGAGGTGCCGGACCATGTGGAGCTGTTTGAGCTCAAGGGCTATCTCCAGCGGCTGGAGACCCTGCGGCCCATGTTTGAGCGGCTGCGGGATACGGCGGGACTCACGGGCCTGGAATTTCATGATCCCGCTCCGGCTCTGGCCATTCTGGACCCGGAAAACACCCGCAGCCGGGGCTTTTACATCCCCGATGCCGCCACGCCGAAGCTGCGGGAGATCCGCGCCGCCAAGAAGCAGGTGGAGGAGCAGCTGTACCGGGCCCAGACTGACGCGGAGAAGGACGATCTGCGGCAGAAGCGGGTGCGCATCTGCGCCGAGGAGGACAGTGAGGAGATGAAGGTCCGCCGGGCCATGGGCGCGGCCCTGGCTCCTTTGGCCGACGATCTGATGGCCGACGCCGACACCGCCGGGCGGCTGGATTTTCTCATTCAGAAGGCGCTGTTTGCCCACCGGTACGGTGGGGTACGGCCGGAGATCACCGACACCGCTCTGGAGCTGACGGATATGATCAACCCGGAGCTGTGCGACCTTTTACGGGAGCAGGGTCGTTCCTTTGTGCCGGTGTCCATCTCTCTGGACCGGGGCGCAGCGGTGATCACCGGCGCCAACATGGGCGGCAAGTCCGTGGCCATGAAAACCGTGGCCCTGAACGTGCTGCTTTTGCAGGCGGGATTCCTGGTATGCGCCAAGCAGGCCCGGATGCCTCTGTTCTGGAGCGTGCATATGCTGTTTGACGATTTGCAGTCCATCCAGTCGGGCCTGTCCGGCTTCGGCAGCGAGATCGTCCAGTTCCAGAAGGCCCTGGCAGAGGTAGAGCAGGGGTACTCCCTGTTCCTGCTGGACGAATTTGCCCGGGGTACCAACCCGATGAGGCGCCATCATCGTCCAGGCTGTCACCCGGTACTTAAACGACGTCAATGCCATCTCCCTGCTGACCACCCACTATGACAAGGTGGCCGAGCACGCCCGCATCCACTACCAGATCATCGGCCTGCGGGATGTGGATCCGGAGCAGATCCGCCGGGAGCTGGCTGCTACCAACGAGGACGGCGTGGCCGTCATCGCCCGGCACATGAACTATGGTCTGTACCGGGTGGAGGGCAGGTCCGACTGCCCCCGGGACGCGCTGAATATCTGCCGGATGCTGTCGCTGAAGCCGGAAATTCTGGAAAAGATCGAGCAGAGCTATTGATTTTATTACAGGGAGAAATGTCCGTGCAGCGTGGACATTTCCCCCTGTGTGCTATATCGTCCCCAGCATTATATCCAAAGGAAACAGGGTGCGAAAAATTTGTCAGATGTGCAAAAAAGTTATTGTGATTTCTGTCACAAATTCTATTGACAAATTCCTCCGCATCGCGATATAATGGGTGCAACAGAAGTTCATACTACAATCAATAGAGGCGCGGGCGACAGGGTACTGCTTCGCAGGGGACAGACATCCGTTACAAACGGAGCAGAAAGGGGCCGCCCGCCGAAAGGACAATGTCGGTCTGTGACCTTGCCCTTGGGGACGTTTGCGTAAGCTGCGTTACTGTCATGTTATTGTGTTTGTAACATGGAGCGCTATTGGTCAATGACCTTGACCGATAGCGCTCTTTTTATGCCCGAAAGAACGCCGGAAGAAGGAAGGCCCGTTTGCAGCACGGCTTCTGTTGAAGGCGATCCCAAAATTCTGAAGGAGGAAAATACTTATGGAAAAGATGACTTCTCTGCTGCGTCTGCGTATGAGTGCCAAGGATGCTCATTACGGCGGAAACCTGGTGGACGGCGCACACATGGTGCACCTGTTCGGCGATGTGGCCACCGAGCTGCTGATCAAGTGCGACGGCGATGAGGGCCTGTTCTGTGCCTATGACAACGTGGAGTTCCTGGCTCCCGTGTACGCCGGCGACTACATCGAAGCCTATGGCGAGATCGAGAAGGTCGGCAACACCTCCCGCACCATGAAGTTCGAGGCCCGCAAGGTCATCGTGTCCCGTCCCGACATCAGCGCTTCTGCCGCCGACGTTCTGGAAGAGCCCATCGTTGTCTGCCGCGCCCACGGCACCTGCGTGACTCCTAAGGATTGCCAGCGCAAGAAGATCGAGAAGTAAGGGAGCGATAGAAATGGAAAAGCTGATCATTACCGCTGCTATCTGCGGCGCTGAGGTCACCAAGGAGCAGAATCCCGCCGTTCCCTACACCGTGGAGGAAATGGTCCGCGAGGCCAAGTCCGCCTACGAGGCCGGCGCCGCCATTCTGCACATCCACGTCCGCGAGGACGACGGCACCCCCACCCAGGACCGTGAGCGCTTCCGCGTGGTCATGGACGCCATCCGCAAGGAGCTGCCCGACGTCATCATGATCCCCTCCACCGGCGGCGCCACCGGTATGTCCCCCGAGGAGCGTCTGCAGCCCACCGAACTGTTCCCCGAGATGGCCACGCTGGACTGCGGCACCTGCAACTTCGGCGACGAGGTATTCGACAACACCATGCCCACCATGCGTGCCTTCGGCAAGCGCATGCTGGAGAACAACATCAAGCCCGAGTACGAGTGCTTCGAGCTGGGTCACATCGATACCATCCTTGGCATGGCCAAGAAGGGTGAGGTGCCCGCCCATCCCATGCAGTTCAACTTCGTGCTGGGCGTCCACGGCTGCACCCCCGCTACCGTGGAGAACCTGGCGTTCTTCGCCAGCAAGATTCCCGCAGGCTCCACCTGGACCGTGTCCGGCGTGGGCCGCGCCGCGTGGACCATGGCTGCCGCTGCCATCGCCATGGGCGGCAACGTCCGCGTTGGCTTCGAGGACAACATCTATCTGGGCAAGGGCCAGAAGGCCGCGTCCAACGGCGAGCTGGTGGCCAAGGTGGTCCGCATCGCCAAGGAGCTGGGCCGCGAGATCGCCACGCCCGCCGAGGCTCGTGAGATCCTGAGCCTCAAGCCCCTGCAGTAAGCGTAAACACAATTTTGATATTTTTTAGGAGGATATTTAACAATGGCTGAACTGAAAGGCAACAAGTACGGTACCCACCGCGTTATCGAGCCCAAGGGCGTTCTGACCCAGGCTGCTTGGAAGGTCGACAACGACATGTCCAAGGTCTATTCCAACGAGATCGTCTGCGACGTCACCTCTCTGAACATCGACTCCGCTTCCTTCACCCAGATCTCCGACGCTGCGGCGGCGACGAGAAGAAGATCGGCGAAATGATCCTGGGCATCGTGCTGAGCGCGGCAAGCAGCAGAATCCTGTCACCGGTTCCGGCGGTATGTTCAAGGGCGTCGTCGCTCACATCGGCGAGGACCTGAAGAAGAAGCCCGGCTTTGACCTGAAGGAAGGCGACAAGATCGTCTCCCTGGTCTCCCTGTCCATGACCCCCCTGAAGATCGATAAGATCCTGGCTATCCACAAGGATATCGACCGCGTTGACATCGTGGGTAAGGCCATCCTGTTCGAGTCCGCCCTGTATGCCAAGATGCCCGAGGATATGTCCGAGCCTCTGGCCCTGGCCGCCCTGGACGTGGCCGGTGCTCCCGCTCAGGCCCGCAAGCTGCCCAAGGAGGGCGACAGCGTTCTGATCCTGGGTGCCAACGGCAAGTCCGGCGTTCTGTGCGGCTGGGAAGCTATGAAGAAGGTCGGCCCCAACGGCAAGGTCGTGGGCGTCGTCCGCAATCCCAAGCAGGTTCCCGGTCTGCTGGAGCTGGGCGTTTACACCGATGTGATCGTGGCCGACTGCACCAAGCCCGTTGAGGTTATGGAGGCTGCTCTGGCTGCCAACGACGGCAAGGAGTACGATCTGTCCATCTGCTGCGTGAACATTGAGTCCTGCGAGATGTCCGCCATCCTGCCCGTCCACGATGACGGTCTGGTGTACTTCTTCTCCATGGCTACCTCCTTCACCAAGCTGCCCTGGGCGCCGAGGGTATCGGCAAGGACGTCACCATGATCATCGGCAATGGCTACACCAAGAACCATGCCCAGATCACCCTGGACGTGCTGCGCGAGAACCCCAAGCTGCGTAAGCTGTTCGACGAGAAGTACTGCTAAACGAAGTTACGCGAGTGCAGGGCGGCCAGGTCTCTGGCCTCCCTGCCTTCGCCCTATCCATCTTTTTGGAATCCATTCTTATTAAGGAGACTTAAATATGAAGACTCGCAATGGTCTGTTCGCCGATGTCCCCGAAAATCTGTGGAATGACTGGCATTGGCAGGTTGCCAACCGCGCCGAGACGGTTGAGGATCTGAAGAAGTACATGAACCTGACCCCCGACGAGGAGGAGGGTGTCCGCAAGACCCTGGGCAAGCTGCGCATGGCCGTGACCCCCTACTATCTGTCCCTGATCGACCTGAACGATCCCTTTGATCCCATCCGCAAGATGGCCATCCCCCGGGCTGAGGAGCTGGAGTATGCCGACTATGAGGATGCCGATCCCCTGCACGAGGATACCGACTCCCCCACCCCCGGCCTGACCCACCGCTATCCTGACCGCGTGCTGCTGCTGATCACCGACCAGTGCTCCATGTACTGCCGTCACTGCACCCGTCGTCGTTTCGCCGGTCAGAATGACTGCGAGGTGCCTATGGCCCAGATCGACAAGTGCATCGATTATGTGGCCGCTCATCCCGAGGTCCGTGACGTCCTGCTGTCCGGCGGTGACTGTCTGATGGTCTCCGATGAGAACCTGGAGTACATCATCAAGCGCCTGCGCGCCATCCCCCACGTGGAGATCGTCCGTCTGGCTCCCGCACCCCCGTGGTGTGCCCCCAGCGTATCACCCCCGAGCTGTGCGCCATGCTGCGTAAGTATCATCCCATCTGGCTGAACACCCACTTCAACACCCCCAAGGAGTTCACCGATGAGGCCGCCAAGGCCTGCGCCATGCTGGCCGATGCCGGTATCCCCCTGGGCAACCAGTCCGTGCTGCTGGCCGGTGTCAACGACTGCTCCCATGTGATGATGGAGCTGGTCCACGGCCTGGTCAAGATGCGTGTGCGTCCCTACTACATCTATGCCTGCGATCCTTCCCTGGGCCTGAGCCACTTCCGCACTCCCGTGTCCAAGGGCATCGAGATTATGGAGGCTCTGCGCGGCCATACCTCCGGCTACTGCATCCCCACCTTCGTGGTGGACGCTCCCGGCGGCGGCGGCAAGACCCCTGTTATGCCCAACTACCTGATCTCCGAGACCCCCCGGAAGGTTATCCTGCGTAACTTCGAGGCGTCATCACCTCCTACACCCAGCCCGAGCACTATGTCCAGGATTGCCACTGCGACGTCTGCACCGGCAAGAAGAAGGTGGAGAAGACCGGCGTGGCATGGGTCGCCGAGGGCACCAAGCAGCGCTACCTGGAGCCCACCAAGCTGCTGCGCAACGAGCGTCACGTGAAGAAATAAGAGGTAATACTATGGAAAGCAAACTCGGCTTGAATATGGAGCTGGTCAACCAGGCCCGCCAGTCCGCTGCCCATGTGGCAGACGACACCCAGCGGTTCATTGACCAGCACACCACGGTCACCGTGGAGCGCGCGGTTTGCCGCCTGCTGGGCATTGACGGCGTCAATGATATGGACGTTCCCCTGCCCAACGTGGTGGTGGACCACATGATGGCTACGTCCTTCCTGCCTATGGGCGCGGCGTGGGCCATCGGCAACGCTATGATCGAGACCGGCAAGGATCCCCAGGCCGTGGCTGAGGCCATCGACAAGGGCGAGCTGGACCTGTCCAAGGTTCCCGCTCACTCCGACGAGGAGATCCGCGCCGCCATCGCTCCCGTGGTCAACGCCACTGTGGAGCGCATCAACAAGAACGTTGCCAAGCGCAATGCGTATCTGAAGGAGTGGGGCGACAAGGAAGGCCCCTATCTGTACATCATCGTGGCCACCGGTAATATCTACGAGGATATTATCCAGGCCAAGGCCGGTGCCAAGCAGGGCGCCGACATCATCGCCGTCATCCGTACCACCGGCCAGTCCCTGCTGGACTATGTGCCTTACGGCGCCACCACCGAGGCTTCGGCGGCACCTATGCCACCCAGGAGAACTTCCGCCTGATGCGTGCGGCTCTGGATGAGGTGGGCGAGGAGCAGCACCGCTACATCCGGCTGTGCAACTACTGCTCCGGTCTGTGCATGCCCGAGATCGCCGCTATGGGCGCTCTGGAGCGTCTGGACGTGATGCTGAACGACGCCCTGTACGGCATTCTGTTCCGCGACATCAACATGCAGCGCACCATCGTGGACCAGTATTTCTCCCGTGTCATCAACGGCTATGCCGGCGTGATCATCAACACCGGCGAGGACAACTATCTGACCACCGACGACGCCATCACCGCCGCCCACACCGTTCTGGCCTCCCAGTTCCTGAACGAGGCCTTTGCCAAGGACGCCGGTATGCGTGAGGAGCAGATGGGTCTGGGCCATGCCTTTGAAATGGACCCCGCCGTGGAGAATACCTTCCTCTACGAGCTGGCTCAGGCGCAGATGGCCCGCGAGATCTTCCCCAACGCCCCGCTGAAGTACATGCCGCCCACGAAGTTCATGACCGGCAATATCTTCCGCGGCCACATCCAGGATGCCCTGTTCAACATGGTGACCATCCTCACCAACCAGCGGCTGTGCCTGCTGGGCATGATGACCGAGGCCATCCACACCCCGTTCATGTCCGACCGCGCCCTGTCCATCGAGAATGCGCAGTATATCTTCCGCACCATGAAGGATCTGGCAGCGAGCTGACCTATAAGGAGAACGGCATCATCCGCAACCGCGCCAACGAGGTGCTGACCAAGGCCACCGATCTGCTGAAGGAGATCGAGAAGCTGGGCCTGTTCACCACCATTGAAAAGGGTATCTTCGCCGATGTCAAGCGTCCTAAGGACGGCGGCAAGGGCCTGGCCGGTGTTGTGGTCAAGGACGACAAATACTTCAATCCCTTTGTTGAAGTCATGAAAGGGAAGGTGGCAGCAGAATGAGCAGCGGACTGTATAACACCCATAAGATCGATTTCGATACCACCCTGGACCTGACCCGTCTGAAGCCCTACGGCGACACCATGAACGACGGTAAGGTGCAGACCAGCTTCACCCTGCCCATCAAGGACGACGAACGCGGCGAGGAAGCTGCCCGTCAGATCGCCAAGAAAATGGGTCTGGACGAGCCCAATGTGGCTTACCACGCCCCCCTGGACAAGGAGTTCACCTTCTATGTGGTCTACGGCAGCTGCGTCCACTCCGTAAACTATGAGGATATCCATGTAATCACCGTGGAGTCCGACGTCATGAGCATGGAAGACACCAATGACTACATCCGCGAGCATATCGGCCGCAAGGTCGTTATGGTGGGTGCGTCTACCGGTACCGACGCCCACACCGTGGGCATCGACGCCATCATGAACCGCAAGGGCTTTGCCGGTCATTACGGCCTGGAACGCTACGAGATGATCGAGGCGTACAACCTGGGCTCCCAGGTTCCCAACGAGGAGTTCATCAAGAAGGCCCTGGAGCTGCACGCCGATGTGCTGCTGGTGTCCCAGACCGTGACCCAGAAGGACGTCCACATCCAGAACCTCACCAACCTCATCGAGCTGCTGGAGGCCGAGGGCCTGCGCGACAAGTTCGTTGTTTGCTGCGGCGGTCCCCGTATCACCCATGAGCTGGCCAAGGAGCTGGCTATGACGCCGGCTTCGGCGCCGGCAAGTATGCCGACGACGTGGCTTCCTTCGCTGTGACCGAGATGGTCAAGCGTGGCATGAAGTAAAATTTAACCTTACGCCAGACGGCCACTGTTGCGGTGGCCGTCTGGTCGTGTCTCCAAGTATCCGTTTTTCACATTTCGTACAGTATGACTGTTTCGACGGTGAATCTGTTCATTTGTGAAAAAGTTATCCAATCTTCTCTTGTATTTTCCCGCCAACAGTGCTATGATTATAAATGAGAAAATAGAAGGGATTCTATTTTTTGGGAGAACGACAAATAACAAGGAGGAACTGAAATGGCAAAGAAACCTGTTATCACTGCCAAAGAGGCAGCGGCTATGATCCCCAACGGCGCCACCATTATGTGCGGCGGCTTCCTGGCCTGCGGCCAGGCCAGAGCAATCGTCAAGGAGCTGGTGGCCCTGGGCACCAAGGACCTGACCCTGATCGCCAACGATATGGGCCGTGCGGTGGGCCCCAAGGGCGAGGAGTTCTTCGGCATCGCTGAGCTGATCCACAATCACCAGGTCAAGCGCGTGATCGCCACCCACGTCGCATGACTCCCGAAGTCGGCCAGCAGAACACCGAGGGCACCCTGGAAGTGAACCTGCTGCCCCAGGGCACCCTGGCCGAGTGCATCCGCGCCGGCGGTGCCGGCCTTGGCGGCGTGCTGACCCCCGTGGGCATCGACACCCTGGTGGAGGAGAGCCCCTTCTGCCTGGGCCGCAAGACCGTCGAGGGCAAGGATTACCTGCTGATGAAGCCCATCCACGCTGACTTCGCCCTGCTGGGCACCTATAAGTGCGATGAGTTCGGCAACTGCTGGTACAAGGGCACCATGCGCAACTTCAACGTTGTCATGGCCACTGCCGCCGATACCGTTATCGCCGAGACCGAGTATCTGGTTCCCGTGGGCGAGATCGAGCCCGAGAATATCCACACCTATGGTATGTGTGTTGACTACATCGTGGAAGGAGAAAGAAAGTAATGGAAAAGAGCGAGATCAAAGCTTTATCGCCAAGCGCTGCGCCAAAGAGCTGAAGAACGGCGACGTTGTCAACCTGGGTATCGGTCTGCCTACCCTGATCCCCAACTATCTGCCAAGGATGTGGAGCTGATCATCCATGCTGAGCTGGGTATCGTCTCCGCCGGTAAGTCCCCCAAGGAAGGCGACGCCAACTATGATCCCTACCACGTGGTGGACGCCGGTGGTTCTCCCTCCTCCGTGGCTTTCGGCGGCGGTTTCATCGACTCCGCTTCCAACTTCGGTCTGATCCGCGGCGGTCACGTGGATGCCTGCTTCCTGGGCGCTCTGGAGGTCGACGCTGAGGCAACCTGGCCAACTGGATCATCCCCGGCAAGAAGATGCCCGGCATGGGCGGCGCCATGGACCTGTGCGTCGGTGCCCGCAAGTGCATCGTCTGCATGGAGCACACCGCTAAGGGCAACCCCAAGATCTTTGAGAAGTGCCGTCTGCCCCTGACCGCTTCCCATTGCGTCAACAAGATCATCACCGAGATGTGCGTGCTGGAAGTCACCGAGAACGGCCTGGTCATGACCGAGATCAATCCCGAGTTCACCGTCGAGCAGGTGAAGGCTGCCACCGCTGCCCCATCACCGTCGCCGAGAACCTGAAGTCCATGATCGACTGAGCTTCCTGCCAGTCAGCTGCATTTCATTAAGAACGCCCCGATGTCACGGCATCGGGGCGTTCAGCTTGTCAAAAAGGGCGGCGTCCTTTTTTGACAAGCTGAGGCCCGCAGGCGAAAGCCTGCGGGCCTGTGTTATGCTGCGATAATCTGATAAGCCTTACCCGTTGGGCAGGGACTTCACGGTGACGGTGGTGTGGGCCACCAGCTTGTTCCCGGCATAAACGTGGATGAAGTAGGTGCCGGTGCTGTTGTGCTTGACCAGGTTTGCTGCGGCCACCCAGGCGCCGCCGATGTTCTCGCCCTTGTACCAGGTAAGATCATCCTGACCGCCTGCACTGCTCCACACGGCGAAGCGCACGTTGCTGTATCCGGCAGCGCTGTACAAACGCAGCCGCATCCAGTTAAAGTCGTCGGTAACAATGGCTTGGGCGCTCTGCTGCGGCGGCATGCCGTGTACATTGGCGGTGGTATGGGCCACCAGCTTGCCGTCGGCATACACATGAATGAAGTAGCCGCCCAGGGTCTTGTGGTTCAGCAGCTTCACACCGGCGGACCAGGTATTGCCGTTGAGCCGTCCGTCATACCAGACCAAGTCATCCTGACCGCCTGCGCTGCTCCACACGGCGAAGCGTACCTTGCCGTACTTGGCGGCGGTGGTCAGCGCCAGCTCGATGGCGGCGTTGTCCGAGGAAACTGTGGCTGTCAGGCCGGTCTTGACGCCGGGGGCAGCGGGAGGCAGGCTCTTGACCTGGGCGGTTGTATGGGCCACCAGGGTCCTGCCGCTGTACACATGGATGAAGTAGGTGCCGGTGCTGTTGTGCTTGGCCAGGTCCACGTTATAGGTCCAGCGGTTGCCGCCGGCAGACTTAGCGGTGTACCAGGTCAGGTCGTCCTGGCCGCCTGCGCTGCTCCACACAGCAAAGCGGATTCCGCTGTAGCTGCGGACAGCGTCCAACTGGATGGACATGGTGCGGCAGTCGGCAGATACCTGCGCGGTGACGGTATCAGGCGTCGGGAGCTTGGCCACCTGGGCAGTGGTGTGGGCCACCAGCTTGCTGCCGCTGTACACATGGATGAAGTAGGTGCCGGTGCTGTTGTGCTTGGTCAGGTCCACATCATAGGTCCAGCGGCCGCTGCCAGCGGACTTGGCAGTGTACCAGGCCAGATCGTCCTGACCGCCTGCGCTGCTCCACACGGCAAAGCGGATGCTGCTGTAGCTGCAAGCAGTATCCAGCTGCACAGACATGGTGCGGTAATCGGCGGACACCTGGCAGTGACACTGTCAGGAGCCGGGAGCCTGGCCACCTGGGCGGTGGTATTGCCGATGAGCCGGTTCTGGCCGGAGTCGGAGGAATAGGCGTGAATGAAGTAGGAACCGGTGCTGTTGTGGTTCACCAGGGGCACCGTATAGGTCCACTGACCACTGCCGTTCTTCTTGGCAGTGTACCAGGTCAGATCATCCTGTCCGTTCGCGCTGCTCCACACAGCGAAACGCACGTTGGAGTGGGCGTGGCCGTTGCTGCGTCCATGGTCACCGTCATGGTGCGGCACTCACTGTCCACCACAGCGGATACGGAGTGGCGCTTGGCAGGGGTGCTGGAGCTATGGGCCGCGCCGCAGTAGCGGCAGACGTATCGTACCTGGCCGGCGCTGACGCAGGTGCTGGAGTCGCTCTTGACAACATCCGTATGGCCCACGGTGTGGGTATTCTGGAAGGTCAGGCCGCCCAGCAGCTGGCCGTGGATGCCGTGGTTGTACACATGGACCAGGTAGCGGCCCACCACATTGTACTTGCACATAGGCACCCGGATGGTGTAGGTGCCGTCGCCGTTGGCGGTGGCATTGTACCACACCAGGTCGTCCTGGCCGTCCTGCTGGCTCCAGGCAGCGGCCATGATGTTGCCGTAATTCTTGCCCTGGCCGGAAGGCGGCGTGATGGTGACCACGATCTCCTTCTCGTCGGCGGACAGACGGCCCCGGACCAACTCATACAGACGGCCATCCGCACCGAACTCGTACCAGGTTCTGCCGATCAGGCGGCGGCCGGTGTACATAACGCCGAAGTCATCACCCATATCGGAGGTCTCGAAGTAGTAGGTAGCGTTGCCGATGTCCTTCCAGCCGGAAGCAATGCGGCCGTTTTCAAAGTACAGAGTCTTGCCGTCGTCGCGCTTGACAAAGCCCGTGGGGCCGCTGACCACCACGCCGTCGTCAAAGACGAACTGCTTGCCGTACAGGGTGACCCGTCCATCGTAGCGATGCCGTTGCTGTCGAAGCAATACACCTCGGGGTCGATGACGAACCAGCCGGTGTGCCAGGCGTTGTTGTAGCAATACATCCGCAGGCCGGTGGCCTCATCCCGGGCCCAGCCGGTATAGCCCGCGTCCTTCAGCTCCACGGCCTGGCCGCAGAAGGAGCATACCAGCTTGCCGTTCCGGGCATACACAGTTTTGCCGGAGAAGTCGTGGCCCTTATCGCGGCACACGCTGGCAGGGACCCGCATGGTGTAGGTATCCATCAGGGACTGGGCGCCCTCGGCGCTGACAGAGTAGGTGCGGACGGTCATAGCGTCCGCGGTGGCCTCCACGGCCAGGTACAGAGAGTCATACTCCTGGGACACCTGGGCAAAGTGGAAGTCAGGATTATTGACGGCCTTGTACTCGGTGCTGCGGGACTTTTCACCCAGGTCGCCGCAGATGTAGTACAGCACGCCCTTGCCGTAGGTGGCGGGCAGACGGCCGTTCTGAGTGGTCTCGGACACAGGCTGGCCATCCTTCAGCACCATGGTGCGGGCATAGCTGTGGTCGTGGCCGGAGAACACCACGTTGATCCCGGCGGCCTCAGCGGCGGCGGGGATATAGCGGTTGAAGGCCTCGCTGCTGCCGTTGGGATTGGTGTAGTACGCGGGCTGGTGGACTGCCAGCACCTTCCAGGTGCAGTCGGACTTGGCGGCGTCCTGGATCAGCCACTGGCAGGCATCCTCCAGGTTGGCGGCGAAGTTGATGACCGCCACGTACACGTCGCCGTACTCCACGGAGTAGTACAGCCGGTCGGGCAGGGTCCACAGGCTGGCGGCGTTGCCGCCGGACAGGTCGCCGTAGTACTCATGGTTGCCCATGACCTGCACCACGGGGATGTCGGCGTAGTTCCGGGAGAACACGTCCAGGATCTCGCTCCACTGGCCCAGGTTGCCGCCGTTGTCCACGAAGTCGCCGGTCTGGATACCGAAGTTCATGGACTGGCCGTTGATATTGGCGGCAATGGCGTTCATCAGCCGGATCTCCTCCTGATCGCTTTCGGCATTGCCGGAGAGCTGGGTATCGCCGATGACGAAGAAGCGGGTGGTGTCCGCGCCGGGCTGGCTGGTGGTGAAGGTCATGTTTTCAGACCACTTGCTGCCGTCGCCCACCCGATAGACGTAGGTGGTGCCGGGCTTCAGGCCGGTCAGGGACACGGAGCTGACATAGGCCGCGTCGCCGGAGGTGGTGAACTCCCGGAGGTCACCTGACCCTGGCACTGGAGGGGAAGCTGCCCTTGAAGCTGCTCTGCTGGCAGTACTGCACGGTGGCCTTGGCCTGGGCCGTCAGGGGATTGGTGACCCAGGTGATGTTCTGGCAGCTCTGGGCATTGGGGGTGGCGTTGAGCTGGACGAAGCTGGGCATACCATCGGTGCTGCCGCCGGCCCGGCGGGTGACGATGACCGTCTCAAAGGAGCGGTGATTGTCCTTCCGGGCGGTGACGCCGGTGCGGGAGCCGGCGGAGAGCTTGTTGAAGTAGTCGGTGCTGATCTGGCCGGAGGCGTTGGTGGTGCCGATGCGGGTGTCGCCCACATACAGGTCCACGCCGGAGGCGGCCTTGCCGTTGATGTCCTTCACATACAGCCGGGCCGCTGCCGCGCCCTCCACCATGATGTCGGAAGTGACGGTGTAGTAGCCCTGCATGGGCAGACGCAGGCCGCCGGTGGAGGTGGTGTAGGTGACACCGTCACAGGTGTAGGTCACGGTGACGGAGATGGGCAGGCTGTCCAGCGCCGTGGCCCCGGCGGGCATGGGCATGGTGAAGGTGAACAGGTCCTTCCCGGCAGAGCCCGTGCGGTTCATGTTCACGGTGACGGTCTTTTCGGTGGTGGTGCGGCGGGCGGCAGAGCTGGAGCCTGGAAGCCGGAGCCGTAGGCCAGGGAGGCGCAGGTGTTGAAGGCGCCCTTGCCGCCGTTTTCGTCGGTGTCGAACAGGTCCACGTTGCCGTACACGATCTGGGCGGTGACGGAGTCGATCCTACCGGCGTTGGGGGAGGTGACGGACACCACATAGTTCTCGCCCACCAGGGCATAGGACGGGGTGTCCAGGGTCACGGTGGGGATATTGGTGGTGCCCTTCACGGTGAAGGAGCGGGTGACGCTGGCCCGGTTGCCGAAGCCGTCCATGATCTCCACCTTAATGCTGTGGCGGCCATTGGGCAGTGTCACGGTGCCGGTAACGGCCTGGTCGGTGTTGGCGAAGTTCCGGATATCCTGGCCGTCGATGGTGATAACGGTGTTCTCGGCGGACACGCCGGTGCGGTTCTCACCCTGGGGATCATAATACCCGGTAAAGAATTGCAGCTCATTGTCCGTCAGCACGGTGGAACCGTCCTCAGCCAGCTCCGTCAGATCCGTGTAGCCGGTAACGGAGGCGCTGCCGCCGCGGACAGAGGTGATGACAGGGTTCTCCAGGTCGTCAGCCGTGGTGCCATACACCGCGCGGATGTTGTCCACATACAGGCTTCCGGCAGCCCGGGAGCCGCAGGTGATCTTGTTGCCGTCCACGTCGCCGGTGCCGCCCTCGATGATGATGGTCCACAGCAGCACCTGGCCGGCGGTGATCTTCAGGGGATGGTTTTCCACGTCCTGGGCCTTGTCATACACGCTGCTCAGATCGGCCTCCACATACTTCCAGCCGGACCAGTTGATGCCGGTGTACTGGGTGGTGGTGTCCACGGTCTCGCCTGCGGCGTTGACGGTGGTAGTCTTCAGGTGCAGCAAACTGGTGGAAACGTACTTCTCCCCGTTCCAATAGGACACGCTGGTACTGAGCCAGTAGTTGGGCGTGCCCTCCGGGGCGTAGACCCACATGCCCAGGGCGGTGGGACGGCCCTCGATGACCACGTCCTCGCCGCTGTAGCGCAGGTATTCGTTGGTGTTGTTGGTGCCGGAGATCTTCGTATAATCGTAATGATACTCCAGAGACTTCTGGCCGAAGCGCACGGGACCCTCGTCGGAAGCTACGCGGCGGGCATACATATCCCACGCGCCCTCCTGGGCGGTGGAGATGGCGCCCACATAGTACTCATAGCCCATGGAGCGGAACAGGGTAGCGGGGTCCTGGGCGCAGTCCCAGCTATAGGGTGCGCCGGCGGAGTTGCAGTCCCATTCCGCGTTGCTGCTGATAAAGTCGGGGCATGCCAGGCCGAAATCGGTAATGGGCCGTAGGGGATGTCCAGACCGTTGGGATCCTTGCTGACCTGACCGGCCATGCCGAAGCCCGCGTCGCTGACGCCGGGCAGATTATGGGCGCTGTGACCGGAAAAGCTATTCAGGTTGCCCCACACAGCGTTGGCACCCACGTTCACGCCGGACTTGGAGCTCTCGTCCTCAAAGTCCAGAAGGATGGTGGGCATCTTGCCGATCTCCACGGTGACGGTATCGGTAAGCTCCTGGCCGTTTGCCTTGGTATAGGTGACAGTGATCTCTGCTTTACGGGTCTGGCTGCCTTGGCGGCAGTATGGAGCTGATTGTCCACGATGGTGCCGATGTCGGCGGCGGTGGTGCCCTCGGTCAGAGGCCGGATGGTCCAGGTAAAGTCGCCGTCGTGATAGTGGATATCCCGCAGGCTGCTTTTGACGGTGAGGCCCAGGTCGCTGGTCTTGTCATAGTCCAGGGACAGGGTCTTGCCGGCGAAGGACACCTGATCGGGCTCGGCGATGGTGATGGAGGCGGAGCCACATTCTGACCCTGATAGGTCAGGCGGACCCGCACATCGCCACATAGCCCTTGGCGGCGGTAAACACACCGGTGGCGGCGTCGATCCGTCCGGCAGCGGGAGTATCCAGCACCCAGGTCAGGCCGCTTTCAGGCAGGTTGGCCGCGCCGCCTGCGGAGTCAGCGCCCAGGGCCGTGAAGGGCACCCGGCTGCCGGGGGTATAAAGCTCGTTCTGGGGGCTCACGGACGCGTGGTCAAAATCGCCGTCAAAGCGGGCGGTGGACACCACCAGCAGGGCGTCGGACACGGTGCGCTCCAGGCCGTCACTGGGGCTGTTGCGAACCACCAGCTCGTCGGTGCCCTCATAACAGGCTGCCACGGTGGCGGAGCCGCCGCCGTCCAGATAAATAGCGGTGACGCAGCCGGCATCCTTCAGGAAACTGGCCACTTCATACATGCTCATACCGATGGACATGGGCTCCTGTCGGCCGTCGGCCTCAAAGAATACCACGGAGCCGTCGGCCCGTATGCCCACGCTGTTGCGGGGCATGCGGTCGCCCTGGTCCAGGCCGGGAACAATCTGGCCGTTCTCCACCAGCATATAGGGACCGGAGACGGCCTCCACCACGTCGGAGGTGTCGCTGCCCGCCTTGCGGATCACGCGGAGCCGTCCTTCAGAATGGCAAAGAAGGGCTCATTACCGGTTTTTACCAGGTTGCCCTCCATAATGAGGTAGCCGGTAGCGCGCCGGTCTGCATGTTGTAGTAGTCGGCGTTGGTGGCCAGGACCACGCGGCCCTCGGTATCCGAGGCCCGTCCGTAGGCAGCGGCCTGGGCGGTGGTCTGGGACATCTCCCATTTCAGCTTGCCGCCGTCCACCATGGCCTTGCGCTGGGCGGCGGTGCTGCCGTCGTAGTAATAGCCGGTGTAGCTGGCCTTCAGGGTCACGTCCTTGGACAGGTCGATCTCCGAAAGGTAGCCCACCACCTGGCTGCCGTTGACGTTGCGCATGACCACCTTTTCCAGGGTCACGCCGCTGGCCACGGCATTCTTGGTGCGGGTGATGGGAGTAAGCCCGGCGGAATTGCCGGACATGGTATCCGCCTGGGGCCGCTGTGCGTCAGGTTCTGCGGTGTCGCCGGGCTGCGTCTCCGTAATGGCAGCGTCCGGCTCCGTCTCCTGGAGCCCGGTGGCCCAGGTCTGGGGCATGACCAGACCCACCACCATCATCAGCGCCAGAAGCAGAGATAATGCCTTCTTCATATTTTTCCTCCGTTACAGTTTTTGATTTCCTACTCGTCGCAGGGGATCTCCATCAGGTGTTCCGGGCTGCTCGTTCCTCCTTTCAGATCACATAGGCGGTGGTATGAGCCACCAGATTCTGCTTGCTATTGCCATAGACATGGATGAAATACGTACCCGCTCCCTTGTGCCGGGCCAGCGTCACCGTATACGTCCAGTCACCGTTGGACTGCTTTTTCGCCTCGTACCACTGCAGGTCGTCCTGGCCGTTGACAGCGCTCCAGACGGGGAACCACACCCGGCTCAGATCGCTGCGGCCTGTCAGTGTCACAGTCATGTACCGCCCATCGGCGGACAGCTGGGTCCACACCTGGGGAGACACGGCCTGAGCGACGGAAACAGTGGTGTGGGCCACCAGATTGCGCTTATCATTGCCGTAGGCGTGGAGGAAATAGCCCCCCGCGTTCTTGTGGTTGGCCAAGGGCACCCGGCAGGTCCAGCTGCCGTCTGCCTGCTTGACCGCCTCGTACCACCGCAGGTCGTCCTGACCGTTCACGGCGCTCCAGGTGGGGAACCAGACCTTCGTCAGGTCGCTGCGGCCCGCCAGGGTTACGTCCAGATAGCGCCCATCGGCGGACAGGGCCGCCTTCATCTCCGGCCCGGGGATCTTCTCCACATAAGCGGTGGTGTGAGCTACCAGGTTCTTCTTGTCATTGCCGTAGGCGTGGATGAAATACGTACGTGCTGCCGTGGTTGGACAGAGGCACCCGGCAGGTCCAGCTGCCGTCTGTCTGCCTCACCGCCTCGTACCACCGCAGGTCGTCCTGACCGTTCACAGCGCTCCAGGTGGGGAACCACACCCGGCTCAGATCACTGCGGCCCGTCAGGGTCACGTCCAGATACCGCCCGTCAGCGGACATGGCGGCCTTCATCTCCGGCCCGGGAATCTTCTCCACATAAGCGGTGGTATGGGCCACCAGATTCTGCTTGCTATTGCCGTAGGCATGAATGAAATAGGTGCCGGTGGTGTTGTGGCGGCTCAGGAGCACGGAATATGTCCAGCTGCCGTCCGCCTGCTTCTGGGCCTCGTACCATTGCAGGTCATCCTGACCGTTTTTCTGGCTCCAGGTGGGGAACCACACCTTTGCCAGGTCGCTGCCGCCGGTAAGCGTCAGGTTCAGATACCGTCCGTCAGCGGACAGCGCCGCCTTCAGGGCGGGCTTTTCCTGCTGGACCAAGTTGTCCACCACCACGGTGCCGTGGTCCAGAAGTCCCTGGGGCAGGCCGTTCTGGTTGTAAATGTGGACCATATAGGTGCCGGTCTCCTGGTGGTTGATCAGAGGCACCTCGGCCACCCAGCGGCCATTCTGTTTCTTGGCCTGATACCAGTGCAGGTCGTTCTGCCCGTCCTGCTCACCCCACACAGCGAAACGCAGGGCCGTCTGCTGGGGGGCGGAATAGGTCAGATACATCACTGTGCGGCTGGCGTTGAAGTAGTACCCCAGCTGCTGGGACGCACGGCAGGCGTGAACGCCCCTGCGCGGCCATTGAGCCAGGTACGCACCCGGTCCAGTGCCTCATCATAGGTGGGAGCAAAGGGCATACCGCCGGGCTTAGGGTTTGCAGTGCCAGGGTGTTCCAGCGGAGGTAATTCAGGTCGGCGGAGACGCCGATCTCGGCCCGCAGACCGTCCACCTGACCGGCCATGCCGGTGAGCGCCGGCTCATACCGGGCGTACAGCTCCTGCACCCGCTGATAAAAGGCCGGGATGTTCAGCATCTTCTTCATCAGCACGGAGGTATCGCAGGCGTTGTAGTCCGTGACCTTCTCCTGCTTGTTGCCCATGCAGGTGTCAAAGTCCCACAGGGGGCCCACATGGAGCACGTCGGACGCGCCGTCCTGATACCAGAAGAAGCTGGTAAAGAATCCCTCGCCGTTGAGGACGTATTCGTTCATCAGATAGTACCGGGCCAGGGAGTCCACGTCGATCATGGCGTTGAGCTGGGCCAAGGACAGATTTTCCCAACCCTCTGAGGTCAGCGCCGTAGTAAAGCGGGTCATGGCGGTCTGGAAATTGCTCATGGCCTGGGCAATATGCGCGTCATCCTCCTCCACGATCTCCTTCAGAGCGAAGTAGCTGTTCAGCCGCCCCTCGAAGAAATAGTGGTCCTCGTCCGTGGCGAAGCCGTTATCCAGCTCGAACATGGCCCCGGCAGGATCCTGCAGATTCAGGCGGTTTTTGCCGATCTCGGCCTTCTCGCCGATGAGATACACACCCAGATACTCGCCGTCCACCCACAGGTCCACATATTGATATTCCGTCACATAGGGAAAGCCCATATGCTCCGCCGCATCATACACCAGGCGGGTGCGGATCATGCTGTCGTCAGAAGCATTGGCCAGGAGGATCCACTTCTTGGCCGCAGGCATGCCCAGCACGGAGGTTTTCTTGCTGAACTTGATCTGATAGGGCTTCTTGGCATATTCCCTCCAGGTGGAATTGCCGCGGCCCTTGAACTCCACGGTGCCGGTGAGAACGTCGTCGCCGTCCGTCAGCACCAGGTCGTTGCCGGGATATTTCACGTTCTTGTCCCGGTGCACCTGCTCCAGCGTGGTACCGTTAAGGGTCAGGCGCAAGCTGGGCAGACTGCTCTGCTTCGCGCAGATCTGCACCGTTTTACCGCCGTCCAGCGTCAGGGTCACCCGGTCGCTGGCGGCAAACGCGCCGGTAAGGGTGCCATGCTCCCGGTCCAGTGTCCCGGCAGAAGCTGCCGTCACGCTGCCGCTGAAGGACAGCACCGTGTCCGCCAGGCTCTCGTCGGCAGGCAGAAACAGATACCATACCCCATCCTTTTCGGAACGGTATCCCTGGTTGGTCCACTGCCGGGCGTCCACGGTCCAGCAGCGGAAATCGTTGCCTCCGGCAAAGGCTGTGGCCGTCAGCAGCGCCGTCAGTATTGCGGCTGCCAGCAGTGCCCACAGCCAGGTGCCGGTTTTTCTTGTTGCTTTCATGCATCTTTCTCCCATCTGAAAAGGTGGCGCGAACGCGAGAATCTCCCGGGGCAAAATGCCGCTGTTCCGCCAATTACACTGTATTATATCAGATACACCGTGGAATTTCAACCGTAATCTTCCGTAAAATCGCCAAAAATCACACGCATTTTTGGTGGAAACGTATAAAAAGAGAGTCTCCGACCCCTGTCGAAGACCCTCTTTTTATGCTGTTTACCGACGAATGATGTGATCCGCTCAGTCCTCGCGGCTGGCCAGCACGTTCATGGAGACGGGCTCGTCATTGGCAATGGGAGCGGACAGGTTGACGCTGGAGTAGCCGCCCCGGAGCTCGGAGCTGTCCTCAAACGTCTTGGTGCAGCGGTCATACTCCACCTGCATCACGGAGGAGATGGTGTGGCGTCCGTAATCGTCCAGCTTGGCATACTGATCCAGGATCCGCTGGGTATCCTCGGTCAGGTGGATGTTCTCCTCACCCAGAGCGCAGATGCCAGGGTGCGGCAGATCTGGACCACCGTGTCAAAGGAGGAACCGCCGATGCCGTTGTGCAGCGCGCTGTTGATGGTGGACAGAGGAATGCCAACCGCAAAAGCGAACTGCCGAACGCTCTTGTACTGGCGGGAAATTTCGTCCCGTACGATGTTGGTAAGTTTGTCCATAATTCGACCCTCTTTACTGTAAATTCCAGAAACGACTTTCTCTCTGGATGAAATGATTATATCAAAGCAAACGAGAACTCGCAAGAGGGAAATACAAAAAAACATATAAAATTTTTACAAAAATCTGATAAACAGGACCGTCCAAAGCCAACAGGACAAATTTCTCTTTTCATTTTGGCCGCTATGTGGTACACTGTATGGGAATTAGGAGGGATGACTCCTGTGAAAAAGGCATGGTTGCCCCGCACCGCTGCGGGGCAAATTGCGGTGCAGCTGGTGCGCCGTTATTATCTGCATGACGTGGGCCGGGACAGCGCGGCCCTGACCTATTACCTGCTGTTTGCGCTGTTTCCGCTGCTGGTGTTCATCAGCACCCTGCTGGGCATCCTGAAACTGGACGTGGACAGCGTGACCCAGGTGCTGTCCCAGATCGTTCCGGCGGACGTGATGTCGGTGCTGGAGTCGTATCTTGAATATGTGTCCGCCAACGCCAGCCGCCAGCTGCTGTGGTTCAGTCTGGTCTTTTCCATCTGGTTCCCCATGCGTGCCACCAGCTGCCTGCTGCACTCCCTGCGCAAGGCCTTCAACATGGGTCCGCCCCGGAAGATGCTTTTGAACCAGCTGGCCATTCTGCTGTTTACCGTCTGGCTGATCCTCTCCATCGGGCTGACACTGCTGTTGGTGACGGTGGGCCGCCGGGCCCTGGAGTTCGTGTCCGGGCTCATTGCCCTGCCGCAGGGCTTCATTGACCTGTGGAGCTATCTGCGCTTCATCGTTCTGGGCGTGGTGATGTTCCTGATGCTGACGGTGCTGTATATGCTGGCCCAGGGCCAGCGCCGTCCCCTGAAGGAAGTTGCTCCCGGGGTAGGCATCTCTCTGGCGGCATGGATGGTCCTGTCCCTGGCGTTTTCTTATTATGTGGAGCATTTTGCCAATTACTCCGTGCTGTACGGCTCCATCGCCACGATAGTCGTGGTGCTGCTGTGGCTGTATATGAGCGGCACGGTGCTGATCATGGGCGCGGAATACAGCGCCGTTATCCTGCGCCGCAGGCGCAGCCGCTGCCGTCGGCAGCGGAGAGGAGCAAGCATGAAAATCATCATCGTAGGCAACGGCAAGGTCGCTATGCCATTGCCCGGCAGCTGGCGGTAGAGGATCACGACATCACCATCGTGGATGACGACGCCGCAGCCCTGCACCGGGCCGACAGCACCCTGGACGTCATGTGCGTAGAGGGCAATGGAGCCAGCATCAGCGTGCTGGACACTGCCGGGGTCCGCAGCGCGGACCTGGTCATTGCCGTCACCAATCTGGACGAGACAAACCTGGTGTGCTGCCTCATCGCCAAAAAGCTGGGGGCCAAGCACACCATCGCCCGGGTACGCAACCCCGAGTATCGCCGGGATGACACCATGCTCAAGCGGGAGATCGGCCTGGACATGCTCATCAACCCCGATCTGGGGGCAGCCCAGGAGATCGCCCGGATCCTGAGCTTCCCGGCGGCCTTTTCCGTGGAGCCCTTTGCCGGAGGCGCATCGATATGATCGGTTTTCAGGTAACGGAGCAGGACACCCTGGCCGGGGTATCCCTCAACGATTTCCACCGCAATCGCCTGGCGGAGGTGCTGATCTGCGCCGCCCACCGGGGGGACAATTTTATCATCCCCGACGGCTCCTTCGTGCCCCGCAGCGGGGACAAGCTCTATATGGTGGGCACCAAGGCAGAGCTGCAAAAAATGCTCCGGGGCATCGGCCGCACCCTGCAAAGAGTGAAGAACGTATCCATTCTGGGGGGCAGCCGCATCACCATGTACCTGACCTGGGAGCTGGCCCGCAGCAATACCAAGGTCCGCATTGTCGAGATGAAGCACGACAAGTGCCTGCGTCTGTCGGCCTCCCTGCCCGGCGCCATGATCATTGAGGGCGACGGCACCGACGCAGACCTGATCGACAGCGAGAACATCTTTGAGACCGACGCCTTCGTGGCCCTGACGGACCGGGACGAGGAGAACCTGCTGATGGCCCTGACGGCTCAGCGGGCGGGAGTCCCCAAGGTGCTGGCCAAAATGACCCGGCCCAACTACATGGACCTGGTGCAGGAGACAAAGCTGGGCAGCATCATCAGTCCCAAGGATCTGACCTCCAACCAGATCACCCGCTATGTCCGGGCTCTGGCCAATTCCCAGGGCAGCACTGTGGAGAGCCTGTATAAAATGCTGGACGGCTCCGTGGAGGCTCTGGAGTTCACCGCCACCGCCTCCAGCCGCTCGGTGCTGGACAAGCCTCTGAAGGACCTGGCCCTGAAAAAGGGCGTTCTGCTGGCCGCCATTGCCCGGGAAAACAAAATCATCATTCCCGGCGGCCTCACCACGATTCAGGAGGGAGACCATGTGGTGGTGGTCACCAAGTCTCAGGTATTCGACGACCTGACGGACATTCTTGCATAAAGCTGCCCATAAAAATCCGCCGGAGCCCAATGCCTGGTGGGCGTAAAGCAGTAAAATCCAAGAATGAGGAAAGCCTTGTGTTTCAAGGGGCGGCGTGACTTCGGTCACGCCGCCCCTTCAGCTTGTCAAAAAAGTGCAGTGCCCTTTTTCGGCACGAAAAATCCGGTCATATCGGTATGTTCCAATTCCAGCAGCTTCCTCTTTTTGTCAATGCCCCCGGCGTATCCGGTCAGGCTGCCGTTTGTGCCGACCACACGGTGACAGGGAATGATGATGGATATCTCATTATGACCCACCGCACCGCCGACCGCCTGCGCAGACATCCGGGGAAGCTTCTGCTTTTCAGCAAGCTGCCGTGCGATCTCGCCGTAGGTCGTAGTCCTTCCGTAGGGAATCTGCAAAAGGATTTCCCACACGGACTGCCGGAACGCGGTGCCGACGGGGTGCAGCGGCGGCAGAAAATCCGGCTGGCTGCCAGCAAAATAAATGTCCAGCCAACGCCTGGCTTCTGCAAGGGCGGGTGTATCCTGCCCGATACGCTCTGCGGGCAGATCACGGGCAAGGTATTTCTGTCCGTCGAACCACAGACCTCTCAGTCCGATTCCGTCCGCTGCCAGCAGGATGCCGCCCAGCGGTGAATCGTAATGCTGCACAAATATCATGATCTGCACCTCGCTTCAAAAGCTGCCTCTGTTTTTATTACTCGGCTTGTAGTCCTTCATCTCTGGGATCGCGCCGCCTGCCACAGCCCAGAGATACAGACTTGCCACGCTGCAATAGGGGTGAAAGCGACGGCGGTATTTTTCAAACAGCCTGCGGTCAATGCTGCGATGATGATATACCATGCGCAGCCCGCGCTGGATGGCAAGGTCATCATAGCTGAAAATATCCGGGCGCTGCATACAAAAAAGCAGAATCATCTCTGCCGTCCAGACGCCGATGCCCTTCAGGCTGCTTAATTCCCGGATCGCATCCTCGTCGCTCATGTGCTCCACAGCATGCAGATCAAATGCGCCCGTATGGACTTTTTCGGCAAAATCCGTAATATACTCTGCCTTGCGGAAGGTCATACCCAGTCCCTGCAGCTTGGGAACACCTGCTGTCAGGATGGTCTCGGCATTGACGGTGCCCAGTGCACCCTGCATCCGCTGCCAGATGGTCGCCTGTGCCTTGGTGGAGATCTGCTGCCCGATGATGTGGTGAACGACGGATGAAAACAAGTCCGTATCCACTGGGCGGTCGATATGCCCGATGCGGTCAATGACCTGGCAAAGCCGCTTATCCTTTTGCCGCAAGTAGGAAGCTTCGGCTTCTCCGTATGCAAAATACACGCTTTTCACCTTCTAACGTTTCCGTAAGCGTTTTTTTATCGCAGCTGCGCCGTAAAGGCAATGGTCCCGCCCGTTGTGGACGGCGTCCGCCGAAAAATGATTTTTCTCAAAAAAACGGTCAGTGCCTCCGCCAGGTCTGCCTCATCCTCCGCGATCAGCAGACGCATGGTCATCTCTCCTTGCTGTATACCAGCGGCTGCTCCCGGAGCAGTGCGTCCACCGCGGCCTGATATTCCGATAAATTCTTCGCCTTGCGCATCCGCTTGAGATACGGCTCCGCCCCGTCGAACCCGGCGGCCAGGTACGTCCACAGCTCCCACATCCGGTGCATCACCGGCAGATCGCCGGAGAGCCGCTGCCGGTAGGCGTCCAGCAGCCGGTCATGGTACGTCCGGACTTCCCGGACCGAGGCGGCGGGGCCGCCCCGCAGCTGCCGCAGCAGGCTGGGGTCCCGCATGAGTCCGCGGCCCAGCATTACCGCATCTGTCCCGGGAAAGTCCCGGGACAGCGCCGCAGCGTCCTCCGCCGTCCATATATCGCCGTTATACACCACCGGCCAGGGGCCGGAGACGGTGGAAAAAGCCTCCCGGTGGGGCGTTCCCTTGTAAAAGTCCTTCTGGAGCCTGGGATGAACGATCAGCTCCGCCAGAGGGTACCTCCGATAGATCTCCAGCAGCCCCGGCCATTCGCCGGGGTCGTTTTTCCCGATCCGGGTCTTGACGGACACCGTCATTCCCCGGGGCAATCCCGCAAAGATCTCCTCCAGGCACCGGTCCAGCTCCTGGGGATAGGCCAGCAGGCCCGCCCCCTTCCGCTTGGCGGCCACGGTACCTGCCGGACAGCCCAGGTTGAAGTTCACCTCCCGAAAGCCCCGGTCATACAGCTCCCGGGCAGCCCACAGGAAATGCTCTGCCGGTTGGTCAGCAGCTGGGGCACTACGTTGAGTCCCGGTTGTGCTCCGGGTCGATCTCATCCAGCTCTTTCCGCTGGAAGGTACAGGTGGCGTTGGGGGAGAGAAACGGCGTAAAATATTTGTCCGCCGGACCGAACAGCTCCGCGTGGACCTGCCGCCACAAATACCCGGTAAGCCCCTCCATAGGGGCGGCGTAAAGCTTATCCATGAAACGTTCCCTCCAGGCACATATCCAGCGTCACCCCCGGCACCGGCTCAAACACGGCCCCGCCGGAAACCAGCTCCGCCGCCGTATCCGGACGCTGCAGGAGGGCCAGCTTTTCCCGCCGGGTCAGCTGCTTCACGGCGTATTCCAGCCGCAGAGCGTCCCCCTGCCGCTCCGTGCGCCATACCCCGGCCAGTTCCCGGGGCGGATGGGCCCGGGTATACCGGGCGCAGGCAGAGCCTCCCCCGCGTGCTGCCGCATCCGCCGGCACAGGTCCGCCGCTGTGCCGGTATACAGGCTCCCGTCCCGGCACCGCAGCATATAGACGTAGTACATGCCCTCACCTCACTGCCCCCAGCATACCACAAACCGATGCCGGGCGCAATGGTGTCATGTTCCAGCGCTGTCCGTTAATTCGATAAATTTCAGGGCATACAGGTCGCACCCGGTGCGGGCGCTCCCCTGCCGCAGCACCAGATAGTCCGTCCCCACCTCCTCCAGAACGCCCTCCTGCCGCACCAGGCGACAGGAGCCCACCAGAAAGCTGGCTGCGGCGTACTGACCCACGTTCCGGCTCAGCAGCTCCCGCAGGACCGCCGGATGAATTATGTATGCAGTTCATAGCGCACCTCACGATCCGGATTCCCCCGCCGCACTCCGGCGCGGGTATCCCATCCTATGCCGCTCCTCCCCTGTCGGAAACGGTGCACGGCGGATTTTGCCCAAAAGGCAATACGGGAGTAGAGTCGCAATCGCCGTTTCAGAACAAATCAACGGGAGGAGAACATGTGAGACTTTGTATAGTCTCCGACTTGTACACGCCTCAATTTTCTTGCTTTTATTCACAATTTCGTCCCTCGCAATATGTTTAATTCAACAAAATTTTAGAAAGTTTATGGAAACTATGTTGCAAATTGCTGTTTCAGGCGTTTAGATAGTAGAGGGGTTTCTTCTGGGCCGTGCGCATGCAGCCATTTCCCGCGGACAGAAGCCGCCCCCACGCCATAAGGAGGGATGCCATGGTCCACCGCCTGTACCCACAAACACACCGTGAAAAGACTGGAGGTCAAACATGAAGATCAAACGAATTCTCAGCGCGACCCTCGCAGCCGCCATGCTCCTGTGCTGCTGCATCCTCACCGCATTTGCCGAAAGCGAGACCTACATGGGCAGCCTTAATGGCTATAGCTATGTCTGCAGCGCAAGCTGCAGAAGTGATGAAGCAAAGGCAAATATGTCATCGCGATCCTCTGAAACGCTGATAATCAGCGGCCCTCTGAAATACGTTTCAACGGACGGCAAATCAAAGGTTTTTCAAATTTGGGCAAATAGCACAAAATCCGTTCAGTCTACTAATCCTGGCCCTGTCAAGTATTTCGTGTCCTTAACTGCCAGATTCAAAATCGGATCCGTAACTGTGCAGACGATTTCGGTTGATGCGTGAATCTTCATAGCGTGTAATCCCACATAGGTTTTTAGGCAGCGAGGAAACAATCTATGGGACAAGACAGATTGTTCCTCCTGCCGATTTGCCAGCCACGTATTTTCTCGAAAGGAGTCCCATATGAAGAAACGCATCTTACTTCTTTTTATTTCTCTCGCCCTGGCCCTGGCCCTCACCGCCTGCGCCGCCAAACCCACCGTCCCCACCGCCGCAGACTTTGAGGTCCAGCCGGGAGCATACCGGTATCAGGACATGGGCGACTTTTTTGTGGAGACGGAGCAGGGGCAGTATTACCTGGGCTGGGATCAAATCATCCGCTTCGCCGAGCCGGGCAGCCGGGCCTTCTACCCCCTGTGCAATAAGCCCAACTGCGGACATGGCAGCGATAACTGCAATGCATACACCGACTATGCATTGGGATACTGGAACGGGCATCTTTACACCACCACCTACGGAAACAACGGTCCGGTAGTACAGCGCATGGATATGGACGGCACCAACCGCCGGGAGGTGGGACAGCTGCCGGTTTTGACAGCTGTGGATGGCGCACGGTACGCCAGCGGCGAATTGCTGTTCCACAACGGCTCTCTGTTTTATATGTACGACGCCATCGAAACGGACCCGGAATGGGCCATGTCTATCTACCAGTTTGACCTGGAAACCGGAAAGGGCCGGTGGCTGTTTCAGGAGGATATCCCGCTGTTCACTTATTTCTGCGGAAGCTCATCTGCGAATATTTGCGGGGATGGTTTCTTCTTTATGATGACCAACGGGGTCACCGGTGAATGCACCTATGCCCTGGGGAACCTGAAAACAGGCCGGGTGGAAGCGACCCTTCCCGACTGGAGCGATCGCAACGGTCGGGCAATGGAGCAGGACGGCGTTCTGTATTACTTCAAGCGGATGCCGGCCTGTGTGAATACGACAGGGCACAGGCGTGGAAACGGTCCGCTTCCCTATGGAGCATACACGGCGAACCCCTGCTATACCCGGAACTATATTCTGGTGCGGTCTACGGATACCGAGGACTTTGAGCAATGCACGCTCTGGGTGCTGGACCGGGACTATAACCTGCTGGGAAAGGCCCCGCAGGAAAAGATCGGCAGATGGTTCCCCCAGCCGTATGCCATCACGGCAGACAGCATCTACTTCTGGCTCAACGGAAAGATCACCCACTATATCGACACCAGCGATCTGTCCAACTTGGAGCTCCTTCCGATGCCGGACACCAGCAATGCCAGAGCCCACGGCTAACTCACAGTTGACACCGGATAAATCCATCTGTTATAATAGGTTTATCCAATATCGCCCGCCGCAGAAAGGAGTTCTTCTGATGAAACGACGCCTTCTCCCCTCGCTGCTTCTCGCTCTCGCCCTCGCCCTCACCGCCTGCGCCGCAAAACCCGCCGCACCCACTGCCGCAGACTTTGAGGTCCAGCCGGGAGCGTACCGGTATCAGGACATAGACGTCTTTTTCATAGAGACTGAAAAAGGGAATTACTGTATGAATCCCCTGCGGGATTACCTGATCCGCTTTGCTGAGCCGGGCAGTCATGATTTCCACATCCTATGCAATAAGCCTGAATGCAAGCATGAGGACACCAATTGCAATGCATACATGGACATTGCTCTTGGGTACTACAACGGTCACTTGTATGGGGTACAGGATAATAATCAGGAGTTCACCCTGATTCAAATGGATATGGATGCCACCAATCACCGGGAGATTGTTGACCTGCCCAAGCAGTTTGAGCCCAATGGGACCAGTCATTTAGGCGGCAGTTACTTCTTTGATAACGGCTTCTTAATCTACGTGGCCATGCCGCCGCAGGCCGACCCGGAGTATGCGCTGCCGGTTTACAAGATCCAGCTGGAAACCGGAGCGACCACCCGGCTGTTTCAGGAGGATATCCCGCTTCACACAGAGTGGCCATCGGAGGATGTGTCTGTCAGCAACGGGTACCTCTACTTTCCCCTGCCCCAGGCAAACACCGAAAAGCGCGCCTATGCAGAAGGCAACCTGGAAACCGGGCGCATCGAGCGGGTATTTAAGGACTGGGATGAGATGAGCAGTCAGATCGTGAATCTGGATGGATTGCTGCACTATTTTCGCGCCGGTGTAGGACTCTGTGAATACGACAAAGCCACCAATCAGGAGTCCGTAAAATTCCCCATGGATGTCTACTGCGCAGAGGTAAGCTACACCAAGGACTATATCTTCATGCGCACCTCGGACTCCAAGGAATTCACGCAGCGCACCCTTTGGCCCTGGACCGGGATTACCAGCTTCTGGGGAAGGTTGAGCAAGAACGGATAGGGCTATACTTCCCCTTCCTGGAATACACCACCGCCAATGCCATTTACTTCTCCGCCGACGGCGGGACCATCACCCACTACATCGACCCCCACCACCTGGACCGCCTGGAGCTGATCCAGCTGGTGGACCCCACGGCAAGGAGCCACGGATAATATGGAACTGACCATTCACGCCCTGTCCCATTCCTACGGGGACAAGAAAGCCCTGACGGACTTTACCCACACCTTCACCCCCGGCATCACAGCCTGCTGGGCCCCAACGGCGCGGGGAAAAGCACCCTCATCCACCTGATCTGCGACCTGCTGCCCCGCCAGGTGGGGACCATCGCCTTCGACGGGACAGACATTCTGTCCATGGGACCGGCGTTCCGGCAGGTGCTGGGCTTCATGCCCCAGAGCCAGGGGATGTACGACGACATGACCGCCTGGGAATTTCTGCTGTACATGGCCCAGCTGAAGGGGCTGAGGCCCCGGGCCGCCCGGGAACAGCTTCGGGAGCTGCTGCAGGTGGTGAACCTGTGGGACGCGGCCCACCGCCGGGTAGGCGGCTTTTCCGGCGGCATGCGCCAGCGGGTGATGCTGGCCCAGGCCCTGCTGGGCACACCCAAAGTCCTGCTGCTGGATGAACCACCGCCGGACTGGACCCGGAGGAGCGGGTGCGCCTGCGGGAGTATATCCGGCAGCTGGGCCGGGACAAAATCGTCCTTATCACCACCCACATCACCGGCGACGTGGAATCCATCGCCAGTGAAATTTTGCTGCTGCACCACGGCGTCCTGCTGGCAGACGCCCCGGCGGAGGAATTTATCCGCGGCTGCGGTGCGGCCAACCTGGAGGACGCTATATCCGGCGGCTGCATCCTCATGCGTGAGTGCAGGCGTGTTTTCTCCCGCAGGAGTCTGCTGTGGCTGCTGGTGCTGATGGCGGCGGTGGTATTTTTCCACCGGGTGGACCATCACAACGCCCCCGGCTTTGCCGCCGCCTATCGGCAGACCGTGGCTCAGCTGGCAGCCAGCCCGGACCCGTCCGCCGCCCTGTCCCAGATGGAGCGGAGAGCCGCCGCTATATGACGGCCCTGCTCTGGCGCAGCACGGATGACCCGGACCTGCTGGAGCTATACCGGGATCAGGCCCGGCAGGTGCTGGGCGATGATTATGAGGCGGCAGCATGGCATATGATCTCAGCGACCAGGCTCAAGCCGCCTTTACCGCCCGGCAGCAGGCCCAGCAGACCCTCCGGCAGCAGCTGGACTACCTGGCGGCGTATCCCGGATATCTGGATACCATCCACGAAAATGCCGCCAACATGCCCACCCTGTCCATTTTCATGGACAGCAGCGCCGGAAAATCCATGCGGAAAACGTGAAGAAAACGGACCGGGACTTTCCCCGCAGCACGGATGTGTCCCTGACCCTGACGGAGACTGCCGGACTGGAGAATTTCTTGCAGGACGGTGTGTTGTCCGTGTGCATCCTGCTGTGGATGCTGGTAACGGTGCTGCGGCTGACGGAGGAGCGCCGCAGCAGTCTGCGCTACCTGGTGTTTGGCAGCCCCCGAGGCCGGACATGGCTGGCCCTGCGCCGGGCGGGGATCCTGGGCCTGTCCGCCGCCCTGGGCACAGCCCTTCTGATGCTGACGGGCCTTGTCACCGACAGTCTGCTGTACGGTGGGCTGGGTGACCTGTCCGCCGCCGCCCAGTCCAGCGAAATTTTTCAGAATTTCCCATACCCGCTGACGCTCCGCCAGGTGCTTTGGCGTATTGCCTGCTAAAAGCTCTTGGCATGTGCTGATGGGACTGCTGCTGTGCTGATTCTTCAGCTGATCCACCATTTACAGACGGCTATGGTGGCCGCCGCCGCATTTCTGGCGGTGGAATACAGTCTGTTCGCCTTTGTGCCGGACAGCTATGCCATCGTGGCCCTTCGGTACATCAACGTGTTTTCCTTCGTTGGCATGGAAAAGACGTTTCTGCACTATCTGAATATCAACCTGCTGGGCCGGGCGGTAAACGGCGCCATGCTGTGTACCGCCCTGCTGCCGGCGCTTTTGGTGCTGGCAGCGGCAGGAGCCGTGGTCTATGCCGGGCATCACCGGCCCATGGCCGGAGCCAACGTGTTCCAGCGTCTGGCGGCCCAGCTGCGTCCCGTGTTTTCCCGGGCCTCCGGCCGGCTGACCCTGACGGGGTTCGAGTTCAGGAAAATCCTATGGTATCACAAGGGACTGCTGGTGCTGCTGGTCTTTGCCCTTTGGTGCTTCCGGGCAGCCGCAGCCCCCACGGCGGACGTGTCCCTGTACGACACGGACACCGCCGCCTTTCAGAATGAGTTCCAGGGCCCTGCCACGGAGGACACCCTCCGGGCCATCCGGGCCCGCATAGCGGAGGTGGAAGGCTGGCCGGAGTCCGAGATCCGCTCCGCCCAGCTGGCGGCCCTGTCCGCCGTGGAGGACGAGGCTCTGAAAAAGCTGGACACCGGCCTGTGGGTGCTGAATCCTGCGCCCATGTTCACTCTGTGCGGCGGCGACGTAGGCGCAGCCAGCGCATTCCGGCCATGGCGGCACTGCTGACAGCGGCACTGCTGACGGCAGGCACCTTCGCCGGAGAGCGGCAGCAGCGGATGCTGCCGCTGCTGC